>SDBT01006181.1_pt1 | contig 19943 bp, 16 predicted proteins | sample 2277101 | NCBI WGS metagenome assembly SDBT01 (sample SAMN10404973, study PRJNA504765) | marine sediment metagenome | isolation source: marine sediment core GS10_PC15, 103 cmbsf | place: Arctic Ocean: Southern Knipovich Ridge | collected 2010 | reverse complement strand
GAACCAAAATATGGTTGTCTCAAGAATGGCACCAAACCAACATATTCGCAATATAGAAAAACTTTGAAAAAACAATCCCATTCTGAATTAAAAAAACCAAAGATAAAATTTACACCACTTTCTGCACCTTCTACTACAGTAATAGAAAGAAAATCAAAACTTGCAATGTTAAAAAAAAGATTAGCAACTCCCAAACCATTGCCAATTAAAAAGTTCAAGAAAAAGACGAGAACTGTTAAAATTTATAGACTTGGTAAAAACAAAAAGGCAGGCGTTGTAGGGGTATTAATTAAATCGGGTAAAACCCGAAAGATTGTAAAAGATGAACAAGATACATTACGTTCTCGTTGTCTAACCGAAGTTAAACAATATTTACGCAAACATAATTTAATTAAAGCGGGAACAACGGCACCAGAAGATATTCTCAGAAAATTATATGAAGATTCTTTTCTTGCAGGAAATATATTTAATAAGAATCCAGAATATCTACTAGATAACTACCTGAATAAACAATTAGACAATTAGACAATCATATTAAAAAATCTATAGAATACTTTATAAATGACTATGATTGACAAGTATATCAAACAGGAGGATTTATATGTTAGACGCTTTGGATCTAAAACAATGTTTCTCTTACAATGTGGCTCATTTTACGAGGTATATTGTTGTAAAAAGAAGGGCGAATTTACTAGTAATAGAATTACCCAATTCTCCCGAATTTGCGATATGCGTATTGCAAAGAAACGATCAAAGTGCAACGGGTTATCTGTTTTTATGAGCGGGTTTCCCGAGTTGCATCTTGAAAAATATGTCAAGAAATTAAATACTGCTGGATGGACGGTAGCGGTTCATTGTCAAGATCCGACATGTCCTAAAATTAGAAAGGAAATGGGAATTTTCTCTCCAGGTACAAACTTTGAATCGGCTGAAGGACTATCAAACAGAACAATGACTGTTTGGCTTGAAGTATATGATAAGACAAAACTCAATAAAAATCCAAAGGTAAGTTGCGGTATTGCTTGTGTAGATATCAGCTCAGGCGACGTACACACCTTTCAATGTATCGAAAGTTACTTTCATAATCCCACAACATTTGATGAACTGGAGAGATTTTATTGCAGTTATAAACCCAATGAGCTAATTATTATTCATAATTGTGAAGAAAAGCAAATTAATGATATTATTGCATTTGCAGATATTGATACACAGTTGATTCATAAAGTCTGTTTAACCGATGATACAAGTGAATGGAATAAAACTGCTGCTAATGCGCAAAAACAAACATATCACGAGGAGCAACTAACTAAATATTATAATATAACTGATTATGATGTATTTTATGAAACACATTCTCTCCGTGAACGCGAAATGGCGACACAATCTCTAGTTTTTTTATTAAATTTCCTTGATTTTCATAACAATGATCTTGTTAAACAGTTGAAGCTGCCAATTTTTACAAATATAGAAGACCGAGTAAGATTGGCAAATCATTCGCTTCGTCAGCTAAATATTATTGATGTTGGCCATAAAACTAAATATTCTTCATTGATGGCTTTGGTTAATAAATGCAAAACTCCAATGGGGCGACGATATCTCGCCCAGAAATTATTAAATCCTACTATTAACTGTAAATATCTGAAAAATGAATATGATATGATTGAACATACAATAGAACTTATTAAGGCTGGAACATGGGATTCTATTCCAACTTCGCTTAAAAATATTACAGATTTTGAAAGATTATTTCGCAAATTAATTCTTCGGCGGATCGTCCCTTCTGATTTGGCAATATTATTTGATAATATAAAAACCATTGAAACAGCTAGGAAAACAGTAAATAAAGATTCAACGATTGCCCAATATCTGACATTTACACATCTCTCCACACATCTCAAAACTTTAAAATCCAAAATAAAAGATGTAATTAATATTAAGGAAGCTGGTAATATTTCATGTAGAGATTTTGACAAAAATATATTTAATAAGGGGATTTTTCCAAAACTTGATGAAGCGGAAGAAGCCTATATACAGGCAACAACTAAACTAGAAGAAACGCGCCAATTTTTGGCGGGAGTCCTCGCCAAAGAAAAAAATCCAATAAAGATTCATCAAACCGAAAAAAGTGGCCTTTTTTTAATGACAACAAAGAAGAGATTTAAAACTCTAAATATTTTATTAGAAAAGGTAAGTACAGTGGAAGGATCGCCAGGTGGTGACCTTAAATTGGCTGAAAGCAAATTAAAAGAAAGCCGTGCAAGTGGCAATAATGTGAGATTAGATAATGTAGTTATTACAAAATTATATCATACTATTGCCCAAACAAAGTCTAATTTTAAAGATATTTTATTATCTACTTTTAATCAATTCGTCGAGACCTTTTTAAAACATAAAAAAGAGTTTGAAGTTATCATTGAGTTTGTTACAAAACTAGATTTTCTGCTAACTCGCGCTATGATAGCGATATCAAACAAGTATTGTCGCCCGATAATTAATAACGAATCAGATCAATCATTTATTGTAGCTAAGGATATAAGACATCCGCTTATTGAACATATTAATACGAATGAACTTTATGTCCCAAATGATGTAACACTGGGAGTAGATGATTCCTATACTGGAATTATGCTTTTCGGAACAAATGCGGTAGGCAAATCAAGTTTGATACGCTCTATCGGGATGTCAGTTGTTTTAGCTCAATCTGGGTTCTTTGTCCCGTGTAGTAGTTTCACTTATAAACCGTATAGTTCAATATTTACACGCATTCTAGGAAATGATGACATTTTCAAGGGACTAAGTACTTTTGCAGTAGAAATGTCAGAATTGAGCGTTATTATCAAATATGCTGGAAAAAATAGCCTTATTTTAGGAGATGAATTATGTAGTGGAACAGAAACGACTTCGGCCCTCTGCATTGTAAGTGCTGGGATAGAACTTCTTCATAATAAATGTGCTTCCTTTATATTTGCAACACATTTTCACGAACTTACTGAAAGAGAAGAATTAATGAATTTAGAGCGACTTTCTCTCCAACATATGGTTGTAAGATACGATGGTCAACTTAAAACATTGGTTTACGATCGGAAATTAAGAGTTGGCGCTGGAAATAAATTATATGGACTTGAAGTTTGTAAATCATTATCAATGCCCGCCGAATTTTTAAAGTTAGCAAATACATATCGGTGTAAATACGGGAATCAGCAGAATATTATCCTTAATTCAACTGAATCCCGATATAATACTAAGAAACTTAAGAATAAATGTGAAATTTGTAATAATAATGCAGATGAAATACATCACATGCAACCTCAACGCGAATCAGATGACCAAGGTTTCATTAACAGTTTTCATAAAAATCATCCTGCTAATCTAATGAGTATTTGCAAAACATGTCATGATAAATTTACAAAGGCAAATATAAAACAGAGACGAATTAAGACAGGTAAAGGCATGAAATTAGAAACGATTTAATTTGTTTAAATAGTATATATGGTTGACTTTATAGGAGGCTCTATTCAATTTATAGTAAAATATCTACCACAAATTATATTAATGATCCTAATTCTTGTATTAATAATGGTATATATGGTAGTACATAATGTACATTTTATTAAAAGGAGGATACATTTGGAGAGAGTTGTAGAAATAGAAGGTTTAACGGGCGGGAGGGGCGCGATGCATTTATGTAAACAGAATATGAGAGAATCTGATGGTGGTCAGAAGAATTGCGGCAAATTAAAAAGAAACGCGTGTAATTTAACAACATGCTGTGGTTGGGCGGAATACAAAGATGGGAGTGGAAAATGTGTAGCAGTTTCTATTAACAAGGGTCAACCTTTAGGAATGACCCATAGAACAAATGTCAATGATGTCGATGCCTTGTATTTTAAGGGCAAGAAAATAAATATTTAGAAAAATTGATTTATATGTTTATTAATATATATAAATCAAACAATGATTATTCCAGTTAAATGCTTCACATGTGGAAATGTTTTAGCGAACAAATACATGTACTATGTCCGAGAAGTAAGAAAAATGAAAACAGCTAGCGGCGAGGATCCTGAGAATGTCGTATATTTAACGAAAGATAGTGCGGAAAAAACGCCAGAGGGCAAAGTAATGGATCAATTAAAATTAACTCGCCTTTGTTGTCGTCGGCATATGTTGACTCATGTTGATATTGAATAAATATCTTAATAGTATATATAATGGTAAAAACAAGACGTAGATCTGGCGGAAAGAAACGAAAAACAAGATGCTGGAGGCGCCGAGGGAAAAATGGGCGTCGTTATACAGTATGTAGAGGGAGCCGTGGAGAAAAAGGAAAGTACAAGAAAAAGCGCCGCACTAGATATGCCAAGAAAAGATTAAGGCAGCGCGGTGGTTATTCGGGTATAAATGTTCCGCTTTCACCTTCTAATTTTCAAGGACCAAGTCAGCCGACATTGCCACCTTTTGGTCCAGTAAATGTCCCCGTCCGGGGTGTAACGAAAGTGCATGATGGTGAATATTATTATGCTAAAAATAATCGGGTTATTGGTGCGCCAAAATCCGCGGCGGCCGCATGGGGAGAACCCACGTGGGCCAAAAGTCAGAAAGGAGGTAGAAAGAAGCGCCGGGGGCGCCGTCGCCGCTGTCCCAAAACGGGAAAAAAAATATGTTATTGCAAACCAAAGAGAAAGAGAAAGAGACGCCAACGCGGAGGATCAACCAGCAGTATAGTAAACGCGATCCCCGGAGGATCAGATATGCGGGATGTCTATTGGTCTACTGGGAATAAACTTGTAAATCTTTGGGATAACTGGAATGGATTTGGTTCTAATATGTCTACAAATGCAGCCGTACAGCCTATTGGGAGACCGGGCAATTCTCCAGCACCGGCGTCTGCCATGCCAACGTTGTATCAAGATGCAGGACTACAGGCATCCAAGACCCCTTACCAAGCTTACAATAGTTAAAATATATTTATATAATATAATGAATAATTTCATTAAATTATACTACTCATTATGTACTCCCGCAAAGGTTTACTTTTTAATATCAGTTGTAAGTGTTTTAGCATTAATTGTACAAAATATAGCAACACCAATGAAATATAAAGTAGGCAGCTATTCTGTTAATCTACCACATAATAATTTAGTATTTTTTGTATTCAAATTCTTATATATTATTGTTTGGACGTTCATACTAAATGAACTCTGTTCCCATGGATGGAAAGATCTTTCATGGTTTCTCGTGCTGTTTCCGCTCCTATTAATGTTTGTAATTATTGCATTACTTATTTTAGCCAATATGAAATAAGATTTATATTAGATTTTAATATAATTCTTATAAAAACTCTTTAAAAATATAAACATAAGATATACTAGAATGAGCTTTAATCCGGTCCCATGGGAAGTTCTTAATTTATACTTTAAAAATAATCCAGCTTTTTTAGTAAACCACCACTTGGAATCCTATAATGAATTTTTTGATACAGGACTCCCGCAGTTGTTAAGAGAAAAAAACCCAATTCACTTTTTTAAAAATCAAGAAAAGATTATTATAGATAAAGAAACACGATTTGTAGACTTTATTTTATCAAATGGTAGAGAATTGCCATTAACCAGAGATGAAATGATTGAGAGATTTCCAGACGACAATGAAATACAATCCCAGCATAGATGGGAGAATGCAAAAGGAAAAGGGGCTGTTAAAACATTAGCATTAGAAGAATATAGATATCAAGCTCGTTTATTTATTGGTGGTAAAGATGGCACAAACATTTACTATGGCAAACCAATTATTTATGACAAAGATCAAGAAAACAAATTTATGTATCCAAATGAGGCCCGACTCAAAAATCTAACTTATTCATTTACTATTCATTATGATGTTACTATTGAATTTACTCTATATTTACCGATGGATGATGGCTCGGATAAATATAAACGTGTAGAACATTCTATAACGCTTGATAAACTTTATTTAGGTAGATTTCCAATTATGTTGCGATCTCAACTTTGCATTTTAAATGGAATGGCGCCAGATATTAGAAGAAATATGGGTGAAGATCCCAGTGACCAAGGAGGTTATTTTATAATCGATGGAAAAGAGAAGGTAATAATATCTCAAGAAAAATTTGCAGATAATATGCTTTATATACAAAAAGATCCCAATGATCTTGTCAGCTATTCAGCTAAAATACGATCGGTATCGGAAGATGCATCCAAACCAGTACGCACATTAGCTATCAGAATGATAAAGGAAACGCCGTCTGCATCAAATGGGCAAATTGTTATTTCAATTCCCAATGTTCGCAAACCTGTCCCACTTTTTATCTTAATGAGAGCACTCGGCGTGATATCCGACAAAGAAATTATTGAGTATTGTCTTTTAGATATTGATAAATACCCTCATTATCTTCCAACGCTCCGCCCTTGTGTACACGATGCAGGAGTGGTCTTTACACAAACTGCTGCACTTAAATTTATTGCCACATTAACAAAGGGAAAGACAAGTAGTCATGCCTTACAGATTTTAATGATTTATTTTCTACCACATATGGGCGAATTAAACTTTAAACAAAAAGCTTTATATGTAGGTTACGCAGTAAAAAGATTACTTAAAGTTGTGCATGGAGAAGATAAACCTACAGATCGGGATAGTTATTTATATAAGCGACTTGAAATACCAGGTACATTAGTATATGATCTTTTTAGAGAGTATTATACTTTACAACAGAAAAATATATTTTTAAAAATGGACGAAGAATACTTTTATGCGGTTAAGAAGTCGGCAAGTAGTTATCAAAATTCCGATTTTCTAAATTTAATTATAGAAAATCAAAGTCTTATTTTCAATAATAGAATTGTTGAATCAGGATTTACTCGGGCATTTAAAGGAGATTGGGGTTCAGAAGCACATACAAAAAAGCCTGGAGTTTTACAGGATTTAAGTCGGTTGTCTTTTTTCTCAACGATGGCTCAAATGCGCAAAACAAATACACCCATAGCTGCCGATGGAGCCAAAATTGTAGGGCCGCGGTATATTAATAGTACGCAATGGGGTATTCTTTGTCCGATTCATTCTCCTGATGGTGGGAATGTTGGACTACATAAACATCTTTCAATAATGACTCAAGTAACAAAACGTTTGTCGGGTTATCCTTTCATTGAATTTCTACGACAAACAGGATTTAATATGCAATTATTAGAAGAATGTACCACCCGATATTTAAGCGATGTTACAAAAATTTTTGTAAATGGAGCTTGGGTTGGGGTTACATCGACTCCAATAGAAATGAAAGAACAATTATTATTATATCGCCGAAACGGACTTTTTAATATATTTACTAGTATCCGATGGAATGAACAGAGAAATGAAATTCATCTTCATACAGATGCAGGCCGTCCCTGTCATCCTCTGTTTCATATTAAAGGTGATAGAATTAGTTACGAAAATGATACTATATTGGATAAAATTGGAAATGGTAATATTACATGGAAAGAATGTGTACTTGGTACAGCAAAAACACAGCATGAAATATCTATAAATAATAATAAAATTTTATCGCCAGACATATTCGCAAAAGGGGTTAATTTAAAGAATACAGAAGCTATAGTTGAATATTTAGATACACAAGAAATGGAAGGTGTCATGTTGGCAGCCACGTCGCAAAACCGAGATACTTATATCAGCAAAAAAACTACCCATATAGAGATAGATCCTTCTGTCATACTTAGTATGATGGCGAATATGGTAATCTTCCCATCCACAAATCCCTATCCGCGTAATGCATTTTCATGTGGACAAAGTAAGCAGGCAGTATCAATGTTCCATACTAACTTTCAAAACAGACTGGATAAATCCGCGTTAATTCTCAATTACGGGCAAAATCCAATTGTTCGGAGTCGTTACTATGATCCTATTACTGGGGGTAAACATCCATATGGCATTAATGCTATTGTTGGTATTATGTGTTATACAGGATATAATGTTGAAGATGCTGTAATAATGAACCGAGCGGCTCTTGATCGCGGATTATTCCGAACCACTTATTTTAATGTATATGAATCAACAGAAGAGGAAACTAAAGTGGGTGGAACTGAAATTAAAAGTAAGTTTATGGATATTGAAAAATATGATGTTATTGGACTTAAACCTGGATATGATTATAGTCATCTTGACCCAGAATCAGGACTTATTAAAGAAAATACTAAGGTTGATGATAAAACTATTTTAATTGGAAAAGCCGTAAATAGTGTATCTTCTGGAGAGATTTTTGTTGACGAATCTGTACCCGCCAAGAAAGGTCAATTAGGACACGTTGATAAGGCATTTATTACCGAAACAGAAAGTGGACTACGATTGGCTAAGATACGCATTCGGCATGATAGAATACCTGCAATAGGAGATAAATTTTGCAGCAGAGCTGGACAGAAAGGTACTATTGGTATTGTACTTGAAGAACAAGATATGCCATTTACAAAAGAAGGGCTGCGACCCGATATTATCGTTAATCCACATGCCATGCCCTCTAGAATGACAATTGGTCATTTAGTTGAAGTTTTAACAGGAAAAGCTTGTTTATTAATGGGCACCTTAGGTGATTCTACGGCCTTTATGAATAAAGGACCAAAACACAAAGAATTCGGTAATGTACTAATTAGGGAAGGTTTTAGTTCAACGGGCAATGAAATTATGTATAATGGGATGACTGGAGAACAACTGGAGACGGAAATTTATTTTGGACCAACCTATTATTTAAGATTAAAACATATGGTAAAAGATAAAATAAATTACCGAGCTCGCGGACCACGTACGGTATTAACTAGACAGACAGTTCAAGGGCGTTCAAATAACGGTGGTTTGAGAATAGGAGAAATGGACCGCGATGCAATTGTCTCCCATGGATTATCAACCTTCCTACAAGAGTCTATGATGGAGAGAGGCGATAAATACTATATGGCCATATGTAATAATACTGGTACAATAGCTGTTTATAACGAAAGTCGGAATATATTCTTAAGTCCGATGGCTGATGGACCTATTAAATTTGTAGAAAATTTAGAGGGTGGATTGAATATTGTGCCTATTACAAGATTCGGGAGAGATTTTTCAATAGTTAAAGTACCGTATGCATTTAAATTACTATATCAAGAGCTTCAGGCTATGAATATTCAAATGCGTATTATTACCGAAGATAACATTGAACAATTGACCACGATGAAAGATTCACAGAATGTGTTTAAATTAACAGGCATGAAAACGCTTAGAGAAGTTGCAGTAAAAGCAAAGGAAAAACTTGAAGCCGACAATGCTTTGTATAAAGATATTCAGCAAGAGCGAAAGACCGCAGAAGAAAGCAATGCTATTGCCGAAATTACAGCACAACCATCCGCCGTAGATTTCGAGACACCATTTGCGACACCATGGGCAGTACCCAGTTCCGCAGCTGTGGGATCTCTTACACATAACCCCTTTGCGCCACCCGGTGTAATGGGACAGCCCTTTCCTGATAATTATTTCCCACCAGATTTACAATGGACCCCGGGAAATGTGGAGCAACCAACAGGGGAATCTCCCATATATGTTCCCGTCTCTCCTAATTACGGCCCATCTTCTCCTCAATATCATCCATCACCGGAGTATAACCCATCATCACCTGGTTATAGACCAATTTCTCCCGAATATAATCCGTCATCACCTGTATATAGACCATCTTCTCCCGAGTATCAGCCAGTTTCACCAGATTATAATCCATATGGACCCACATCGCAGGCGCCACCGCCTCCCCCGGGTCCCCCGCCGCCACTACAACTTCCAGGCGCTGCTATCAACACGACAACTGATTACGATTCTGACGATTATGGATTTTATGATGATGGTCCGACTGCCGCCGAAATGGAAAAAATAAAAGCGGAGCACGAAAAACGACGCCAAAATTATTTAGAAACACAACGTAAAAAAGCAAAAGAAGATTCGGAGAAAAAGGGCGGAGGCCAAGAAGACGCGATAGAGTCCTCGGGCGCTGAACAAGCGGCTGCCATTACAAATGCAACTCTGGCGGGAGGTACCCCAAAACGAGTAACTATTAAAAAAAATTTTCAGGAAGGTCTTAATTTATTAGCACACGAGGATCCCCAGGAACAAAATAGCAGTGATGAGGAAGGAGTAGATTCACATAAAATAATAATAAACTGAAAATTGAATTATATTAAAAAGTTATAGCTTATTAATATAAACATGTCCACAGCACAGAGCGCAAGATATAATCCTCTCATATCAAAGTTATTTAAGTCACGAGCAATTTTACTAACAATTTTGAAAGAAGCAAGAGGTTATGATACGAGTGATTATGAAGGATTCAGCGTAAATGAACTTCAATCTATGTATAAAAATAAACAAATGGATATGTTACTGACAAATCCAGACACTCAAAAAAAGTTATTTGTGAAATATCATCTTGATGCGAAACTGAAATCTGCCGCAGTATATGATTATATTGATGATCTTTATGATATTGAGGAAATATTAAAAAAGTCTGACGAACTTATTATTGTTACCAAAGATCGTGTCAATGATTCTATGCGCACATTAATAGAACATATTTACATTGAAAGTCGGCGGTTTATAAATGTTTGTAATCTAAATGACTATTTATTCAATATTCTTAAAACGGATCTTGTGCCGCCTCATAGGGTTATGTTAGAGGAGGAAAAACAAAAGATGATTAAAAAATACTATATTACAAATCCAAAGTTACAATTTCCGGAAATTTCCCGATTTGATCCACCAGCACAGGCAATTGGTGCTAAACCGGGGGACTTAGTTGAAATAGTCCGATCTTCGCCAACTGCAGTTACTACTATGTACTACCGACTATGTCATTGATTTAATATATTTATATTATAAGTATGCAAATTAACTACAATGAGGAGGGAATAACTGCTAATAATGTAGAAAATGAATTGATGGATCTTAATCAACAGTTCTATGTTATTGCTGGCAGATATAAAACAGCTTTAACTGAGTTTTATTTAGCCAATACACAAGAAAATAAAGATACTATAGATGAACTAAAACGAATGTTGACAAAAATATACGCCGAAACATTTATGTTATCTAGCAGTATCAATGCAGCTATTTTAGATAATAATAATGATATTCAAAGTTTAGATGACACGCTTGCAAAACTTAAGAAGCAAGTAAATAATGAAAATACTACACTACAAAATGTTGAGAATACCGGGAGGGCTGCAAAACCGCGAAAAAAATATATAAGAAAAATAATGCAAGATGATTATTATATGGATGCTTTTTATTTCTGCGCGGTTTTAGGAACGCTGTATTATTTTAATTTATGGCGGAAGGATAAAAAGACTTAAACTTAGAAAATACTTTTTCTGTTTGTACTCTATAGGAGCATGTCAGAATTACTCTCACAAATCTTTGGAAATGAATCGCATACACCCGCCCAGGCTCGGGATCCAAATCTAATGCAGGGTCAACGGTTTGATTATATGCAGAACGCTATTACGTCAGGGGTATTGCCATCGCTTCCCTTGATGGAGCAAACAACTGGTCCGGGACTTGGCTCAATAGTCGAACCTTTAGAGACCGCTGAACAAAGTTCTAATCAATATAATAGCGTGACTGCATTAAATGAGTCGGAAATGGGTAAACTGCAGGAAATGGAGAATCAATACCAAACTTTAATTGCTCAACTAATTCAATTAGATAGTACAAGTGCCGATCCCGCAACTTATGCAAAACCAACATTATGTAGCGAGTTAGATCAAAAATATCCTGTGAAAGGAACACCGTGGGCCGCGGGCTCAAATCAAGGTGGGAATGAATTGGGCACTGGCTGGATCAATGGCGTGTGTCCTCCGAATCATTGTTATAATGCCTCATATGAGTGGCAATGTATGTTACCCGAATCTACAAACAGACCAAATGTAATTCGCGCACAATTAAGAGCACTTAATGTAAAAATTAATGCCTCAATTAATAAACTTATTAAGCAAACTGAGAAAACTCATACAGTTAATAATACGGCAAAGGGGACAGCATCAACGCATGCGGGAAATCTTCGGGTACAACTTAATACACTTATGGAAAAAAAAAGTCGTCTTGATAGTCTAATGGCAAAAAGACAGACACTTAGAGGTCAGCTAGAGGACCGAAGACACGAGTTAGATTCTAGTTATTTACACTATATCGCATGGTTCTTGTCTGCAGTTACTTTAGGTGCTCTAGCATTTAATAAGTTAGCAAAAAATTAATTAATATTTTTATCTCTATAATATAGATAAAAATGTCATTCCAATCAGCCGTAGACGACTTTATGGCTATACGAAAAAAACAAGGTAGAAGACAACTTAAATATAATCCGCCGTTAAGGCAGGGTCAAACCTATCTGAAAGATAGAAGCCGAATGTGCTCGGGATTACAAAGCAATTTAAAACTTATCGAGGGCTTCCAAGATCAAAATGGAACGAACAAACATGTAGTAGCTGGATTAACACATGGAACTCAAAAAGATAATGTTAACTTTAGAAAACCTGTTCAGAGAGAAAATACAAAAGAGTTTGCAGAACTAGTACAGATGCAAAAAAGTCTAAATACTGTTTCAACAGAATGGACCTCACGACTTGATGATTTTATTATACAATCACAAGGACAGACGAAGGCTTTAGCACAATGTATAAAAGATTGTAAAAAGCAGTCAGATGTTGATACTATATCAGCATGCCAATATGGATGCACGGTTGGTCATTTTGCCAATTCTGGAGCTACGACAAGATCTACAGGAAATCCTGCCACACCCGGTAAGGCTTGGGCTGCCCCCTGGTGGGCCGATTTAGTAATGGGTATAGCAGATGTAGCTTCAGCGGCGGTGGGCGCGGCGGACGTAATGGCCCTCGCACAAGCTGAGGCAGCGAAGGGTTTTGTTCCTGCGCAAGGTCTAAATACAACTGGTGGCGGAAGTCCTAATGTAGGACCCCAAGAGGGGTTCTCATCATCAAACACAAAATTTGGTTCTTATGGTCCGCAGGGCTATGGGAAACAACAACTTAATCAATCCGCCGCCGCCCAAAGAGCGAGAGCGGGAAATCAAATAAATGCATTACTAGATGGTGGAACACTAATGGCCCCGGCAATGCATAAGGATAGCTATAATATGGTCACAAAATCATGGAGTATGGAAGTACCATCGCCAACTGCGGCGGATATACAAGCGGGAAACTCGCAAATTGCAATACGTGCGACAGCTATAAATAATGCGACTGCTAAGTTATCAAGACAGATAGAAATTAACCCTATCGTTAATAGAATGGCGGCGACAAATATAGATGCAACAAATCTAGGAAAAAGTATGGAAAATTTAAGAAGTCATTGGAAAAATATATTTACAAAAGCATGTAGTTTTGGCATTGGTGGGGGGACTAGTGGTGCCAAATTTGCCGGCCATACACAACATTGTAGATCATGGACGACTACAAGAGAAGGTAGATCCGGTTTTTACTCGCAAACGAATCCACAGAAACCAAAGTGGGCGAATCCTGGCCCCGGAGGCGCTCCATATACGGTTGACGCTAATGGAAAAATTTTATCACTTATAGAAAAAGAAACACAACTAGCTAATGTTGGCCAGGGGTGCGACTTACCTATCCAAGATACATTGTCTGGTTTTTGCGAATGTCAAGATGGCTCCTTTAAATATGCTGATAAAGGACATGGCGGTGGATGGACCTGCAATCAAGCTTGTGCTCCTGAAAATGCCAGCAAGACCGCGAGTGGTCTATTATATCATAATACAGGAAGTTGGAAACTGCCTACGAAAATGTCTTATACTCCAACGGCACAACAGCAGACGGCGTGGCCATACCAAATAAAAAGGGGTGATGCTGCATCAGTAGCGCAAGCTGCCGGACAAGCGTTGCTTAACAGGTGTGGAGCTGATGGAGATCCGGGAGATATACCTATGGGTGATGACTGTAATTCTGTTTTTCAAGAGTATGTTAATCAGGGACCAACCACCTTAGAATCGGGATCATGTCCAAGTGGTTTACAACAGATGGGACCGAAAGAAGTTATCTCCACACAACCAGGGGTGAGATTAAATGAGGTTTACAAAGTCTTTAGTGATGACTATTGGAAAATTGGTCCTCTTAGTTCTGACCAGGACCATGGACATGCCAGTCCGAATTCATACCAACTTCCCGCAGTTAATGTAATGGCCACAAATTGTCGTTTGCCAATACCCGGAGGATATTACAAGCCGCCGACGGCTGGTCCCGTTAAACTGACAGCTCTACCTACTCGGGCAGCACTTGTAGATGCATGCGATGGTGGCAATAGTCCCGATGCGCCATATGGTAATATACAACTTGATATGCTTGAAATAAAAGTTTTAGGACTTGTAATGATTAAAAAGGCGGCTATTTTATATGAAGCTATTAAACAATCCTATAGTGGGAGTAATGCGGCAGCGCTTAAGAGAACAGCGGCGGGCCGGAGCCTTCTAAAAAATATGGCAATTTATGAAAAAGCATTTAAATATTTAAGAAATGTAAAAAGGAAAAATATGATTATAGATGGTATGTTAGAAGATGTTAGATTAAAGAAAGGGAGTTTACATATTAGTTATTATTTGTGGTTTGCTTTAGCAATTGCTGGAGCAGGGCTAGTTATAAAGAAATTAAATAATTAAGCAACTTTATCAATATATAATAATTTTTTATGATGCCATATTATATATAATGGCATCAAATCGACCAGCAAATTGTCCAGTATGTCCAGGATCTCATAAGCCCCACCATCCACACGTGAAACATAAGATTGGAGAATGTCCACCTGTTGACGGTCAGCAATATACAAAAGCATGGCAGGATTATTGGAAGCGTGGCAGCGGGATTTCCAGAGATTTATGTGTTCACGGTCCCAACAGTACACAGCTTCCGGGATGGCAGGACACTTATCGTTGTTATTTAGGGCCTAACCCCTCAAAAAAACTTATCAAACAATATGGCAAACTTCCCGCGTGTTATACGGGTGGAAAAGCTAACCATATCCCGGTAATGCCGGCTACAGTTGTACCTGCATCAGGAGGGGGGAAACAGAAACCTTCTGCGCAAAATCAATGCGCGGCGCTGCTCCCCTTTGGAGAAAAAACAGATGGAACGACTTCCATACTAGACGATGTTAAATTCTTCCAAGGAGAAGAAATGAAACTTCTTAATAAAATTCAAGCCGAGGCCGGTAAGCCGTACGATATTAACCAAGCTCAAATTACCACTTGGACCAGCGAACTCAAAGTATTTCAGGACGCAAGAGTACGATTGATGAAGCAATTAAATAACGTATCCACGCAAACACAATGTTCATTGGCTTCAGACAGAACTGCACTTCAGGATCAATTGGCAATGACCATGATTGCAGAAGATCAACTTAAAATGATTGAGAAAGAGACCGAAGAACTTATTAATGAAAAAAACAATAAACACCGGATGGTAGAGATTACAAACTATGAATATGATAGATATTCATCTCATAAAGGTATTTTTAGAACAATAGCATTCTGTAGTTTATTTGTTTTAGCAGGAATTTATATTGGTGCCTCGGGTAATTCAACTTTTAGCTTTTTAGGTTATCCAATTGTGGTTATTGCCATTACTGTAGCAATCTTCTTGACTATAAAACGTATATGGTGGAATTATTACAGAGATGAAAGAAATTGGAAACAGTTTAATTGGGATTCTGTAAAGCCTCATGGAAAGAACTATGAGACTGTGTGGCAGCATGATAAGAGAGCATTTGAAAAAGCATGGTCCGATACCGAGTATGAAGCCGATCAAGCAGAAAAATTGGGTTCCAAAGAATATGAAAGTGCGAAGAGAAAAGTTAAAAGGGCAGCCAAAGATGCAGAGAAAGATGTAAAATCGGCGGCCAGTGGTGCATCAAAAGGTGTCCAAAATCTCACAGGAGGAAGCAAAAGTAAACGGGAAAATTTTGCACCGTTTAGATGAATATTTGAATAAATTAATACAATCATTAATTTATTTCTAACTATTATACAACTATATCATGCCGGAACTTACAAAAGCTCAAATAAATCAACTGCTAAACTGTCAGGACAATATGAAAGCTGGTTTACAAGGTCTTGCCATTGCCACAAAAAAAATGAATCAAGCTACAAATAAAATACAAAAAGAGAATGCTGGACTGGCAACTACTTCCCGTGGTTCGGCATATTATAAAAAAATACATAATTCCCAGGCGGCGAAGGATGCTACCGCAGCAATTGAAAAAATAGTACAAAAATATGAAGAAGATGTTAGACGAATTGAAGCCAATATAAAAATTTTTGATTCGCAGAAAAAATATCAAAAAAATATGCAGAATCTTGTTGGATATTATAAAAGTAATATTAATAGTGATAAGGCAAAGATCCAAGAAATTGAGTCTAATAAGGCTATCGCCAATAGAATGTCAAGATATTACCATAAAAAAGACGATAATGCTTTATGGTATAGAAAATATCTACATTCAGCTTATTGGATAGTAGTCGTCATATTAGTTATCATAATATTATTTGGATTATATTCGGGAGGATATATCAAGCAAACTTATCTTGCATCAACCGCCGCCTATCAATTAACTCGGGACCACTTCAAACGTAAACCAAGTGTGGTGGGCAAAAATAAAATGAGCGGGGGAGCAGATTACTACAGCGATGAGACGAGATTGGGCCGTCAGAGTCAGTGGCGCAACGACATTGCATCGGGGGCGAAAAGTGCAAAAAAAAATTCAGCGGCCGGTCTTGGGACTTCAATTAGTATTTTAATTCTATTACTAGTGATACCCTTTATTGTAAAACCAATTATAACCGCCCTAAAGCCCGTATTATTTCCATATGCATAAAAGACTATTCTAAAATTAAATTAGTCTTTTATTTTCTCTCCATGAGTCTATAAATAATATATAAAAGGAGACCGCCTACCATACTAGTATATAAATTTGCCAGTGGTGCATGATCTAATGTTATTTTTTTGATTCCCTTTTTTTTTCGCCTTATACCTCTGAGACGGTCATTTGCAGAAAGAAATGATTCTTTAGACAGAGGATTCACGCCACTTATAAAGGCCGCCGGTGTAATTCTCTCAACCTCGCTATTCAGTACAAAACCCGAACCCTCGCTAGCAACATTATCGGCACTAATAACACTCGCGTGTATATTAGTACACGGAGGGGTAGATGATTGGGTAAAAGCGCTAAATAAATGTACCGGATTCATAACCGAAAGATCGCCAAGAACACCCGGAACTAGTCCTTTAAAAGAACTTAGTTTTATATTCATATCTGCAAGGAATGGTATAGATCCATCTGGAACATTATTTACATATAAAGAACGCTGAACAACATCACCGCTTGCCGTCTTACATTTCCCGCCCGTAGAGAGAAAATATCTATCACCTAAAGGCAGTTCATCGTTTTTTGATGCAGGACCGCCTCCCTCAGTTAACATTGTTACATAATCCATAATACCTGCTACATTATGTGCAATGGCGTCTGGTTTACTACTCATCCCGAGCTCTGTCGGGGTTTTAATCCATTTTGCATAAGAATAATTTGGACCAGTGTATTCCTCACCCAATGCCGATGGTTTCGAAGCAACGGTGCTCCAAAATGAACCCCCTGATTTACTAGTTGAACCTGATAACATATCCATGAATACTATATAATAATATATTATTTATATATTCATGAGTGAGTGTAGAATTTGTCTTGAATCTAATAATTCCCATGATTTTATAACACCATGTCGTTGCAGCGGCACCGCGGGTGTAGTGCATGAACAGTGTTTACAAAAATGGAGGACACAATGCTATAATAATCCAGATAAATATAATAAATGTGAATTATGCAAGGAAGAATATGTGGTTGTCCGTCAAAATCCACGAGAAACCTTTTATGTATGTAAACATAATCCTTTAAAAATCCAATATTGGATTTTAAGCATGACTATCATGGCACTGTCTTTATTTATTGGAATAATTGATACGGCTAATAATTATATTAGCATAAGAATGATTGGTCTAGGCCGTGTAGAAAATGCTCTTAGAATGAACTTAGAAGTTAATTCGTGGGCGAATATTTCTTATTACACGGCCTTAATATCCTTTTTATTTTCTATATGCGTATTGGTAGTTACAAAACTGGCTGTTATCTTTCGTGTGCATCAAAGATGTAATTATTATAAATTAATGGTCATAACCGATTTTAATTATACTTTAACACTAATACCATACCCTTTGCTAATAGTAACAACATATAATTTAGGTATTACTGGATTATTATGCGGAACAGGTGCCTTCTTAATAATGATAACAGTACCGACGACATCCGCGTTCTATAGTAAACATAATCAAACCATTGAAGAGATTAATAGAAGATATACTAAAGAATATATAATGAATATTACTTATAATCCCATACCAGAAGAAATACCTGATACTCGGGAGTTAGATATTGAATTAGCTTAATTTCCCCGTTGATTTAAATACACCTTTAAGTTTCGCTTTTTTATCGGCACCTTGACTTTTTCGCGCCTTTCTATTTTCTATAACAGGAATATTCATCAAATCCTTACGATATTTTAAACAAGCTAATATATGTTGTAAAATAGTATTATTATTTTCTAGAGTTGTTATCATCTGCTGTTGTTGTTGTGCAGTATTTAATAAACTTTGTGCATGATTTTGCCAAATATTTATTGTTTCTTGATTTTGTCTTGCTTGTTTAGCAGCTTGTTTAGCAGCTTCTTCTTCTGCAGTTATTAGTCCTTCTCTTTGAGTTACAAAAAATGCGTAATGGCAAAGTATACCGAATGCAACAATAGCTATAGCTAATATATAGTTATTCATTATGCTTACTTTATAACTAGAAATTTTTCTTTTGTAAAGTATCTTGGATTTGGTTGCCTATATTTTCTATTAATTTTATAAGATCATGCGTTCCTACAATTATATTTCTAGTGGAATTCTGATTCTGTTGTGTTTTGGAAAATTCCGGCTTCCAAACCATATTTACTTGTGAATTTATTTGTCTTGTACTCAGACCCTCTTGTAGACTAGCCGGCCAACCAATCTTTAGGTATCTACTCGGACATTTTCCTTTCGGCGGTGTAGGTTCGGTCGCAGGTTTAACTTTTGGCACTGGCGGCACGCTACTATGACCATGATTCATCGCATTGTTAAGAGATAAATTTTTTTTAACATTTTTCAATTCCTTTTGTAGAGATTGGTAATCTTTTAATGTTGCTAAAAATGCTTTATTAACTGTATCTATGGTATGTGAATTTTCTAATGTTAATGTATTTGCTCGCTTTAATAACTTTGTCACATCATCTTCATTATTTTCTAAACCTTCTCGGGTATTGAAAAGAGAATGATTTAAAATTAGAAATCCCATTAATATCAATACTAGAATATCGATTGTATTCATTATATACCATTCCTATTTTTTCTTTTCATATTATAAATGAGAACCTTTAATATGAAAACTAAAAGAACAAGAGAACATAATCCGGATGGTACTATAATATATAATACTTTTAATAGTACCGGTCTAACACCACAATACAAAAATACTAATTCCCGCTTTAATACTAAATATGGTACAAAAGATATGCCAAAAGATTTTCATAGAGATTCGTGTACCATTGCAGGTTGTGGTGGACAGTGTTGCACCTCTACTATCTTATTAAGCGATATAAGTGGGGTTGAAATATGGAAGGCCCAATTTGATTATGGACGTATATTAAAACCAGGGGGGCATGTTAGTATTGGGAGTTCTACAAATCCCTCGGACTTTATTCAAATGGGGGTAATTGAAGATATTGTTATTAGTAATACAAATGACTGCATTGCTATACCCGCAGATGGTCAACCCCC
>SDBT01006180.1_pt1 | contig 19944 bp, 17 predicted proteins | sample 2277101 | NCBI WGS metagenome assembly SDBT01 (sample SAMN10404973, study PRJNA504765) | marine sediment metagenome | isolation source: marine sediment core GS10_PC15, 103 cmbsf | place: Arctic Ocean: Southern Knipovich Ridge | collected 2010 | reverse complement strand
CTATATATTATGTGAAATGTAGATAAAAAAATTTCACTTACCTAGAACTAATTTATCAATATAAATTTTTGTCCATAATTGTGTATTTAAAATTAATATTTTACAAAAAAAATATCACATTAATGGAAAAGAGAAAATCATTGTTGGATATAATATATCCCTTCTAATCAGTTTGGTCCTTTTTTGAATTGTAAGGGGAGAAAATCTGTTTTTTGGAAGGTTTGATGGGGGGTAGCAAGATCTTTTTTCTAAACAATTTTTCAAACGGATTCTTAATTAATTTCTTTTTGTTTAATAAAGTGTATGATAGAAAAATAACACCTCCGATAGAACATCCATAAAAAAATAGTAGAAAGGGATCATGTACAATATTTTGCACAGTCTCAGAGACATCATCTATAATAGTGCCTTGTTCGATATATACCTCTACAGATTCTTTTACAGTTTCTTTCCCATCGAACACACTAATTTCAAATAGATTCCAGAAGAAATAAAGTTCAAATCTTATTTAAATTGGTAATCACTTTTTAAGATATGCTATTATACCAAAAGAGATAAGTAAAATTATGACACATACTGCAATTATTGTATTAGCTTCATATTCCGTAATATAACCAATATATGCACTTATAATAGCTCCTAATATAATTAAAACAAAAAATCTTTTTTATTTTTTTTTATTGTATGCTAGGTATATACATAATTCTAATTGCCGATTAAGCATTTAGAATATGGTATTGTATATATTTAGTAAAGAATTAAGTTTGTACTACAAAGCACATATAATGTCATCGATTATTTTTTATATAGTAAATATTATCCGGATGGTTATACAAATTTATCTCTACTACATTGGATACGCATGGGAGGATATTCACTATTCCTAATATTGTTATTGAAATAAGCCATCAAAATTTTATAGTATTTTAAATAATTATATTTAAGAAATTAATTTTTTATCAGTTATTTAAAAATTTAGTTAAGTAAAATGCAAACTAATCAAGATCAACTTTAGAAATATAAAATCCTCTATTTTCGTAAAAAAATCATTCTCTCAGTTTTTAGTTCTCTTTTAATTATTTTAAACGAAATTTTAGTTGTATTTTGTCAAATAATAATTTTTCATTAATCGCAAAAAGTGTCTAAAAGGTGTGAAAATTTACAGAAAGCATATCCCAAGAGATTTCCCATAAGTTTTTAAAGTTAGAAGGAAAGATTTTAGCATTTTTATTAAAAAATATGAATAACGCCAGACAGGTCTACTCTGAAGACATTCAAAAAGAATTCGAAATAAAAAAGGGGTTCACATCTACACATTTAAAAAACCTTGAAAAGAGGGGGTTTATTTTCCGAAAAAAAGAAGGAAAAAAGAAACGGATTTTTATAACAAAATTGGGACAGAGAGCTATTTTGGGAGAGGTTTTAACTGATGATGAAATAAAACTGATTTCTACTAAAAAAAGGATGGTTAGCCAAAAATTGATAAATTAATTATGGTGTTACATTAAATAAGGAAAGAGAATTACTTATTATATAATATAACATTGAAATCACTACTCATATGTCTATTGACCAATATAAAATAATTAATCCTAATATCAAAAGGTTATACGCCTTTTTAAAAAGGTACAAAATAGAGAGATTTCTTCTTAAAGAAGAATTTACTATTGCTTTAATGGAATTAAATGTAGATACCTTGTGGGATAATATTCATAAATTTATAATTAGGAAATCCGAAATTGCTGTGTTTTCTCCTAATTATACAGGATATGTTGATGAGGCTTTTCCATTCTTTATTAATTATATCTATTTGAAGAACACTGATGATTTTTTAATCCTAATTGATTATATTATTCATGAATTCGTTGTCAGTGAAAAGCTAAAAAAGTTTAATTATGAAGTGCTATATGAAAGAATAGTAGGATGTGACGTTAAGCTTGAAACAATTCTTTCAAAGATGTCTTTTCTATCAAGCAAATTAAACCTGCAGAAAGTAAAAACAAAGATTAAAAAAGAGGATATTAAAGATCTCGTGAAACGTATGGTTGAAGCAGAACTCATTATTTTAGATGGGATTGACCCAAATAAGTATGATGATATAATTGAACAATATCATATTATTGGGACATGTTATAAATGGATATTCATAACTGAAAATATTCTTAGAAAGTTCATTATCCAAATACTTTCAAAATTGGGTATTTCGGAAATAAGGTTCTTAAAAGATTCAAAATTGACGAAGAAAATTAATAACAGAACTAATGATGAAAAAAATAGGAGATATCTTCCTATCAGAGGGAATCATGACATTTATTATTTAGATCTGATTGATTTGAATAGAATATTTCAAAACCATTGGGAGTATTTCAAAGATCACTTCGACTCACAAGGCTGGATATGTCAACGAATTGCTGACTTATATGCTATTAGAGTTCGAGTTGCTCACAACAGTAGTAATCTTTCACAAGATGAACTAATATCTGTTACTGCTTATTGTAAAGAAATTATTAAACAGATTGATCCTTATACCTAATAAATCTGATATTTCTATTTTCTAAAAAATTTGAAATTTTTCTTAATAATAGGATTGGAACTGATTATAACAGATGATTATTCCAGCGAGAGTAAGCGTTAATAAAATAGAACAAGAATATTATAAGATAAGCTAGCTACAGATCTATTAAAAAGATGTGCCGGATGTTGATCCGCCTTTTCCTCTATATTTTTTTGAATAATGAATCTTGAAATTCTTTAGAAATCTTAATTCCCCCGCTATCACCATAACCAAACAGTATTTCATTAAAAATATTCCGGATTAATCTTAAACTATTTTCCTTAAGATTTTCTTGAAAACTACAAATTTCTTCAACTGGTTCAAATTCAGAATGTTGATATTCTTTAACAACACTTTTATCAACCTGTATTGTGGTTATTTTTGAATACCCAAAAGACTTGATGCCTTTTACTTTAAATATTAATAGATAATTATCCTTATAAGTCAATCTTCTTGAGAAGTAATGAATGAAATTTAAAAAAGCTATAAAAAATCCAACCATTTCCACAAAAGGTAAAAGTAATCCAGTATATAAGCTGAAGTCTTTATTATCAATTGGTCTTTTTAAAATTTTTTTAGCTATATCCCTATAGTCCCACGAATACAAAATAATACCATCTTTCCTTATAAAAATATTTCCACCTATTGGATGATTATTTATATAAAAGTATCCATCTCTATTCACATTTAAATCTTTAAAAACTTCTGCATGATATCTCCCATTAATTAAAGGTCCTCGAGATGAATTATTTATAAAGTCTTGCCTTATACTTTCATCTATTCCAAACATCTGGCTTCTATAATCTATTGGACAAACGTAAATTCTCATTTCTAACTCTGGTGGAATTAGCCTTTCTTTTAGTATATTTTCAAACTCAGATTCTGCTGTCTTTAATAAACCACGAATTTTATCTATCCCATTATAATCAGAAGAGTTTTGGACATGAATCTTGGATATTTGTGAATTAATTTTACTATCTAAATATATGTCTTTTATATAACTTGTATGAAATATTTCTTTTTTATCTATAATTCCAATTTCTCTTAAGATTGCTTCGGCAATCTTGACATAACCTTGAACAAAATTTTTTCTAATATTATAGGTTATTGATTTAGAATCATGTGTAAAGATATTTCTTTGTTTATGCAGCGCTTTCACTTCTCTTTCGTAATTAGGAACATTGAAGTGTGCCATTAGTATTTTTTTATATAAATTATCAAAACTCAGTGTAAAGCCCCTAGGATTGGAATATAGAATTCCTTTTTCTTTTGCTAATATAATACATAACTTCGAAATGAGGTTATCTACTAAATAGTGGCTCAGTTCATAGAGAAGAGCGATATTTGTTTTTGATAATTCAAGGGCTAATTTATACATATCCAATATAACATCAAATTCGATATTTTTGCTCATTTAGCTCACCCAAATATTTATCATAAAATTTATATAATAAAAGAATATTTTTTAGTCCTTTTTTAAGATCAATATTATCAAGCGTAAAAATTTTATTTTTTCAGGTAAATAAATTGCCAACAGATAGAAATCACTCGCATTCCAAAAAAATTTGATATGGTTTCTTCAGATAAAACCGTTGTTGGTGATGCTAAATTTCTCACAATGGTAAGATTCCTTCAATAGGAACATTGGAAGGGGTGAATCGCTCCAAACCATCCTTTTTTTATTTTTATTATCTAATAAATTTAATCCGTCATCTTTATCATTCATGAGAATTCATAACTCTCTTTTATTATAACGAATTTTCCTCACATATAAATTTTTCAAGTATAAGCATTCCAACGATCAACAGCATTAAAATAATAACGTGCAATGTCTTCTGAGCCAATATAATCAATCCACTTTAGGATCCCTTCACCTTTAGACCCTCTACCACTGATATAATCGTCTAATGTTAGGTCTATAAATTTGTCTAAATGTCTTTTAAATATTATAAAGGTCGGGATATTATCTGACTTTGATATTTCTTTGAATATATCGAAAATCTCATTGTATTCTTCCTCCTTAAATTCATGTTTTATGTCTTCTTTACTCCTCATTTTCACTTCGTTTTCAGATGTTAAATCCTTATTTTCTTTCTTTTTTTGACAATATTCCACAAATTTTAGAGGATTATTAGCATTACCCTCTGAATCTAAACCCTCCAGTTCATCAATAACCTCTTGAGATAGATAAGTATTTCCCCCTAGTTTTAAGGTTTTCAAATTAGTTAGTTTTTCTAAGCCTTTAACATTAGTGATCTTCATTATACCTTTGTTTTGTAAGTCTAATACTCCATCCTCCATATAATAAGGGTTCTCCATATAAATTACTCCCTTTATATATCCCCTTGAAATATATTGCTTAACATCAGTAAGTGGAATTGTCCCTTTTTTTGCCAGAAATAATAATACTTCATCGCTTTGAGATAATATGGCTTTTTGATCATAATATGAATCAAAATACAAATCTTGAAGTGAAGTAAGATTACAAATGGACTGAGGGAGTTTTATATCATGATTCAAATATAAATTTAATTTTTTTAGCGATTGTAGGTTCCCAATTGACTCAGGAAGTTTTTTTAACCGATTTACCGATAAATCTAATTCTATCAAAAGAGATAAATTACCGATTGAATCTGGAAGAATAATTAATTCGTTTCCATTCAAATCAAGATATTCGAGGTATTTTAATCCTCCTATTGAATTTGGCAATGTTTTTATTCCTTGCCGAGAAATACATAATCCAATAATGTGATTATCCTTCACCTCAATTGCAAATTTGGGGCCCTCAAAATGTAAATCATCTGCTAGGATAACTTCATTGTTAACTATCTCTTTTATATCTTGAAGTGCTTGAGCTTCAGAAGGAGAAACGACTTTTAATTCATATTCTAAAATGTAGTTATTAACCTTAACAGAAAATCCATAATATCCAAAATAGGCATTTTTTTGAGTAAGTTTAATTATTTGCTCAATAATTGACGAACCTATGTTTTCAAACAACTCAAATAGATCCCGTTTGTTTAAATAATCGAATAAATTAAAGGAGTCAATTAATACTATATCTTCATATTCAATTTTTTTTCTAGTTGTATAGGCTTTCATTATCAAATTCTTGATATATTTTTTAAAAAAATCAGATAGAGACTCACCTATTCTTTCTTTAAACTCCTCATACATATCCATAGGATCTTTATCAAAAAATCCCGCAAAAGCCTCATCTTCTTTCCAAAATGTTTCAAAAAAGATATCAAAGAAATTTTTTAAGGAGGTTGATGATAATGATGCTACATCTTGGGGTTGTATGAAATCAAGTAATTGACAACTCAATATCACCTTCATTTCCTTGTTGTTTATTTCTTTAAACAAGTTAACTAATCTTTTACTTATATCATCAGTAAACGATTTATCAATAATCACCTTAAAATAATTATGATAATCATCTAAATTTACAATATTTTTAACTAAAAATTCAATAATATCTGTTTCTTTTAACAAAAATCTTACATCTTCTTTAGTTAAACAGTTTTTATCAAAAAACAATTCCCAAACATACAAATTACGCTCAAATTCTTTCTTTTTAATATCAGAATTGAGAATAGATATGATTTTTTCTTTTATCAATTTTGAAAAAGATAATCCCATTAGGTCAAAAAACTCAAAAAACCAGTAATCTGATCCTTTGTATATTTTTAAAAGTTTATAAATTAGATGAAAGATTCGTTCATATGAATCTTTAAATAATGAATTAAATTCTGCTTGATTAATATTGCTAAATAATATCTCTAGCAAATCGGTTTCTGAACTAGAATCATAACTTTCTAATCTATATTCAATCTCTTGAAAAATGACTTCTCTATTCGTCCTATCATGCAATATGACCTTTTTTAAAATTGGTAAAAGGACAGAATTTTGGAAATTCTCATCTTTAAGTCTTAGTTTAACCGAATATTTCTTTATTTTTACTTTTTCAAAAATATTACGGTTTTCAAACAAGGTAAACAAATCTTTTATGATTTCCGAGTCAATCCTTCCCTCTTTTGAATTTACTTTTGCAATAAATGATTTCAATTCATTCATATTTCAAAAATCTGCGGTATTTTATCCTTCAAGTCTTCAAAATTTATAATATTTCACCACTCTAGTTGTGCTAACTTTATGTAATTTTATCATTATTAAGATAATCAAGTAGCCCAAAACTTTCCAACATTTCTAAATCCGTAGCATCTTTTTTTTTTAATACTTCTGCTATTGCTTTCCTTAATTGAGGTTTAAATTTCTTCTTAAATCCATCAGAAAATAAGGGATCACCTCCTTCAATCATAAAATCTAAATTTTCCCTTTTCTTTAGTGCTTCAAAAACCTTTTCAAAAAAATTTATTTCTGGATTTGAAACTAAGAAATTCAAATCTTCTGGATTTATCCTTTCGTACAATCTTTCGTCCAAAATGAAAATAATATCATCTATATTGCCTGATTTAAATATCTTAATAATCTCTTCATTTAAAGGTTCACAAATTAAGTCACCTATATGTTTAAATATACCATAAGACCAAAATTCCCAATCATTGTTCACTCCACTCCTATGCTCCCAATCCTTCATAGTGTAGGCCATTGAATTTTTTCTTATAAGGTTAAAAATTGTCCTAAAAAAATTAGAATCTTTATTATCTATTAAAGGTTTAAGTTGCTCTTTATTGGAATACTCTAAAAAACTCTGAAACAGGTCAAATTCAGGACCATTTTTGTTATAAGAGCGAAAATGTTTTTTAAATTCTGCTAAAAAGAATGGTTTAATTTCCGAATCGTCAATAAAGATTTTAATCAATAGCGGAACTAAGATGTCCCTATTAAATTTAGATAAGTACCTAATATCATCAGAATTAGACCTATCAAATAAAGAAAATAGTTCAAGTACTTTTTTCTCCTGAATATCATGAGTATATGTAATTATATATGGCTTTATTTTTTCAAAAAATTTAATTTCAAGACTATTTTGTATTATATCCATTACAACCTTATCATAATCGTAATAAATTTCATGATATATTTGATAAATTGTATATAAAGATAAATTTTTGATATGATCGAGTAAAAAGCTAATATAATTTCTTGAATCTACATATACTTCAAGTAGTTTTTTAAGACAAGGTTTGCTCCTTAAGGTTGATATATAATGCTTTAGAAATTCCGTATTTTCAAATAAATTGTTTATATCTTCCTTGTCTAAATAGTTGGTTAATATTAAGCGATTGATTATAACACGTTCGGTATGAGTACTTGTTAGTAATATCTCTAAAATTTTATCCTTTATGGTAGTTCGAGTCACGTTAATGAACTCTTCGGGAAATAATCTATCATAATACAAATCCTTATAAGCATCGTATTTCACTAAAGCAGCAATTAAAGTTTTAAAGAAATCTATGTCTGAATTTTTGATAAAGTGCAATAATTCATTATCATTAAATAGTTCTAATCCTCCATAATGAACGAAATAAAGGAGATATTCTATGCCCTCTGAATTAATTTTTTCTGTAAGATATTCAATTAAAGTTTCAAAGCCATTTGAAATATATATGGCTTTAATATTATCGAAAATTGAATAAATACCATATAGTCTCCCTTCTGTACTATTTTTCTGATTAACTCTTTCATTATGTGCCGATTCCAATTTATTAAAAATAGCTCTGAGCTCCTTATTTAAATCTTTACTACTCAAATCGTCGAAGAACGTATATGTAAGCCCCGTTTTTAATTCAAATGCAACCGTGCTTACTGCCCAGAATTCGTGTCCCATATTATCGGGGTCCCCATACTTACCAATTTGTAACTCATCGACAAATTTATGCGGTTCATAACACGCTAATTCAAAGGCCCTCTTTCCTAACATAACAAAATGCCCTCTCTGATAATCCCACCCATCGTCGGATGTCCATAACATAACCCTTCCTTTAAGAGCATTATAAAGCAAATTTTCATACAATAATCCTTTGAAATACCTGAAATACTCAGCAAAACAGCATATTTCATCAATAGTTCGGTTTTTTAGATCTTCAATTAGTAAATGTTCTTGTTCATATACACTACCATTGGCTTTATCATATGATCTTTGTATAATATCCCAAAATCGCTCAACAGTAAGAGGGGTAGGTTCTCTATCTTTTACCTCTTGAAGATAGTTATCAAACATCTGTTTAGCATAATTATCTCTCAGAAACGATAATTCCCTTAATAGTTCAATCGCTGGTCTTTTTATCATTGGTATTTCTGGCTTTTTTAACTTGATTTGATCTAAAAAATTCTTAATATTTTCATACAACAGGGGATTATTTTTAAGAAAAAATTGCTTCCTCTCTTCTTTATTGAACCGTCTCTGATAATTTTCACTCAACAAGTAATAGCAACTTTCGATATGTCCAGCTTGAAACCTCTTTACAATCTCTTTTTTATATTGTTTTCGAGCATAAGGTTCCCCAGCATTACTCAAGCTTTTTAAGAGTTTAAAGGCTAGGGTGCTATGAAGCAAGCTCATATCGTAGTTGTTTTCTACCCATACTTGTATGTTGGAGCAGTGTCCCCAAAATTCCTGCTCTGGAGTAATATTATATTTATCTCGACCTCTTTTAGAAGTAAGAGGATCATTACGCTCAGTAATAGAATGATAAGTAAGATACTTCAAACTCTCAACAGCTTGGTCTATAAACTCGATTTGTTCGTGTTCTGGTCTATAGCTATCATAAACGTTTAGAAATAAACCCACATAATGTTTAGATTTTCTACCGTTAATATAAATATATGTGTCCTGCTCTTCTAGTTTTAACGTAATATACTCATTAACTTTGAATTCCTTCATTTTAATAGTATGAATATAGATTTTTAGTATTATTTTGTCTTAGGATTGAATACTTTTCTCATTCCCTTTGTCTTTGGGTTCTATAATATATTTATTGTTTGTTAAATTATAAAAATTGATAGTTTAAAATTATGCATCACTCTTCACGTAATTAAATCAAAAACATTGCTTTTCTAAACCAAAAAACTATTAATTGCTCAGGTGATTAAATCAAAGATTTTTTTAGAAGGATATATTAGCAATAATTATTTTTCTCAGGAAGAAATGCAACTTATTTATGAAAAAATCCAATTTTCAGATGAAACAAATCAATAGTTAAATTAGTAGAATTATTCTTACTTTTTCTTACACTCTTTAATGTGTTTACACTCTGCTTTCCTGAACTTGAACTGTGGACAAGTACAAGACCAATTACCGCTCGGGCCGAGGGATACCATATATTTCTTGCTGCTGTCCGATGAGCTCGTAATTTCCCATTGCTCAGAACCTGCTCTTCCTCCACTTCCACTCCCCGAACCAGAACCCGATCCTTGTACCCCCTTCATGGGATTTGTTGCCTCTTCCAAGTCCTTGAAGAATTCCTCCAAATTATCTTGACCGTGCGTTTTTGGAACGATTTTCAGCGCAAAACTGTCGTGTTGAGTCGGCTTATAGTTAATTTGGACGTTTCCGTTCTTGAATGTTTTTGCGAGTGAGCAACTGTGAGGAAATTTCTTGTTTTTTCTTACGAACTCCAACAACTTCTTGATCAATGCCTCCTTAACCGTTTTATTGGGTACTTGCTCGGTCTTACCGCCCGATATAAGGTGGTAAATCACACTAGGGAAGCGATCGCCCGACTTCACTTCCTTATGGATCAAGATGTCTCCATCTTTCGCTTCGTGGTCTTGAAGGTCAGCGACCTTGGTAAGAAACCCGAAATTAGAGCTGTAAATATGATTCCACCAATTACCGCCCAAATCATCTTTAATATCCTTTAATGAGATCTTCATTTTCTTCTTTAAACTGATAAATAGTCGTTTATCTTGAAATTTCTTAGTATTGAAGTCTTATTTGAATCATCGTAATCGTCGTCATCGTAGTAATCCTTCATAATTAATCATCCATCTAGTATTTTTAAAATCCTCATAACTTTATGCTTACCCTTTATTATTTCATCTAAATTCAAAAAGAGGCTTGTATTCGGTTCATTAACTCATTGGGATCAATTTTCCCTTTGTCTTTGGGTTCTATAATATAATTAGGTGAGAAGATATTTAAATTGACATATTTTGATTTTACTTATAAAAAAGGTGACTCCTGCCAACAAGACCAAAGCAAGGTCCGAAAAGGATAAAATAAGTAGGGCAAAATCAGAGTGTACTCACGCACACTAACCAAAAGACAAAAATCCAGGGTGTAAGAATCTCGATCTCAAATCATCCTTCTTTAGATTTGAGCCGACTTAAATTTCCTGCGGCTTCATTATTATATGGATTTATTTTTAAAATTTTCTGAAAACATTTAACAGCCTCTTCATTTCTTCCTAAAGCCTGATGATTTAAGCCTAGAAATTTTAATACTTCAACGTTGAAAGGATTGCGTTCTAGTGACTCTTCAAATAATACTAATGAATCCTTAAACTTCTTCTTAGAAAATTTCACAAGAGCCTTGCGAAGAATTTTTAAAGATTTTTCTTGTTCCTTTATAGAAATACTATCCAAATTGATTTTATGTTTTAATTCGTATGTTTTACGTTTTGCTTCATGGTTCTGAGGATCTATTTTCAAAGCCTGATTGTAACTGTCGAGAGCTTCATCGTTTCTATTAAGTTTGCTTAACGCTACACCTTTATAATACCATATCATACCAGCTTCTTGCTCTGGTATAATTTTAAGAACTTCTTCAAGGACCTCTAAACCTTTTCTATAAAATCCTGAAAGCATAAAGGGTACAATTTTATCGAGAAACTCTGTATTTCCGTCTTTGGTATACTTTTCACTAATGTCCTTATTGTAATTCATCATCTCATTATAATACTCCCGATAAACTTTTTGTACTGCTGTACAGAATTTAGCAAAATGAACCTTTCGCTCATTTATGCTCTCATTTGTTTCATTTGGGGCTTCCCAAATTCCCATTTCGGTAGAGAAAAAAGTCTTACTATTCTTCCATACTCCTGGTAAATTGAGGATCCTTATTCTGGTTGGCTCTTTAATTTTTATAGGGGAAACGTTATACCAAGAATTAAAGATAAATCCTACTTCTCCCTTTGCACTAATAAACGCAAATCCTGACCGAGTTATTAACACATGAGGAGTCCATTTTGTCGTTATATCACGGTTTCCTACAAATCTTTTATTGGTTGCTTTACATGTCGTACTATATAAGATTATATCCCGTTCTGGAATATACTGATATAATTCGGTAAAATCTATAGGAACATAGTAGTTTGATTTATCTTTAATATATTCTTTGAGGAAATCGATCTCAGAGGCGTTATAAAGACTTTTACAAAACGTACCAAAATTTTTCGCTCGAGTTTTAAATTCCTTTTCAGATTCAAATCCATCGTCCCTGATGACAATGAATGATATAGAATCGAAATAAATCCCATTTTTTTTGATTTGAGTCTGACCTTCATGCAACTTGATCCAGGTAGAGAAATTAAGTTCATTATCTGTTGGACCAGTATAACCAATTCCTAAATTTGTGATAAGTAAATGGCTATGCCATATTTTTGTTACTGTAACTGTTTTCTGCGCATCACACAAAGTACTATATAAAATGTTTCCTCCTTTAGGAATTACACTAGAGAGATTACTAAAGTCAATAGGTATAAATATATTCGATATAGATATCGCCTCTTATTTTCTTTTTTCAATATTTCCCTTTGTCTTTTGGTTCTATAATATATTTAGTGGAGAAGATATTTAAATTGATATATTTTGATTTTACCTATAAAAAAAGGTGACTCCTGCCAACAAGACCAAAATGAAATTAGTTCTAGCGAAGTAATAGGAATTACTTCTTTTCTGTAATCAAATATTTTTTATCAATTTCTTTTGATTAATTGTATCTTATTCATGATAATTTACAATAGAATTTTTGAGGGAAAATCAATTTTTTCTATCCTCTTGATTTTTAGAGTTAGAAGACCCAAGAACACAAGCATTGTGGTCGTTAAGTATTATATATGATCCAAAAGTTCGTAGTAAGATTTTAGGTGCACTTAATGATATGGTGCTTACAGATAAACTAGGTGGTGATTACGATAAAAATAAGAGAGATTACTTCTATTTTTTTAAGCCAGATATAGAAAAGATAGCAATAAGTACTATATAAAAGTTATAAGATTTGATACTATGTCCTGTTAAGAGAAAGCATTAGTTTCTGGTTTGTTTTATACAATTTATGGTATTTTGATGGTTGCTCAATCACTTTTTGTATTTGTAAGATCATATTTTGTTTGGACGAGGTGATCCTGATTTTCTTAATTCCTCTTAAAAATTGGTTTTGCGAGGATTCTTTGTAATCATCTTTTCTCAGGTAAAAATCACGATAACTTGCTCTTATATTCCTTATCAATAGTTCATTTCCAAACACGGCATTGAACAAACCATTATAAATTATTACTATTCCCTGCATAGCTTGAAAAACCTTCCCTGGAAGTGGGTCTCCAAATTGAATTTCCAAATTATCATTATCTCTCTTGAGATAAAACCGCTCACGAGGGTTGATTTCAATGCATCCTACTAATTCCTGAGTTTGATAATTTGAATCGGTTATGATTACTTTATTATTATCTACTCCCAAGGTGAAAAGTTCTTTAATTATATAGCCATCTGATTGATTGTTTTTTAATTGACTTTCACTGTTAGTCTTTACTTTAGAGCTGTATGATGGGGTAATTACGATGTTAAAAAAAGAGCAGCCATCATCAGAGAAATCCTTAGCATTTATTTTAAAGCCCACTCTATTCGAGTCTTTTAAAAACTCTGATGAGCGGATGTAGTTTCTGAGAACATGCCCCCCATGATGTCCATGTACAATTTCTAATACACTGTCACCGGTAACTTGACATTCTTCTAGTTTCAGTAAGAGCTCATCTTTTGCTTCAATCAATGTACAGCCGTGTAGGTCACATATCATTGCTAATCCCTCAATGCACTAAAGATCTTGTTAAAATTATAGTATAATTTGAAGTAATAATTTTTAATTTTATGGTATTTCAACAGGTATATTAATTAGGTATATAATATGATTTTTTTCTCTTACCCTTTTGAAATCACAATAACTTAACTACATATAATTTAGGCTTTTTAATCAAGAAAAAATAAATGGATTCCATAATTGATTATAAGTGTATAGAACAAGAATTAGTTAAAAATCCTCTATGAAATAAAAAATAATTAGTTGATATTATATGTTAAAATTTGAAAAAGAACAGAAAGTTAGCCAAATTGGTAACGTCAAAATCGGTGGTCAACCAGGAGAGAATCCTATTGTTTTGGTTGGTTCCGTGTTTTATAGAAATCACGATGCATTATTAGATGAAAAAACGGGAAAAATAGACGAAAAACTAGTAGAACAAGAAATAAACGAGTTTTTGACGGTTATTGATGAGACTGGAATGCAAGCAATAATTGATGTAATTGGAGGATATGGAAATGCTCTAATAAAAGAATGTTTATTTATTGCGGACATTTGTGACCAACCTTTTTTAGTTGATGGTTTAAATGATGAAAGTCGTATTCCAGCCATGGAAGGCCTAAAAGAGCTTGGATTATTGGACAGAGCAATTTTAAATAGCATTGATGAACATACGAAGGAAGAAAATTTGGCGAAATTTAAAGAATATGGCGTTAAAAATGCTATTTTATTAGCATTTGGAAATAGGTATATTTATCCTGAACAGAAATTAAAATTTTTAAAAGAAAAGTTACTACCTAAAGCTCAAATGGCAGGCATCGAGAATGTATTGGTTGATACAGCAGTGTTAGACTTACCATCTATTTGTATTAATGTTGATACGACAAGACTGGTTAAAAACGAACTGGGGTTGCCTACGGGATTTGCCCCTTCAAATGCTATTTATGGTTGGGATTTTATTAAGAAATTCGGGGAAAACGCTCGTTTTGGAGCTATTTCTTCTTTAATGACTTATTGTGCTGATGCGGGAAGTGATTTTATCTTATTTGGACCAGTTAAATATGCTAAATATGTAGTCCCTTCCATTGCCATGATATCAGGAATAAATTCCTATTATCGCAAAAGAGTCTTGAGAAAAGAAATTTCAGATCTAACTCCCATGAAGCTAATCTTTTAGATTTTAAGTATTAAGATATGTAACCTAAAAGTAAATCGCTAGTTCGATATATAAAATTAGGGAAAAGCTCTTCAATTTTATTTCTTTTTATACTTTCATCCATCAAAAATAATAGAAACATTTCATAGTCAGCAATTTGAAATTTCTTAAGTAAGATTACAGAATTAGCAATATTAAAAAGAGCCTCTTCTTTATCTAATACTTTGAATTTTGAAAATATTTTGTATAACATAGCAAATTGGGGGGCAGTTATTGAGAATAATTCTGATAGTTCTGAAGGTAAAGTTGGTTCTTTTAACGTAATTTCATCAGAGGAATAATAATCTGCTAGAATAAGTCCTTCATTATTTAATAAAAGTGCTAGATTAATTCCCGTGCGATTAGCAAAATTCTTTAGATTAAAATTTATTAACTCTCTATTAGGACTTAATTTAGAGATTCCCGTAGAAAAGGCCCGCAAAATACTATAAATCGAGAAGATGCTTGTAATAAATATTTCAGGTTCTTTATTAGGGGTTATTTCTTTTAATTTTGAGGTTAAGAGTTCTATATTATTTTGAATTTCATCACTCTCTAAGATATCTGAATCACCTTTAGAAAAAATATAGATTATGGGAGGATCCTGCTTAAACTGGTTTAAATTTAATTTGAGCGTTTGAAGGTATTCTATACTTTCTTCAAATCTTTCAGGATCTTTAATATCAATAAAGAAAAAAAGCAAATCCGTCTCAAATAGGTAGATATGTGCTTTATTAATATATTTTTCTCGAGAACTTTGTTGACCACCTAGATCCCATAGAAAGATTGAGGAACCGAACGCTTCCATTGAAGATACTTCAGCCCCTAAAGTTGGTTTTAACCCAATTAATTTGGAATATTTTCTATCTACCGATAAAAGAAAACTGCTTTTTCCGGCATCATCTAGACCACACATCAATATTTTCATTTTTCTCTTCGAGGTAATAGTAGCATAAGGCTTTTTTTCAATTTCAAGTAACTTTTGAAATAATTTATTGAAAACAGGAGCTAACTCTTCTTGATTTTTAGAACCACTTGAAATTTTGTCATTAAATTCATTGAAGAAACTCAAAACTATAGGTTTGAATCGATCTATATGATTATATAAAAAGTTCCTTCTGTTTTCATCAACTAATATAGAAAGAGTTGAGGGTTCAGGTTCACTTTTTATTTTAGTGTAATTAAAATAAGTAAGAGCTGTTAGTTTAAAATCGGGAAAAGGTATAATCCCAAAATGATGAATATCTTGAAACCTTTCTTTATAATCAGTAAAATTAAGATCACTAAGAAATAAACTTAAATTCTTAATAGCCATATGCATATAATCTCGTAAAGTTAATTTTTGAATATTTTGTTTCTTAAATTCTTCGCATTCTTGAATAGAAACTTCTTTAGGAAACATATATTTAGCTTGAGGGCCGTATTTACCGTGAGAACTAAATAATAGGCCTTTCACTACAGATGATTCAGAAAAATTAATCAAGTCCATTATACAAAATAAATATTAAATCTATTATATTATTTTATCGTAAAGATGTTAAAAAAAATTGCTCAATCTATTAGAGATAATGAGAATATTATTGAGAAAAAAGAGTTAAGCCCTATAGTAGAATATATAACATCCAATTCGTTCAAAAATGAAACTAAAATTTTTTCAGATATAGGAGAAGATTCGGCTGCAATAAAAAATAATGGTAAGTATACTTTAATTACTACTGACAGAATAAAAACATCTTTTGTAGAAAATTTTCCTTTTGGAGCTGGTTTTAGTTCTATATTAGTAGGAGTTGATGATATTTATTGTTGTGGGGGTATACCTTTAGCAGCGAGCATTATACTCTCCTTTTCTGATAGAAATATAGGACAAAAAATTATTGAGGGGATTTGCGAAGGATCTAATAAATTTAATGTACCAATTATTCGAGGACATACCAATACTACCTCAAAATGTTATGAACTCAGCTCTACGGTGATAGGGGAAATTAATAAAGAGGATTATGTATCTGCGAAAACTGCCCAAATTGACGATAATATTATACTAGTTGTAGATTTTAATGGTAGAGTGGGAAAAGCAAGTAAATTTTATTATGACACTACAACTTATAAGAATTCTGAAGAAGTTTTGAGAGCTAGAAAATCCATGAATGTTATAGCTAAGAAACATCTAGTAAACGCATCTAAAGATGTTTCCAATGGAGGTATTTTTGGTACTTTACTGCAATTAATAAATTACTCTAGCGTAGGAGCAAATGTAAATATTAAAGATATCGTTATCCCCCCTGTTTTAAAAAATCTAAAATATACGTTGGAAATCTATATTCAAATGTATTTGACAACTTCTTATATTCTGACTGCCCCCGATGAAAAATGTGATCAACTGATTAAAATTTTTAAAGAATATGGACTAAACGCAAATGTTATCGGAAAAATTATTAAAGAGCAACATCTATTGAAAATAAATGATGGTAATGAATCATTAGATGTTATTAAAATTTAAATAATTAATAAGAGGATGAAGTGATATAATGATTACTTTGGAGTGTCTAATTCCTGATTATCCTGGAAGTCTGATTGAATTTATTAAACCTATATCAGATAACCATGGAAACATATTTGGTATTTTACATTATCATGATAAAAAGCGAAACAATATGATCCCTGTTTCAGTGTCTTTTAAACTAGCTCAAGAACTAATGGAATCGAGTTTAGATAAAATTCAAAAAGAATTAAAAGAAAAAAACTTTAAAATCGAAAAAATAACTGTAGGTGTTGAAAAGCGACATCTTGTAGTATTACTTACAGGGCATGTATTTGATACTGATGTTGTTGACACAATTAAGCGATTAGCTTCTAAAAAAATTAAAGTACCTGAGTTACAGGCAGTTTTTACTGATATCTCAGAAGTGAGTAATGTTAAACTCAAATTAGACTATCCTGAATCTATGACTGAAAAAGAACTTATTCAGGAACTGCAAAAAATTTGTCAAGAGAAAAATCTATTTTTAATCAGATCATAATTCCACTTTAAGTTGAACAATTATGACAAAGGATAAAAATAAAAAATCTAAAAAAAGTCTTACTGGTAAAATAAAATGTCCAGATTGTAAAGAAATTATTGATGAAGGAATAGTCTTTTGCCCTGAATGTGGAAATAGGATACCAGAGTTTTTAAGATTTAATCCTGATACCTCTCTTAGTGTGTAAAGAAAACTAACTTTTATTTTTCATTGTCATTCGATATTCTAATTATGTTGGAACTTGAATTTGTCTGTAGTTTTTCTTCATGAAATTTGAATTATAAGAGATACTATAAAAAAAATCGATATTTAAAAAGGTAATTTTTAATAGATTTGAAATATTAGAAGATCTATTAACCTATGTTAATAAAATTTATAATACAAATTAATATAAATTAAGTAATTAGTAAAGGAGTGAAGTGAAGTTTTCAAATGGGTACTGGAATTGTTAAGTGGTTTGATTCTCGAAAAGGATACGGATTTATAACAACTGACGAAGAACAAGATATTTTTGTTCATTACTCGGCAATTAAGGTCGAAAGTGATAGTGAATTTCGAAACCTCTATGAAGGGGATAAAGTGGAATTTGACGTTACTGAAGGCGAAAAAGGGCCGCAAGCTAGTGAAGTAAAAGTAACTGAACGCGCACCGCAAGGATTTAGACGATAAATCGCGGTGATGTAATTAAATTTACCATTTGGGTGAATAAATAAGTACAATCAAATCTTAAGAAAGAAGTTTTTTAAGATACTTTTTTTATTTTATTATTATTATTATCATATTTTCAATACTGAATCAAAGTTTTATAGTAGTATAAATTTTTAAGTAGTAATTAAACAGAAAATAATTAGTCGATATTTACATTTCGCTGTGAATAATTATGGACATTAAAATTGGTTTAATAGGAAAGGGTAATGTTGGCAGTTCTTTTATATCTATTTTGCATGAAAAAAAAAAAGCTCTAAATGATAATTTTGACCTTTCGTTTAAAATAGTAGGAATTTTTGAAATCGATGGGGCTTTGATAAATGAAAGTGGTATAGATCTAAAAGAACTTATAGATATGGGAGAAGACTTTAAACAATCTCCGTATTGGAAAAAGGGGATAAAAGCTGAGGATTCTATTTCAAGTTTAAACTTGGACGTTGTAATTGAAACAACCTGGACTAACCCTAAAACTGGAGAACCTGCATTATCTCATATTATTGAGGCCCTAAACAATGGAATAGATGTAATTTCATCAAATAAAGGCCCTTTTTATTTGGAATACAACAAGATTAAAAAATTGGCAAAAGAGAAAAATTGCATTGTGAAATATGAGGCAACGGTAGCTAGTTGTGTACCTGTGCTTGCCATTAGGGATTGGTTAAAAAACGAGATAACTGGTATTAAAGCAATTTTAAATGGAACATGTAATTATATCCTGAGCAGAATGACCACAGAAGGAATATCTTTTGATATTGCTCTTAGAGAAGCTCAAGAATTAGGTATCGCAGAGGCAGATCCTACATTAGATATAGAAGGCTGGGACTCAGGGGGGAAAATTGTTATTTTAGCAAACGAATTGTTGGGATGGTCGAAAACCATTAAGGATGTAAAGATAAAAGGGATTTCAAAAATCACGCCTCAATCAATAGAATTAATTAAATCTGATGGATTAGTAATTAAACATCTAGCAATTGCTGAAGATAATGAAATAATAGTGGAACCAAGGTTAATTGATAGCTCTAGTCCACTAAATGTGACTGGAACATTAAATGTAATAGAGCTTAATACTAAGTACGCTGGACCAATAATATTAATGGGCAGAGGAGCAGGTGGCTCTGAAGCTGCTTCAGCTATTTTGAATGATTTGATTAATATTGCACAGAAAAGAAAATGCAAAGAATAAACAGCTTAGATTGGGATTTATATGATGGATTTATGGAATATCCGGATCAAAACTTTCCTTATGAAATACTGAAGCATAAGCCATTCTTTATTTTAATAACATTTTAACAATATTACAATGACAAATTAGAAAACATTTTAATATAAGTCAATCTTGTTATCTCTTACATATTTATTTAAATTAAATAACACGAGAAATCAAAATGAAACAAAAAACTCAATTGCTTTTAGTTGGGATGTTTTTTCTCGTTTTTTTATTAGGATGTAGTATATTAAACACTAATAAAGAAACTGAGAACGAATCTTT
>SDBT01006179.1_pt1 | contig 19945 bp, 25 predicted proteins | sample 2277101 | NCBI WGS metagenome assembly SDBT01 (sample SAMN10404973, study PRJNA504765) | marine sediment metagenome | isolation source: marine sediment core GS10_PC15, 103 cmbsf | place: Arctic Ocean: Southern Knipovich Ridge | collected 2010 | reverse complement strand
CGTGACCGCGCCGCCCGCAGGTGAAACGAAAACGACCGCCCACGCTCGAAAGGGGAGCAGGGGCGGTCGGAAAGTCGCGAGATGTCGAGTCTAACAACCGGCAATAGGATAGCCTTTTCTCAGGATTTTGCCAAATTGGGGGCGCCGCTATCGTGCCGGCCGTCGCCCTAAACTTGACGAGCGAGGCCCTGGCGGCGATAGTCGAGGCCGCGGCGGCAGTTTCGCCACCGCGACTTGAAAGGTAAAGAGATGTCGAGAAATCAACGCCCGCAATTTATCGTAAAAATGCCGCCGCGCGACCCACGCGGGAAATACTGGCGCGAAATCGGGGCCGCATGGGTGAACAAAGAAGGCACAGGGCTGTCCATTCAGCTTGAAGTGTTGCCGCTCCCCGACGACCGGAACATGGTGCGCCTGGTCGCGCTCCCGCGCACGGGCATCGAGGTGGTGATCGCCGCGAAAGACGCGCCCGCGCCAGAGGAAGACACGTCATTTGACCCCGCTGATTTCGATGGCGACGACGGGGGCGAAGCATGAGGACGCTTGTGCTCGCTCCCGCTTTATCGATCGCCGCCACCGAGAGGACGCACGGAGCGCCGCCGGAGCGCCCGATACTTTTAAGGCTTTACGCGCGGTGCGAAGCGGCCCCCGGCACGATTGGCGAGGACGACAAAGTGCGCCACGATTACGGTTTCGACGCGATCTTTTTTATCGCCTTCAATTTCGACGGTGAAGGATCCGCGCTCGCGATCAACCATCTACTAGGCAGGGATCCAGAGGTGGTCATGTACCCGGAGGGAGATTTGGCGGTACTCCTTGGCTGGGATGAACGGAGAGAACATCCGGCTCTCCTCTCCGAGTATGTCCTTGAAGAGGTAGTCGAGCGGGACATGAAAGAGGACGAGCTTCGCCAGTTACACGAGGACATAGAGGCCGACGCGGAGCCGGGAGATTTAATGTGACCAGCGCCGACGAAGTGCTAAGCGCCGCCATTTTCGGGGCGCTCCTGGCGCTGGTGATGGTGGGCGCCGCTTTCTAAAATAGCGCGGCGCGAGCAAAGGGCGAGCCTTACGGGGTTCGCCCTTTTTTGTTAAGCTGGCCGTATGCTGACGCTCGACCAAATCCCCGGCGCTTCTAAAATCGTGGTGACCGCGCTGGGCACCGCTCGCATTGTGTCGGCCGACGTGCGCCAGGGCATGGCGAAGACATTGGACGCCTTCACGGCGGTGCCCCAGGGGAACGTGACAAGCCAAACGGGCTTGATTAGCTTCACCGTGTTAGTCGGCCCAGGGCCTAATTTTGCGCCGTCCAATATCGTGAGCAACGGGGTAGCAAATGGCTCCATTGTGCTGGTGAGCCGCAGGGCGCACACCTACCAGCCCACGCCCGCGAAGCCCTTCCCCGAAGCGACGGTCATCTACGCGCCGACCGCCAAGGCCGCAGTGATGGCAGCGCACCCAGAAGGCGACTTTGCGATCCTCGCCGCGCCGGATGAGGTGTGGGACGAAATCGAAGACGACGAATTGCCGCCCGGCGGCGTCGAGCCCGAAACCGTACCCCTGCCGCCCGTAGCGCCGCCGCCGCCCGTAGCGCCGCCCGGCCCTTTCGAGCTGGAGCGCCAAGCCTGCATTTCCGCAGGCTACTGGTGGGACGCGCAAACCAACGCTTGCAAGTACCCGCGCCCGGCGCCTGGCATGGCGCCGATTCCCGCGCTTTGGTGGATAGGCGGCGCCGCCCTGGTGGGCATCATCATCGCGAAGATGGAGAAGTGATGAAGACAAAGGCGAAATGCAGGATCCACAAGCTGGGGCCGGGCGACTGGTGCGGCTACGACCTGGCCGGCGGCTACGACATCGAGGCCACGACGCGGCGCGACGTGGAGGTTGGTCTTCGGGAGGTGCTGGGCGCCTGCGTTTTCGAGCGTGGCGACGACCTGACGCGCGAAGAGTGGGAGAAAGAAGACGCCGAGGAGGAGCCGGATGCGCCGAGTGCAACGGACACGAGCTCCCACGCGGAACCCATTAAGAAACGGCAGCCCTCGAGCGCTCCCCAAGCGGAGACAAAGCGCCGACACTGGCAAGCGCTAAGGGCGGCGAGCCAGGCCGACTTGACCGCCGATCAGTTCGCGTGGGTGGTCGCTTTCGAGCATCTAGGCGCCGATGGCGTGGAGCTGCCGTCGCTTGCGCCGCCGCAAGCCAAGAAGCGCCGGGGGTGATGCGATTGAGCCGCCGCCAGGTGGGCGCGCACCTTTAAGGCGTCGGCGCGGTTGTTGTTTGCTTGCGTCGCGCCGCCGCCGCGCGCTAACGTGGGAACGTCTTTTTCGCAGCGCTCCCGGCGTCGCGGCCCGCGCTTCACACCGTGGGCACCCCTCGCCAGATCGTCTGGCGCGGGCCGCGGCGCCGGGGGCTTTTCAGAAAGTGCAGAGATGTCGAAGAACAGCAACGGATCGGGCTATTTGGATCTCGATTACGAGGCGAGGGCGGCGGCGGCGAAATGCCGCGATTGCGGCCGGCTACCCTCCGAGCCGGGCGCCAACGGGTGGGTGGTATTTTCTCCAAACGAAGGTTTCACCTTGTGCCGGTCATGTAGCCTGACCGCAAAGCCAACCCTTGCGCGCTTTCCAGAATTAATGGCTCTTTTGGCCCGTGCTGGCGAAGCCTGGGCGGGGGGTGAGCGTGGGCGCTAGCGCCCGCGCCCGTGCGGGGTTTGGGGCAGAGCCCCAACTTGAAGGCGGCAGCCTTCTCTTGATAACCCCCAGGCATAACTCGACCGCGCGCAGCGCGGGCCTGGGGGTGGAACCTGCTAAGGTGGTGAAAATACCCGCCGCGCGGGAGGAGTGGCTGGCAGAAGTGCTCGCGCGAACTGCCCACCACCGCGAGCTGAGAGCCCAGGAGCACGACGCGCTAGCCGTCGAAGCCGTGCGCGCCTTCATCGACCAGGATCCACCGCCGAAAAATCCTCGACGCTTGAGCCCGGCGCAGCGGCGTGCCGCCGCTCGCGAGCCAAACCAGACCACGCGCGCCCATTGGCACGCCGCAAGGGCGCGAGGACAACGCGAAAAATTCGAGCGGGTGACTCAGTGCGGCAAATGGGGCGCCGCGGTCACATGCCCGGCCGGGAGCGAGCGCCGCGTGCAAGTGAGGTGTGGAAACTCGCGGCTTTGCCAGATTTGCCGCGAAGTGAACCTTCGCCGCTTGCGCTTTCGATTCTCAGAATCCCGCCGCCACGCTGTAGAGCTAGCCCGCCGCCGCCGGATGCTCAAAGGCCAGCGGAACGGCCGCGCCGCGTGGGGCGAAAAGCTGTTAACGCTCACCGGGCCGCACCATGTTGGGCTGCGTGACCGCGTGCGGCTAATCAAAGAGGCGTGGGCGCGTTTTCGGCGCTGGATGCGGGGACTATTCGCGCGGGCCGAGAAGGCCGCTAGCAGGCGCCTGGGCCGCAGAGATTGGCCCGCCTGGCGCCACGCCGCCCGGTGTCACTGGTACTCTGTGTTTGAGTGGACGCCGGGGGACGATGGCGAAGGGCACCCGCACGTCCATGTATGGATGCTTTCGCCGTTCATCCCGCGCGCTCTTATCGTGCGAGCTTGGCGCAAAAGCTACGTTGCGGCGTGTAAAGCGCTGGGGCTGCCGGTAGCCGTGCCTCACCGCAGGCTACAGGACATTCGCGTGGCCGAGGGCGGGCGCGTCACGACTGAAGACGACGACGGGCGTCGGGTAGATGTCGCTTTTGAGCTGTGCAAGTACATGACAAAAGACCTCGACGACGACGGCGAGCGCAAGAGCGGCCGATTTGTGGACCCCCGGACATACGCCGACGCGCTGATCGCGCTCGATGGGCTGCGGCGCACGCAGGGAAGCCGGGGCTTTATGGCGCTCCGACTCGGCCCGGCTTTCGAACTTGAGCGCCCGTGCCGCTGCTGCGGGGTGTTGTGCCCTGCCAGCGAGCCCTGTAAAGTGCTGGTGAGTGAAAATATCGGTTACAAAAACGCAGCTCGCGCTGGCAGTGCTTTACGCGGTCCAGGGCTGCACGGCTGCGGGCCGTGAAGCGATAGCCAAGCGCTTGCGTGACGTCGCGCTTGAGGTGTGCGTCGAAGGCGACACGGTTACGCTTTGCGCGATAAAATGCGCCGAGGCGTCTGAAACGAAGGATCTACCATGAGCAACTGCGAATGCCCTGACCCCCAGCTAGGTTTGATTTACGACCCCGACAAAGTAGGCGCCGAGGAGGCCCGCAAGTGTGACTGGCGGCTGCTGTTTTTCACGGCGGTCGGCGCTTTGTCGGGCTACGGCGGATCATTTCAGACCCGCCGTAAAAGCGATCCGAGGGTGTGGGCGCTAGCCGGGGCGGCGGCGGGCGTCGCGACCGCCTTCTATCTCAACCACGCCGTGGGCGCAGGGCTGTGCGCGCCCAAGAATCCGACCACTAACGGGCTAGGCAACCTTTGGCAAATGCCCCAGGCACCCCCGAATCGGGCGAGCGAATTTATGCCGCCCACTGGCCAGCCCGGCGGGACTGAAGCATGGCGCATGCCCGTGGGAACCCAGGCGGGTTACAACTTGCCAGATGTTGGGAGCGTGGCAGAGCCCCAGCAGCTCTACATGCCAGCGAGCTTCACCCCCGCACCTATCCCCACGCCGCTACGCGCGACGTGGGCCGACGTAATGAGCTAAAGGGACAACCATGGACTTCATCGATTTACCTATCAAATCTTGTCACGGCAGCGGCGGCCAATGTTTCACGAGTTATACGATCAAGGAGTGGAACGAATTGCCGCACGTGGGCGAGCGCGGCCCTGATGAGGTGCGCCAATGCAGAGCGTGCGGTGAGCTGATGTTCATGGACAAAGCGGGCCTTGAGCGCCTGGGGCTTTCAATCCCGCGCGAGCAGTACGCGGAGCTTCACCCGAACTCCGATCGGCCGCTTTGGGCGCCGTCCTACGACGGCAAACAAGAATAGGCGGCGGCGCCCGTGTTGCGCTCGATTGCGTTTGTAGCGTGGGCGCTGGGCCAAGCTAACCCGGCGCTGAACGTGGTGCAGCGCGACGCCTACGCGCGCCTGGTTGTCGCCGCCGCGGCGCCCGACATTGACCCGCTGACCCTGGTCGCAATCGCGTGGCATGAGAGCCACGTGCGAAGCGTGAGCAGCGCCGACGGCAAAGACGTGGGAATCTGGCAGGTGCGCCTGGCGTATTCTGGCGAGTGTCGCGGGCGGGCGCTCGATGGCGCGGAGTGCAAGCGCGAGCGGGCGCGGCTACTGCGCCCAAGCTACAACCTGGCGCGCGCCGTCGCGACAATTCGCGGCTGGCGGAAGTATTGCAGAACGAAAACCGGGCGCGCGGCGCTGTTTCGGCGTTGGCTTCACGGTTACGGCGGCTTTGGTCACCCGCGCCGCTCGCTGATTTGTGGCCAAAAGAAGCGCCGGGGACGCTGGCGGGACGTAAAAACGCCCAAAGAGGTGGCCAAAATCATCCATTACCGGCGCCAGCTTATCCGAAACGCGCCCCGAAGCGTGCGCGCGAGGCGCCCAAAGCGCGCGCGTTGACTGAAAACGCGCGCCCGTTTACCATTCCCCAATGCAATTACAGAGTGATTCCGGCGCGGGGCCTTATTTTGGCTTCCTTGCAGGGCCTAACGATTCCGAAATGGTTCCTGTGAGTTTGCGAAACCCAAAAACGGGCCGAAAACGAAGGTGGCACAGGGCCGACGACTTTGGTTTAGACGAGCACACGCGCTTTGATCGCGTTTTAGAACTGACGGGCCAACAGCTCCCGCCCGGCACGTGCGTGCGGGTATTACGGGGGAGCCTGCCGCGCTTGGCTTCTGCCGTCACCGTCCGCTGGTACAAAGTCGGGAACCCGCCATCCGAACAGGCCAACGACGCGCCGCCCGTGGCGGGCGCTATGACCCCAGGTGTCACACCGCTGCGGGTTAAAGAACGGGAGCGCTCGAGCGCGACCAACGACGACGAGGAGCGCGAGCGCCTGGCGCCCGATAGGTACGACGCGGAGGAGGACACGATCCGGTTGAGCCATTTCGAGCGGCTGAAAACGCTGGCGGCGGGAGACTTTGAGATCGCAACGCTGCGCATGAGGCAGGAGCACGAGCGCGCCATGGCCGAGCGCGACCACTCCCGCAAGGTCGAGCTTGACGCGGAGCAACAGCGACACGAGCGGCTCCTGGCCGAAATGAGCCAACGCTTTGAAGTCCACCGCGCTGAAACGCATGAGCGATTCGAGCGCGAGACAGAGCGCGCCCAGGCGCACGCCACGCAGATGGAAGACGCTAAGGACGCGGCCGTGCAGGGGCAGCTAGGCGCGATGCGTGCGGAGCTGGACGCGGCCCGCGCCGAGATGGAGGGCCTGAACCAAGAAGCCGACGAACACGCCGAGGCAGCGCAGACCGCCATGGTAAAGGCCACCGCCCGCCCCGAAGACCTCCAGGGTTGGGTGATGCAACAAATTCAGGGAAACCCCCACCTAGTGGAAAAGCTGCTGAACGTGCTCACCACTAAATTGACGGGCGAGCCCATACTGCCCCCCACGCCCAATTAAGCGGCGCGGGTAGCGGGCGGCGGTGGTAAAGTCGCAAGGTGCTGAACGCGAGCAAAATGGGGCCATCGCCGGCCGAGGTGATGAAAATCGCGCGCGCCACCGGCTGCCGCGTGGTCATTGACCAGCCGCTTGAAGACGGCACGGTGGCGCAGCACATTGAATGCGAGAGCCACAAGGCCAAGGTGCGTTTGCTCGCGGCGCTCGCACATTTCGACGCGCGCGACCCCGCCCAGGTCGCGGAGCTGCGCACGCTCGCAGAGGGCATTTTTGCCGGGCGCCCGCTCACCCCTCGCCAGCGGGCCGCCGAGCTTTTGAGCTACACACAACAAAACGTGCGGCAGACAGAGGAAACCGTCGAGACATTTACGCCCGCCTGGCGCACGTACAAATCCCGCGCAGGAGACTGCGACGACCAAAGCCGAGCGCTGGCCGCGCTGATGCAGGTTAGCGGCCTGCGCACGTCAATGGGGACGTTGGGCGACCCGCCCACGCACGTGGCGCCCAAGGTGTGGATTGACGGAGAGTGGCTTTGGGCTGATTCGAGCGTGCCCGGCTCGCGGCTGGGCGAGCACCCCCGCGCCGCCGTGAAGCGCCTGGGGATTAAGCGGCCCGACGTGGGCGGGCTCGCTGCGGCTGGGGACGCGCCGGGGCGAGCTTTCGCGAGCGACGTGCTAGCGCTCGCCCAGCTTGGGCTCGCCGCCTATTTTGTCGAGACTGGGGAAACCATCTACTGGAAAGCCGGCGCGGTCGCGGCGGGCGCACAGTACTTTGTTAGACCAAAGGGCGCGGGGGAAGACGGCGCCGCCGAGGACTTCGACGCCGCCGACGCGGCGAATTTCGCATTTGCGCCGGTGGTGCTCTCGCGCCAGGGCGCGCACCCTGCCGCCTACCCTGCCGCCGCCGCCGCTCAGTACTTCGCGTATAAATCGCGGTATGGCGCGCTAGGGCTTTGGGCTGTTACGGTGGCCGTCGTTGGATTGTCCGAAATAGGAGAGTGAAAAATATGCCGATGCCAGTGAACACAAACCAAGAAGAATTCCTGCCCTCGTTTGACGACATCGCAAAAAAGGCGTGCGCCGCGACGGGCGGCCAGTGGGACGAACAAAACCAGATATGCCGCGACCCGCAACGCGGCCGGCTGCCCGGCGGAATAGGGGGTGTGGTGGGAAGGATCTGCTTGAAACAGGAAGAATACAACGAGTTGACGCCAAAAATGGAGTTGTACGCTTGGATCGCGGGCGGCGTGACGCTGGGCTTTTTGTTAGGTAGCTGGAAATAGGGGCGCACGTGTTCGAGCTGCCCGAAATCACTGGGCCTGTGGACCCCTACGCCGACTACGAGCCGCTGAACTTTTGCGCGGACGTGGAGCAACCCGGAACGCGGGCGTTCCGAGCGTGGATTTTGGGCGACGTGGAGGGCTTTGCCCCAAACTCGGCGGACTGGCGCGCGGGGGACTGGGGGATTTTGCGCAAGTGCGAACCCAACCGGCAAAAATCAAAGCACGACGAAGGGCGGGCTTGGGACTGGCACCCATCGAGCCCGGCCAAGGCCGAAACGCTGATCGCCGCGCTGCTGGCCAGCGGCGTGGACGGCGAGCCCCACGCGATGGCGCGTCGCGCAGGTATTCGCACGCTGATTTGGAACAAGCGCATCTGGCACAGCGGCAAGCGCGGCTGGCGAGACTACCGGGGAACCAACCCGCACGACGACCACGTGCATTTTGGGTTATCGTGGGCCGGCGCGAAAGGCGAGACGAGCCTTTACCAACACTTCGCAACGAAGGAACCCGACAGCCCTCTTGTGGTGGGCCGTTCCGGTGGCGATAATGACGGCCGGAGCGGCCCGAAGCCGGAGGGGAAACCAGTGAACCCATGCACCAGCGCAAGCCACAAATTGGACGCGGAGCCAACGCCCCTGAGCGAGATGGAGGTGGCGCGGGAGCTGGCGCGCGCGTACCTCGCGCTTTACGGGCAGGCGCCGAGCGTGAATTTGTTGGGCGTGGCGTGGGCCCAGGTACAGCTCGAAACGGGGCGCGGTACGAAACTCTACAACTTCAACTTTGGGAACATTACTTGCGGATCAAGTTGGCGGGGCGCCTACCAGGAGCTAAAGGACGGGACGAACGAACCGCATTACTATCGCGCTTACGTTTCGGCCGCCGCTGGGGCGAAAGACTATTGGGAGCTTTTACACGGGCGATACAAACCGGCACTCGCTTATTTCGAGCGCGGGGACGCGCCGGGCGCTGCCTTCGAGCTTTCCGCGCTGGGATACTTCACCGCTCCCCCCGAACCAATAGCGCGCAGTTTTGGAAAGCTGTTTGCGAGCTACGAGAAGCGGAGCGCCGGGCCGACGTGGGCCGCCGCCATCGTGCCCCTCGCGGCGTTCGCCCTGGCAGCGCAGGCGGCGAGTAAATGAAAGACTCCGACGCCTACAAGCTGCCCGCGAATTTTCGCTGGCCGACAGAACGCGACTACGCCGAAGCCGTTACCGGCGCCTACAGCCAAGTCGGTTTCGACTCTAGCTTTTCCCGCGCCGTCCTATCGCCGCCGGTACAAAGCCAAGTCAACGGCGTGGTGTCGGCTTTCCAGGCATCGACGCAGAAAGGGATCACCGAGTTAGCCGCGCAGCTATCGTCGGCAACGGGCAGCGAAATCCCCGCGCTCGCCGGAAAGGTCGCATCGCTAGCTTTCGCGCTGGCCAACGGAAATGTGCTGGTGGCCTTGCAGACTGGCGCCGGTTTCGCGGCTGAAATCGCGTCGAAAATCGCCGCCGAGCTGGGAACCGAGCTGGCCCAGGAGGTGGCCGGCGTTGTGCCTCTGGTCAGTGTCGTGGTGGGTTATGTGATGTTAGTGGTTGAGCGCCTATTCGGCGGGATGACCGATGAAGAGAAAGCCAAACTTGTGGCCGATGCAAAGACGGCGCTAGAAAAAAGGTTGACCGGGGACTGCCCAAACGTCGCCAAGATGTACGCCGGAACGGCGACCGGGCCGGAAGGCGCCACGCCCGCAGACATGTTTCGCGGCGTGCTACTGGCCGCCGAAACAGGGCACCCGCTACCCCCGACCCTGGCGAGCCTTTATCTGATGTTTGCCGGCGGCGAGTCTCAAGGGGTCGGGATGACGCGGCGCGAATGGCGAGCGCTCGACGCGAAGGCGCGAAACAAAAGCGGCGCTAAGGGATTCGACCAGTACACCCAGCGGCGGATTTTCGCGCTGATAAAATCAATCATGCGCGCCGCTAAAAATCCATCGCTCGAAGCACAATGGCAAGTGTGGGGCGACGGGGGCGTCGCGGCCTTCGGGACGCTAAACGAGATCATGCGCACCGGCTTCCTACGCGGGCATTGGAATCTCGCATATTCTCGCGCGCTCGAAGAACCCTTGGGCCAATTCTGGGGCGACTACAAAACGGTCCAATTCGACCAAGGCTTTCAAAACGTTTACGCGAGGTGCGGCGACAAGTTGGGATTGACAGACCAGCTAGAGCAAACCCAGCTCCAATATATCGGGGGCATGATTAAGCATTTTTGCGTGCCGGGCGGCAAGAATTACAAGTGGCCCGAAAAATGTGAATGGAGGGCCACCGCGACAGCGGCCCAGCTCGCAGAGCTGGCAGCAAACCGGCCCAGCTTTACCTTGACGCTTTCGGGGCGTAGCGCCGCGGAGCTAATTGGGTCGGCGCAGCAAAGCGAAGAAAGCCAAGAAGGCGCCAGCGTGCTCCCGGCGGTGGGCCTGGCCGCCGCCGTGGTGGGCGCCGCGTATTGGAGCGCTACAAGATGAGCAACAGCTACGGGCTCTCGCTCCCCTCGGCCATGGTCCTCGCGCCCTCCCCAAACCGGGGCGATTGCCGCGTGGGGTTTCCCTTTCCGGGCGCCAGCCCGTGGGGCCGCGAAAATCAATACGGGGGATCCACAAATCCATGGTTCACGGTGCGAAGCGTAAGGGGCACGCCCGAAGCGCCTATCAACCAGGGCGGCGAGCCAAGCGGGTGGGGTGACCATTTCCTGAACCCCGTCGGGGGCTGGGGCGACGGCGCAGACGCGCCGTGCGCGGGCATTTTCGCCCAACAGACCACAGGGACGCCGCCGGGCGAGTGCGTCCATTCGAAATGGTGGCGCGACGCCTACTACGCGAAGGTCAAAGGGACGCTATCGCTTTGGAAATACCAGGAAGCGCGAGTGCGCAATTTGTTGGCCCGGCTGGCGGGCGGCCCGATTGACGGGTTTGGGTCGTACCTTTCGATGCTCGCTTATGATTCGAGCTTCTGCTTGCCCGTGGCGGTGGACTGGCGCCTAGCCCGCGCGCTACCTCGCGCGTTAACTAGGTTCAACCAACTTTGGCTGCCAGGGCGGTGGTTGAAGCAAAAGAAATACAAAACGCTAGAGTGTCCCAAAGAGTACTGCGAGCTTTCGCGCTGGCACGACGCCGGACATACCGCGAATATTCAGAAAATGCTGGGCGCGACTGGCCAGCAGGCCACGTGCTCGCTCGCCGTGAGCCGCGCGGCGCCCGCGTACAGTGGAGGCGTGCAAACGAGCCAGCGCTGGGTGTCCGGGCGATGGATCCCCGCCTTCGCGGCGCTGGAGGTGGTGGGGGGAGTGCTCACCGCTAACGCCTGGCTGGGCGGGCTGCTGGAATGCCTTGATCCGGGATGGCGCCAGGCGACCCTGAACTTGCCTTTGGCCACGATTAAGCCCGCGACGGCGCCACCCAAGGCCATGGATCTGGTACAAGTGGTAGCGCAGCAGATGAGACTAAAGGGAAGCCGGAAACGATGAACATGCGACGAAAAAGACCCACAGGCGACGGCAAAGGCATCACTAACGGCCTGATGGTTTTAGCGCCGCCGCCGCCGCCGCCGGGGCGGGGCCTGGGCGCTGTGGACCCTCGAAAGGTACGCGCGGACTGCAACAAAAGCGGTGGAGTCTTCGACCCGCGTACAGGCAAATGCCTTTTGCCTGAAGTAGATGGCGACGACCCGATCCCGACTTGGGACTACCAAAAAAAGATTTTGCTCGCCGGCGCGGCTGCCGCCGTCCTGATCATACTGTTTAGGAAAGAACGTTAAAGATGGACCACCAGTACGACATTGTTGAGCGGAGCTTGTTCGAAGGCATCGACCCCCAAATGGGCGTCGCCACTCCCTGGCTTGAGGAGAACGGCGAGGGGCCGCTTGAAGGGGGACAGGAAATTTTAAACGAAATTGTGCCGCTGGACCTTGGCCCCGACATCCCCGAAGGGGCCAACCTGCCCGCGAGCGGGTGGCCTGCCGCCGTGGCTGTGCGGCCGGGAAATTGGAACGTCCAGGCGCGCGACTACAAACTTGCTTGGGGCGACACCCTAAGCGGGCTGGCCGCCACCTACCTTGGCACGCCACAAAGGTGGAGCGAAATCTGGGCAGAACAAAGCGACCAGTTTCGTTTGAACAACAACCCCGACAAATTGCACGCCGGCACTTGGCTGCGCATGCCGGTGGGGGCCGTCGATACGCTATATTGCGCCTACGGGCGAAACCCGCCCAGCGGCAAGGCGTGCGCGGGAGCGCCGCCCGGCGGCTACAAGACCACGGGCACAGACCCTTTCTCCGGCCAAGACAGTAACGCCATGATGTACGCGGGCGCAGCCGCCGCCCTGGTCGCGGCCTACGTCATCTTCAAGAAGCCGAAGGCATGAAAGGCGCGGCCATCGCCGCCCGCGTCGCGGAACTGAAAAGCGCCAAGAGTAGATCGGCCGCGATGGCGGGCGCCGCCGCCGCCGGGCTCACCCCCGGCGTGGACTATTGCCAAGTGGATTTCCACTACCAGGATGCGACGCTGGCCGCCTACGTCATGGCCGACGCGCTGCGCCTGGGCGATAGCTCCGACTGGTTTTACGCTACCGTTACCGCCCAGCAGGCTGATGCCCTGGCCGACGCCTGGGGCCTCGTGCTCCCTTCTCCCCAGATGGTGGACAAGGTGTGGGGAGAGGGCGCCGAGGCGGCGCCGGTCATTTTGCCCGCCGGGCCGCAGATGATGAGCATCGCCTACGCGGTACAAGCGAGCGCCGAGCGCCAAGCGCGCGACTACCAGGGCGCCGTGAGCCCTTGCGGGGACTTTTGGGGCCAGTCTGGCAAATGGTGGGTGATCATCCCGCGTTTGTGGACCGATCCGCGAATGAAAAGCCGGGGAGCCAACTACGGATTTTTCACGCACCCGACCGCGCCAGCCACGCCCAAGGGCACGGCCGGCCCGAAGCCAAGCGCGACGCGAAAATACACGCTTTGGCAGGAGCCCGGAACGCGGCACAGCTACACCGAGTTTTCAGACTACTCCCAGACGTTCCGGGCCTTTTATCAGTGGGCCTGGCTCACTCAACCGGGAAAACCGACCGCGCTGGTAAATCTGAAAGACGTGGCGCTCGGACCGCTGCACCCACTAATCAGCCCAACGAAGCTAAAACTATGGCACCCTCGCGGGGGCCCTAAAGCGAGCGCGCCGGGCGTCGCGCCGGGCGTCGCGCGGTACAACTGGAGCCAATAATGACCGTTCAATTTAACTGGGGACTAGAGAACACTGAAGCCGCCGCCGAGGAGCTAGACGACTGGGAAAATGGTTTTCTGATCCTTAAGGCCAAGAGAATAAGCGGGTTTGAGTTCGCCAGCACGCTGATAGCGATCCTCATGGAAGCAGATCGCATGGTGGCCGCCGCGAAAGCGCGCGCCGCTATATCGGGCGGCGAGCCCCAGGAAGCCGTTGACGCGCTGATGGCGCAAATTAACGCGCTGGTGCCAGGCGTGAGCGGCCCGCCGCTGGGGAGCCTACAGGCCGACGCCGACCGTTACGGCGTGGGGCCAATGTACGCATACGCGCAGAGCTATTGTCTGCTGCTGTTTCGCAACGTGCAGCCTTACCGGGGCAACCTGCTGCGGGACACCATGCTTGTGGACCGCTGGGGCGACTTCAGGCCCAAACAGCTCGCGGGCGCGCAGCTCGGCCTGGCGCTCCCTGGGCTGCTTGTCTTCGGGGTGGGCGCCGTCGCCATCATCGCCACCGCCTGGCTTAGCTCCAAAATGTACGAGACTGCGAAGCGCTCCGAGCTGATGGTCAAGACCTTGGAGGCCAACCAGGCCCAGGCGCTCTATATCGCCGTGCAGCACAACAAACAGGCCGCCGCGCTGGGCCAGCCCTTCCGGAAGCCGGGCGACGTGCCGCAACTAAAGGCCGGCGTCGATGCGGTGGGCAGCCAAAACCGCGCCCCGTGGGTGGCGCTGGGCGCCGCTGGCGCGCTGCTAGTGGGCCAGGTGATGAGCAGGCGACGGCAGCGACCGGCGCCGCGCGCCCTGCCCTCGCCCGTCTACGTCGAGCGGGTGGCAAATCCCGCGCGCCGCAAGGCCAGAAGGGGCGCAACGTCGACAAGTGCAACGGCCACGAGCTCCCCGCGAAAGCGCAAGGGCAACGGGGGGCCTCGAGGGAACCCAAAGGCCAAGGCCAAGCCGCGAGCCACGCGCAAGCGAAAGCCCAAGGCCTACGGCGGCGAAGCCGACGTCATAGGGCGGGCCAAGGCCAAGGCGCGAGCCATGCGCAAGGGAAAGACGCGGGGCGGCTACGGCGGCGAGGTGCGCGAGATGACGCGCAAGGACGCCTACGGGCAACGCCAGGAAACCGAAGCGCACGCGGCGCGGCAAATCTGGGTCATGGAAGGCCCGCGCGGGGGGCGACGGTTCGCCGTGAAGATTCCGCGCGATTTCGCCGCGCCCCAAATCCGATACAACAACAATTACAACAAGGACGTCTGGCTTTACCAAGTTGGCGACTGGCGCGGGAGCGGCAGGACGGCCTACTTTAACACCCTGAAAAACCTGAAGGGCGCGCACCCAGGCGAATGGCGCCGCGTCAACCCGGTGGTCTATTTGAGCAAGCGGGAGCTTGCGCAGATGATTCGATTTATCGGGCTGGGCGCGAACGCCGCCGAGCGGGCGTCCATCGACGCGAAGGACGCGCCCACGCAGCGCGCGCTTAGCGCGCTCGCTGATGAGGCGCGAGGAGCGCGGGAGAAGCTGCGGCGAAAGGTGAAGCAGAACCCGCGAGGAAACCCGGAGCGGGAGCTAGGCCAAATCGGGGACGTGAACCCACTGGACTACGGCGGCGGCCGGATTTTCCTCGGCCCGGATGGACCGTATCTGGAATACACGCAGGGGCTCGACGACGACCAGGAGGAGGAAACCGCCACGCTCGTGGTCTACCGCGTGGACCTCGCGCCCGACGCGCTGGCCGATCTGGACTGGGCGACGCCCGAAGACATCGCGGGCTACACGGGCCAGACGGTGGGAGACTTGCGCAAGGCCGGCCGCAGCAAATCCCCAGTGACGCGCGCCACGGTATACGAGGACGTTGCCGGCTACTACGGGTGGGAAAACATCGACAGCTATCCGCTGAGCCTGAGTTATCAGGAACTAGAACAGCGATGGTTCCCCGACCCGAAACCCAACCCCAGGAGCAAGCGAAACCCGCCCGCGCGCAAAAAACAAAGCAAGTCGAAGACATGGACCGGGCCCGGAGTGGCGGCGCGTTACAGTCGGACAAATCAAGCGTGGATCGTCACGAGCTACAACCCTGCATGGAGCGAAGCGGTGGCGCGCAGGGCGCCCGTGTTGGCAATAATCGAAGACGAGGAATTTCAGCGAATTGCGAGCGGCGACCAATCCCTAGACTATTACGTGCAGAACCCAGCGGCGAAGAAGCGAAAACCGACCGCGCGGCGCTGCAAGAAGTGCGCGGCCGGAAATTGCACCGTCCATGGCAAGCGGGCGAGCTACGGGCACGACACGAGGCCGGCGAAATACAAGGGACTGGCGCGCAGCGCTTTCGCGTACCCTGATCGCTGGATGTACCCGCTGAACACGAAGAAGCGCACGCAGGCCGCCGCGCGATTCTTCGGGCAATATTGCGACCGCTACCCCGCCGCGATGCGCAAGACGATCGCGGCAAACATCGACAAAGCCGAGCGCAAATACAAGATCGGGAAACAAAGCCCAAAATGAACCCCTCCGCCTACGAGTGGAGGAAAACCCGGGAGAGAATGAAGGACGCGCGAGGCGAGGCCGCCGAGGCCGCCCGCACCCGCGACAGCGAGCTGGCAACGACGCGCCGACAGTGCGCCGCCGACCGGCGCGCGATGAAGACGAGGTGCGCCGACCAGCGGGCCAAATCGCGAGAGAAAGCGAACGCGGTCAAGGCGCGGTCGCGCGAAGACTCAAAAGCGCTGCGGCGCGCGCACAAGGCGGGCAAGCGCGCCATTTTGTTGAGCGAACACAACGATATGGTTGAACAGAACTTGACCCCCGAAATGCTCGGAGTGTGGCGCGAGCTGAGTCATAAATTTGCCTGGCGTACTGTCACCCCTGGCGATCGGGCGCTGCAATTCATCGAATGGATCGAAGAACACCCCGACGCGATCACCGATTGGCAGATGGATAACGAGCTTTCAGACTTCGACCACGGCAGGGCCGAGCGCGCACACTATCTGGCCGAGGCGGTGCCGTTTTGAAAGCCAAGCGGGCCAAGGTGCGGCGCGTAGCCGGCAAATTCAAGGCTTTCCACTGGGGGGAGGAGCCGCAGAACAAACAGAAGGGGCGAGCCCCGAAGGTGAGCGCGGGCGAAGTGCTCTATGAGCTTGGGGAGCTTGTCGAAATCGTCTACGAAACGAGCAAAGGCGGCGAAGTGTACGAATGGATCCACAAATTCGAGGAGCCGCGCCCGCGCCTGGCGTCAACAGAAAGCGGGGGCCTGGTGATAGTCGGGGGTGGCTATTCCGTCGAGGCTCGCGGTATAGTACGCTGACAGAATGAAACGGCGACGCACAAACCCGGCCCCGTTGGCGGTGCCCGTGCTGCTGCTGAACCCAAGCGACAAGGTAGGAGTGAAGAAAATGGCGACACGACGGCGGCGCGTTACAAGACGACCCAGACGACGATCCACCACGCGGGGAATGACGCGGCGCACCTCGCGACGCGCGTACACGACGCGGCGAGCCAATCCGACGCGGCGCAGGCGACGACGCACCAACCCGCGCGGGCTCGACTTCAAGGGCTCAGTCTGGGCGGCAGCCGCAGGCGTGGGCGTCGCGGCAGCGGCGAACGCGCTCGACGGAGCGAAGGGCGAATGGGCGACGCCAAAAAATACGGCCGGCGCCCTGATGGCAGGCGGCGCGGTCCTGGGGCTCGCGGCTAACAAGTTCGTTGGCCAAGACCTTGGCAAAGGCATCATCGCCGGCGCCGTGGCGCTCGGCGGTTACAAGCTCTATAAAGCGATGCAACTCGAAAAGGCCACGACTAGCGGAATGGGTTACGTTTTCAACCCGCCGCAGCTCGATGCGGTCCAGGCCCAGGTGGCACAGGGACAATTCGCAACGCTGAACGCCGTCACCGCCGAAGTGGCGCCCGGTTACCAAGTCAACCTGAACGACGCCTATTACGGCGGCTACTAAACCCCCGATTCCACCCCTGAAGGCAACAAGAATCCCATGCGACTCGGCACAACGATCCAGAACGTACCCCAGCAACCAATGAGCCCGCAGGCCGCGCACGGCGTGCAGGTGTTGCAACGGCAACAAAGGCTGACCCCGTTTCCTTACTACTCCACGATCCAATTTTCTGCGACCCAGGCCGGCGCGGGGCCGTTCACTTACACGATCCCCCAGGCGACCCAGGCGCGAGCCTTCAGCTACGGGCGCGCGGACAATGCGGGACTTCAGAACGCGATCCCCAACCTGGCAGCGGCCGGCGGGGCCGCGACTGAGTGCGAAACCAATATCCTCAAAGGCAGCCAAACCATCGGCGGGCAGAACGTCTATATCTCAGGGCTCGCGCTTCAGGTGAAGCACGGCGCGATCCCCAGTGACGGCGAATTTTCTGACGCACGTTTGCACGCGCAGCTTGATACAAACGCCCACGTCGCCTTGACCTTGAACGGCGGAGACAATCGTTTTCTTCTGGGCAACCTGGGAATGATTCCAGGCGCCGGCGGCGCGGTGGGGTCCGGATACGATTCGCTTGGACGCCAAGCGCTGCAAGGCGGCAACGCTCAGTTTGGGTTCTTCAACAATGGCTGGGAAACGAGGAGCAATTTCTTCCGGCTCCCCGAAGGGCTCGTGTGGCGCAGCCAAGGCGAAACCAACAGCGACAGCAGTCTGGAAATCCCGGTCACTGTCTGCCGCGACATCACCCTGTTTAGTGGTGGCGACTTGGCCAACACCGAAGACAACGTGCCGGCGAACGCTGGCGGCGATCCATGTTGCGTCCAGGCGCACAACTACCCGCGCTTCGTTGAGTGCAACTACGTCGTGTTCCTGGTGGGCCATGTGATCGGGCCGCGCACCCAGAGCGCCTAAATGAAACGGGCGCGCTCGAGCGTCATGAAAGGGTAGGAGCCATGCACCAAATGCCGCAGCACATAATGCAGAACCGTAGGCCGGGCGACATCATCCCCCAGTCTTCGATCCATCCTGTAGTCCCGACCAATGCGGTCCAACCGCTGCAAGCTCCTACCCGCTATCTCACCGTGCCTGGTATCCCCCAGCTCGCGCCGGGCGCAACGTCGCCCGGTTCGAGGCTCGAATTTTCAGGCGGTGCTGGATGGGTCATAGGCTGGAATGCGACGGCGGCCGACCTGGCGGGAGGCGCTGCCGACCGCTTCCAGCAATTTCTTGCGGGCGTCCGTATCACGATCAACGGCGAGGAGGAGCTGGGAACGAACGGCCAAGGCGGCGCGTTTATCCGGTTCGCTGACCTCTTCAAAGAGAACGTGCAGTGGTCGCCCATCATGCGGTATATGCTCGCGACCGACGTTGTGCTCCTGCAAATCCAGAATTTCAGCGCAGCGGTGACGCTCGACACGAGCGTGACTTTCGCATTCATTCGCGACGGCGATTATCCCGGAACCTGATCGGTGCTCAACTCGCGGGTTTGGGATCCGCCTGCCGTTCGCGAGGCCCAGCAGAGACTCGCAGCGGGGCCGACTGAAACCGTGATCGCGCAAGCGGCGGGGCGCTGGAGCGCTTGTGACGTTTACATCCAAGCGGACGCCGCGACCTGGGGCGACCAAGACCCTGAATTTTTCCTGCGCACGCAGAGCGACAACGTGTTGACCGAAGTATTTCGGGCGCGCTTCAGCGATTTGCAGTTTCCCTACCAGCCGGGCGGCGTGGGCGTGGGGCGAATTTCGGGGATCCTGTTTTCGGTGCGCGGGCGCGCGAGCGACAAATTTATTTTTGGCGCGCTCCCCGTCGCGGCCGACTTGCCAAACGCTTTCTTCACCATGCGGACCTGGGGCGAAGACGGCTTTTATGCTGACCGCAACGCGCGCCCGCAATTCAGCCCATTCGCCGGTCGTAGCCAAACCCTACAGAGCTTGGTGACGCCGCTTGTGGCGGGGCCAAATGTGATTTTCCCCGCGCACCCCCAGGGCCGCCGCAATTACATTACTCGGATTGTGATCGCGAATGACGCGACCGATCCGGTTTTCGGGCCGATGACCTTGGAGGACTTGGACCCCGCGACGGGCGTCATCACGCCGATAAGCGCCTACATGACTGGGCCGGACGGCGGCACGTGGGTTCAAGACGAATTTACATTTCCGGCGCGCGGCCAACTTGGCGGCGTCTGGCAACTCGACGCGCCCGCCGCGCCCGGTGGAATCATATCGGTGAGCGCTACCGGGTTTGAGGAGTGAACTGCCCGCGCCAGCGCCGGCACTACGCCCTTCTTGGCGACTCTTACGCCGAGGGCCTGGCGCCGTACCTGGGCGAGCTTGCAGACCAGTGCGGCGACACGTTGACGGCCGACGCTACGCGCGGCAGCGGCGCCGAGTATTGGACGCCACAGAAAGTGCTCGCCCGCGCTGGCGCCGCCCAGGTGGTGGTTCTTAGCATTGGCGGCAACGATTTCGGGCGCGCGCCGGGCTCGACCGACGCGGCCGCCGCCGCCGTAGCGCGAGCGGTCGCGAGCGCCGGGAAGACGCTACTTTGGATCCCGCCGCTGCGGCTGCCCTTCCCCGACAAGGCGCGCACCCGCGAGGCGTGGGCGCGAGCTGTCCCCGCCCACGTCAAGTGGGACCAGATATACTTCCCAGAGCGCGCCGACGACGGCGTCCATCTTACGCCGGCCGGTTATCGCACGTGGGCGCGAGCCATATGGGCATGGATAGGCCGGCGAGAGCGCGCCCAGCTAGCGGCGGGCGCTACTCTCCCCTCCATGGCGCTCGCCGCCCTGGTGGTCGCCGCCTTCGCGTTTCGTGACCGCGCCGCCCGCAGGTGAAACGAAAACGACCGCCCACGCTCGAAAGGGGAGCAGGGGCGGTCGGAAAGTCGCGAGATGTCGAGTCTAACAACCGGCAATAGGATAGCCTTTTCTCAG
>SDBT01006178.1_pt1 | contig 19946 bp, 13 predicted proteins | sample 2277101 | NCBI WGS metagenome assembly SDBT01 (sample SAMN10404973, study PRJNA504765) | marine sediment metagenome | isolation source: marine sediment core GS10_PC15, 103 cmbsf | place: Arctic Ocean: Southern Knipovich Ridge | collected 2010 | reverse complement strand
GGCGGGCCCGTAGCTTTCCAGGTCTGGCAGCCAGACACAGCCGAAATGGGCTTATGCCTGTGCACTAACCTGAACCTTGATCAGGCGGATCATCACAGTTGTGACTCCCGGCCTGTAACGTTTTGCAAAATAGTTCTCATCTTGTCACTGTCCATATAATTAATACGCAAATCTTATCCTGCGCGGTCCGCGACGCGCGGTGCGGGTCAGAGCAGTTGAACCTTTGCTCCAGCCCTGTGCGGGTCATCCGCGCACAACAGTTCCCCGGACAAGCGGTTAAACAGCTCACCGGGGCGAGGTATCAGGACCATCGGTCCTGCAATATCCACGTTGATAAAGGATTATAGAACCGCGAGCACACCAGTCAAACAAAATTCCCACATATCCGAACGCAAAACGGGGACTCACCTCAAGTGGAACATTGACCTTGCCCACGAGCCAGGCTCCGTAAGTAGTGGGAAAACGCGGACTGGCTCAAGCGAGGTGAAGCCGAGACGTGCCCCTGCCTTGCTTATCGCACCTGCCTGCTTAGCGCAGGTAGGCAGGGGTAGGCAGAGGGGTAGGCAGGTGTAGGCGGGTGTCCCCGCTTTGCCGCATTCCGGGTGGCGAGCTCCGCCGGGCGATATGCGCAAGAAAAACGCCTCCCCAACGGACAGGCGTTAGTTGGTTTCAGAGTATTCCGTGTCGGGTCGGGAGACCCGCCACGCTAGGTATAGGGTCCGCGTGTCGCCTATTTCCGTCGACGCAGCAGGGCAAGGCTACCGCCGAGCATCACAAGCATCGTCGTCGGTTCGGGGACCAGTGCGCCGTTGTATATCGTTCCGCCAGCTTCGTATGCCGGGGTAACTTCGCCGAATTCGGCAGTCCAGGCACGGAAGCTCCAGGTTCCACCGCTGTAAGCACTGTTGAGCGTGACCTGTGCGAGGTAAAGCGAGCCGATGTCGTCGCTAGCTGCGGTGGAGTACGACAGGTCGATGTAATCTTCGCCAAAAAGGAGGTAATCGAGTCCACCCAGGATCGGATCACTGGCCTCGCCGTGGTTACCTGTGAAGGTGAAGGCGCTCTCGGGGGATCCGTCGATGAGAAGACCATCGGTGACGAACGTGTCATACTCAGCCAAGTCGCCATCATAGGCGATGTCGCTCGAGTATGCCGAAATGGGGTTGTGGTACAGCACGTGCATATTCAGCCAGTACTCGTACACCTGACCATTGGCATCGGGCAGGACAATCAACTCGGCGGACAGCCAATCGGTTGTAGTGTCCAGCCGAATTCGGTTGACCGTGTAATTGCCACCGGGCAGGTTCATCCAAGGCTCCAGATGGATGGAAAAGTTGGTTATCGTTCCGTCGGCAGTCGCCGAAGCGACACTGACTATTGATACGGCAACAAGAATGATGATGAGGGGTCGCATGTTTTTCTCCCTGTTGTGTGCCCTCTAAATGCTCCAACGAGCCCCTAAGCCCTAAAGCGATTGTATGGCGAATTCGCGATCTGTCAAGTCTTATCGCGGAATAAAGTTATGTGTGATGATGGGACTTGATGTTGGCCTGGGTGTGCTGGCTGACGCGCAAGAAAAACGCCTGCCCAACGGACAGGCGTTAGTTGGTTTCAGAGTATTCCGTGTCGGGTCGGGCACCGAAGGCATCCTGCGGACCTGTCCCGGAGTTTACCCCTGGGGGAGAGACCCGGCACGCGATATGCATGCAAGCACGGCTGCAAGTCCCGGCGCGCCGGGATGGCACCCGCCCAACATGCGCAGAAAAAAGCCTCCCGGTGGGGAGACATTGGTGTGTTTCAGTCTTTAGGACGGGTTGCCGGAGGGACCGGCGATGCCTGGCCTATACGGCTGCAAGTCCCGGCGGGCCGGGATGGCACCCCGGCGGGGGTATTATGCGACCTTATTTCCGTCGGCGGCGCAGCAGGGCAAGTCCGCCGCCAAGCATAACCAGCAAACTCGCCGGTTCCGGGGTGCTGAGCAGTCCTCCGTCGATATGGCCTGCCATGGTCACTGCGGGCACGGTTGATCCGAACTCGGCTGTGTAGGCTTCAAAGTACCATGTTCCGGTGGCGGTGTCAGCCAGTGTCACACGGGCAAGGGCCAGGTCGCCAATGTCATCCGCTGCGGTCGTGAAGTAAGTCAGAGCGATCTGGTCTTCGCCGTTGATCTCCACTTCGCTGTACCCATGTTCAGTGGCCGGCAGCATTGAAAAACTCCCGATCGGCGAGCCGTCTACGACAAGGCCGTCCGTAACAAAGCTGTCGTACCTGGCGAGATCTCCATCGTACCCGATGTCGACTGAGGTCGCGGAAACCGGATGGTCCACCCTGGCACTACGGTATTCGTACCAGTATTGGTAGATTTGCCCGTTCGCGTCAGGGGTGACGATCAGCGTAGCCAGCAGCCAGTCGCTGTCAGTGATAACGCGGATATCGTTTGTGACGTAACCGGTTAGCGAAGACGAACCGCCTGCCTGATATACTCCCCCGGTAACGGCTGCTAAGGCAATACCAGCCAGAGCGGCCAATGTTAGAGCGGTGACTATAGAACGCATCTGATTTGTCCTCACTTATCTGGATAAGCCTGAGCTGAGAGCAACAGTATACTGCAAGATGCAAGTCGGGTCAAGGTAATACCTTGCTGCAATCGAAGTTAAAGCGTCATAACCCCAGTTAATGGACAATAAAAAACCAACGCCCCGCAAATGCGAGGCGTTGGAGTGGTCTTGTGTATTGCTCTGTTTGACCCTTTGACCCAGGGACGAACAGTCTTGTTGCAAATAGTTTACTTACGACGACGACGTGCAAGGACGCCGATTCCGCCGATGGCCATGACAAGCATGGTGGCGGGTTCGGGAACCAGTGCACCGTTGACGATGGTGCCGCTGACCTCGTATGCCGCAACTGAAGCGCTGCCGGCGTCGAAAGCCTTGAAGCTCCATGTTCCACCGGTGTAGTTCTCGTTGATCGTGACCTGTGCAAGATCCAGGTCGCCGATGTTGTTGGTCTGGACGTGATAGTAGATCACCGACAGGGTGTCTTCGGCGGCTGTGCCGGTATAAACCAAGCTGTAGCCGGAGGGTGCAAGCCACGAAAAACCGGATTCTGTCGTACCGTCGAGCAGAAGACCATCGCTGATGAAGGTGTCGTATGTGGCTGCGTCACCATCAAAACTGATGTCGCCGGTCATTGCCGAAGCGGCATTGTCTATGCGATTGCCTCTGTTGTCCAGGTAGAAGTACTGGTAGATTTGTCCAGTGGTGCCTGGGGTGACGATAAGTTCCGAACTGACCCAGTCTACCGTGGTGTCCAACGAAAGCTGGTTGACGGTCCATTCGTTGGCGGCACCCTGGGATCCATTCGTGACGTTGGGGATAACGGTGTCGTACAAGTAAGTGATAGACCCCGTGGCCGCTGAGGCGACGGAAACCATTGCAACAAGAGCAATAAGAGTTGCGATATTACGCATCTGTTTTTCTCCTCTCTAACAGAAAAATTAAAAGTTCCTACGCTTTACAGAAATTATACAAAACCTAGCACGAGCTGTCAAGCAATTACTGCGGTGAAGCTGTTGCATCTGCGACAAGAACAACTGGTACTTTCGCGGACCCACAATCTCCTTTCCTGCCTCCATCCCTTCAGATGTCTATATGCTTAGGCATTCAGGCTCTATTGTGTTCCTAACATACACTATATCAAGCCAGACCCGATCAACACACAAAAGGTACACCCTGTTGCATGTCCCTTCGATCAAGCCACGACTCATTGATGTGTTAATATGGAGGAAACGGCCTCACTTTTCTGCATGAAATAAAGCGGCAACAGCAAAGTATTGAAATTTCCTCAACAAGCTGACTTTGAACGGTGTTAAGCGTTACCGTCTCAGGCCCAGTTTCAACATCATCATAGTAACCCAGGATAGTAATTATGTCAAGAGGAAAAACGGCCTCAAATGGGCGTCGGCACATAGTTATTTTTCGCTCATGGGCGCAGTGAAGACTCTCTGCCGGAGAGCATCAGTAGGGGCTCGTTACACTGTGTAAAATGTGTTAGGGGCGATAGTTAGGCCTGGTTAAGTGGCGGCGTGGCCAAGCGATCACGGGGAGCTGTATTGCCCCGGAGCATGTGGTCGTAGGATCGTAACACCGAGTCTCTGCAACGGTTAGCGAGTTATGGCCTCAGTGTGCCGGATTGCCGCGATCCGGCGATAAATTCAGCTCTTTTTCGGTCGGTTGGTAAGTTCGCCGACGGCCTTGATGTTAATCATCCGTTGCAGGGCGATCCGAGCGAGCTTTGCGGTCCGGGCATCGACGGTGACGACGTTGGCGGGCGAGCCTTCTGCGATCCGATCGAGCACCCACGCCAGGTGCGCAAGGTCGATGCGCTGCATCTGTGCGCAGGCGGCGGGGGCGTCGGACAGTACGCGAATAAACATATCCGCATGTGTACGCGCGAGGCGGTTGACCAGGTTCGATTCGGTCCCGATGGCCCATTTGCTTTGTGGCTCGCCCGAGGCGATGGCGGTGATGATCTGCGAGGTGCTGCCCGAAGCGTCGGCCAGTTGCACTACTTCGTGGGGGCACTCGGGGTGGACGATCACGCTGATGCCCGGATGCCTTTCGCGCACGGCGTGGACGTGGGCGGCCGTGAACAACTGGTGTACGTAGCAGTGGCCTTTCCACAGTATGAATGTAGCGTCGGCGATTTGTTTGGCGGACAGGCCTCCGTTTGGCAGGGCCGGGTCGTACACTGCGCAATCGCTCAGCGAGTACCCCATGGCGATGGCGGTGTTCCTTCCGAGATGCTGATCGGGAATGGCGAAGATCTTTGCTCCGCCCGCGCCGCCGGTATCGGCTGAGCCCAGCGCCCAGGTGAACACGTTGCGGACATTGCTGGACGTGCAGCACGCGCCGTCATGTTCGGCGGTGATTGCCTTGATTGCAGCGGTGGAGTTTACATAGGTGATCGGGATTACCTTATCGTCGGTCAGCGAGCAGATTTCGTCCAGGGCGGCGGCGACTGCCGATTCGTCGGCCATTTCGGCCATGGCGCATCCGGCGAGCATGTTTGGCAGGACGACCGTCTGGGAATCGCCGGAAAGGATGTCAGCCGATTCGGCCATGAAGTGCACGCCGCAGAATACGATGAATTCGGCGTCGGTCTGCTCGGCTGCCAGTTGCGAGAGTTTGAGACTGTCGCCCGCAAAATCGGCGAACCGGATTATCTCGTCGCGCTGGTAATGGTGGCCCAGAACGCACAATTTCGGCCCGAGGCGGTCCTTGTGTTGCGCGATGCGACCTTCCAGTTCCGCCGCTGCCTGCTGGGTGTACTCTTGTGGCAAAACGTCCCGAATCGGCATCTTTCGTACTCCGGGGCTTATCTTAGCCCGTTACATTCTATGAAATTCTAATTATCGTCTTGGGTGCGGCGCGGCGACAACAGTTCGCCGAGTTCGGCGCATCGCAGCAGCCTGGCCGTCAGGAAGAACGCAGCCACGCCGGCGAGTATCGACAGGCCGATTGACAGCATCGCCCGGACGGACTCGCCCGCTCCTGCCGGGGGTGACACATATATAAGGACAGTCACAATCGCCCCGACCATCGCAGCCGTCGCCAGCAGAGTCCTGGCCATCGATCCGGCGATTGAACCCAGTCCGATCTTGCCAAGTCGCTTGTGCAGCACCCACATGAGGATGCCTGCATTGATGGTCTGCGTGGTGGCGGTAGCCACGCCCATCGCAGCGCCCTTGAGGGGCGTAAAGACAGCGGCGAACACTATACATATATTAAGGCCCGAAAGCACGCAGGCCAGGATCAGCGGGGTGCGGGTATCTTTCTGTGCGAAGAACGCTCGCAGCAGCACGTGGTTCCAGAAGTAAGCGAACATTCCCAAAGAGTACATCTGCAGCATGAACGCAGCCCGTTCGGTATCGAAAGCCCCGAAGTCGCCGCGCTCGAAGAACATTCTTATTATCGGCTTTGCCAGCAGGATGAGCGCCACGCCCGAGGGTATGCCCATGAACGCACCGAGGCGCAGCGACCTGTTAACGGTCTGCCGCAGGGCGAGCGAATCGTTGCGGGCGGCGTACCTGCTAAGCAGCGGGAAGACAGCCGTCGCCAGCGAAATCGCCAGGACGCCCATTGGCAGATGGTGCAGGCGGGTCGCAACCTGGAGGCAGCGAACCACGCCCGGCTGAAGGGGGAAGTTCGGGTGGGCCTCGGAGGCTGTGAACCCAAGCGCGATCAGCTTGTCCGCGAAAGCGGCTACCTGCAGCACGCTGAGGGGAATCATCATCGGCCCCATCAGCAGGGCGATGCGTTTTGTCTCCTCGAGCACCGGGCGAATGCGCGGCCAGGCGAGCAGCCTGACGCTCTTTAGCAGCCAGATGATACCGATAAGCTGCACAAGTCCGCCGACAAGCAAACTAGCGCCAATAACGAAGAATTTTTCGGCATCCTGCTCATCGGCGATAAACGCCCGGGCCAGGGCTGCCCCCGAAATCATCGCTACGTTCAGTATCGCCGGAGTGAGTGCGGGGTAGGTGAACCGTCCCTTGCATTGCAGGGCGGCAGAGCCCATCGCCAGCATGCAGACCATGAACGTGTAGGGAAGCATCAGCGCCGTCGCCTGCAGCAGGAAGGCCCGCTCGCCGTCGCCGCCCCATATAACCCACGTAGCCCACAAACCTCCCGTCGTCAGAAGCACCAGTGCAGCCAGGATAATCGCCAGCAGACCTGCGACGTTGGCCAGCACGGCCCGTCCGCGATCCCATCCGCTGGTTTCCGAGACGTCGGTAAACACCGGAACGAACGCAGCCGCCAGCGCACCTTCGCCAAACAACCTGCGGAACAGGTGCGGTATCTGAAACGCCGTCCAGAACATGTCCGCCACCCTCGGGGCACCGAGCGGGATAAGCATCATGTCGCGAACCAGACCCAGCACTCGCGAGAGCATGGTTATCATCGCTACGCGCTTGGCTGCGCCGAAAAAGTGCTCCCGTTCTTTGTTGTGGGTCTGGTCGTTCATTCGGAGGGTCGAATGAGACAGCAAATAGGCGGCCAAGTCAAATATCGGTTCTTGACCGGCGCGGGTCTGGCGGGGATTCTGTAACGATGAGAGTTTGTCACGTTATAACCAGATTGATACTTGGCGGTGCCCAGGAAAACACGCTGCTCACGTGCGAGGGTCTCCACGCGCGCGGCCACGATGTTACGCTCATTACCGGTCCGGCGCTGGGTCCGGAGGGCGAACTGCTGACCCGCGCACAGCAGGGCGGATATCGCGTGGAGGTGGTCAATCAACTGCGCAGGGAGATCAACCCTCTGCGCGACGGGCTGGCGTACCGCAAGATCGGGCAACTCATGGAGAGCATCCGCCCGGACGTTATGCATTCGCATTCGTCCAAAGCGGGCATCCTTGCAAGGCACGCAGCGGCCAAGGCTGGCAGGATGAAAATAGTCCATACCATCCACGGACTTCCGTATCACCCGTATGAGAAGTGGTGGAAGAACAAGGTTTATATTCATCTTGAAACCAAGGCTGCCCGCGTCAGTAACGCGATCATTTCGGTAGCCAATGCGATGACGGATCAGGCCCTTGCCGCAGGCGTCGGGACACCGGATCAGTACACGACTATTTACAGCGGAATGGAAGTCGCGGACTTTCTCAACCGCCCGCCAGCAGCCGATGAGTTCCGCTCGTCGCTGAACCTTCCGGCGGATGCGGTCCTGGTAACCCAGGTGGCGCGGCTGGCTGAACTGAAGGGCCATGAGTTCATAGTGACAGCCGCTGGCGAGATGGAAGACTCGAAGGTACATTTCTGCTTCGTGGGCGACGGCAGGCTGCGCCCGGAAATTGAAGCACACATCGCGCGGCTGGGCTTGGCAGATCGATTCCACCTGACGGGTCTGCTTCCGCCGGATCGGATACCGGCTGTGATGCACGCAAGCGATATCGTGGCGCACTGTTCGCTCCGCGAGGGACTGGCAAGGGCGATCCCCCAGGCGATGCTCGCGGGCAAGCCGGTAATCAGCTTCAACGTCGATGGTGCGCGGGAGGCCGTCAATTCAGAGACCGGAATACTCTTGCCGCCGGGCGATACCAACGGACTGCGGCTGGCGATTGAAATGTTTGCAGATTCGCCGGACCTGCGAAACGAGCTGGGCACCAACGGCCGAAACCGCTGCCGCGAAATGTTCGATCACAACGTAATGGTCGATCAGATCGAGCAGCTATACGAGAAGCTTTTTAAAAGCTGAGAAACAGCAGGGACCAGGGACGAGGGATTAGGGACTGGGGAACAGCAACAGCAACAGCAACAGCAACAGATTTGACACAGAGAACACAGAGAGCACAGAGAAGAGCAAATCACAGCGCCTTGGGTGTTTAGCCGTCTTCGGGACGAAGACGCAGCCGCAAAATGAAACAGGCGCCTGTTTGTTTTTAAGGGAACGCAAGTATGGAAGATGACAAGACGTTCGCATGTGCGGTGAAGGCGCTGATACTGAACTCTGGTCGAGCCTTGCTCGTCAAGAGGAGCGACGTTGCAAAGGGAGATCACGGCTACTGGGAATTTCCTGGCGGCAGGGTGGAGTTTGGCGAATCGCCACGAGACGCTTTGCTGCGTGAGGTAAAGGAAGAAACCGGGCTGGATGTGATCATTGATGGGCCTTTGAGCACATGGACCTTTTATAAAACAGAGAACCTTCAGGTCATAGGCATCACAAGTCTGTGCTTGGCCAAGGAGGCGATCATACATTTATCCGAAGAACACGTGCAATATGAATGGGTCTTGCCAGATCGAATACGGGAATACGACACAGTACATGGCATGGCCAGCGAAATCGAGGGTTGGGACTGGCAGGCTATACTGGCACGAGATTAAGGAGGCGGAGCACTTAATTAAGCAGCGTGGTTGCGTCGCTTCGCTCCTCAATCCACGGCACCCCTGTAATTAGCGGCACCCATGTAATTCACGGCACCCATGTGAAAGGTCAGCGTGATGAGCTTCTGGAATCTAAGCGCGGCGGGTCTCCTGACCCGCCGCGATAATAAACTCTCTTTTCAGTACGCGGTGGGTCAGGAGACCCACCACCCGGAATTTGGCGGGGTGTTGTTCCTACCTCACTAAAGTGAGTAGGCCGAACAGCCGTGGCACCCAACGAGAATACCCTTGGCGATATTGGGTCACACGCACGGCTGCAAGCAGCCGTGGCACCCAGATGAAAGGTGAATTCCGCAATCCGCAATCCGTGTCCCCAGTCCCCATTTTCCTAAGCGAGAATCAACACGGTCATAAATGACCGTGGCACCCAACCTAACCTTCTTACTATCCGATGAGTTGTTGGAGTGAATCTACCGTCACATCTGCGAGGGTATCTGCGATTGCGTCAGCTTCGGTGAGGGCATCGGCGGGGTAGGATGTCGTCACGGCGAGGACTTTCATTCCGGCGGCCTTGCCGGAGGCTATTCCCGCGGGGGAGTCTTCAATGACGACGCACTTGGCAGGGGCGATATCGAGTCCCATGCACTCAGCGAGTCGCGTCGCAGCAAGAAGATACCCTTCCGGATCGGGCTTGCCATGTGTGACGTCTTTAGCGGCTACGATCAACTTGAACTGCTCGCCTGCGCCGATGCATTCAAGCGCCAGTTCGATTTCGTCCCGCAGCGCCCCGGAGCATATCGCCATGGGCACGCCTTCTCGCCCGGCTGCGTGAATCAGTTCGACGGCACCGGGCAGGGCTTGGATTGAGTTACGAATGACATCCTGCACGATTTTGGTCTTCTGTTCGGTGAGTTCGTCGATTTTTTCTTCGGAGCAGTCCATGGACCGGTCGGCCATAACGGCTGCGAAGCCGTCGTGATCGTCGAAGCCCAGGTACTTTTCATAGTAGTCTTGCCGCGTTAACTCCACGCCGATGCCTTCGAGCACCTTGGCGAACCCTTCAAAGTGAATCGGTTCGGAATCTGCGATCACACCGTCAAAGTCGAATATCAAAGCATCCACTTAATCATCCTCGCTAGCTTTTGTCAGCGGGCAGCATGGGTTGCTGGCAACCCGTGTTGCCAGTTTGCAGCTATCCCGAAGGAACCACCCGACAACCAATTCTGTTTTCACGGCAGGTGGTTCTACTCTCGTAGCGATGGTTTTGCAAGGGGCGTCCATTCTTTGTAGCCGCCGGCTAAAGTCGCCCACTCAAAAGCCGATAAACAGGGAAGAAGTGAATAGTTACCGCTGCGCATAGACCATGCAGCGGGAAGGAGTTTGGTGAAACCATGCGAATGACGTCTCCTGGGGTACTACTAATAGTTGCGGTAGCCATCGTGGGTGGCATTTTGATGCTGGACGTCTTTTGCCTCATGCCTTATGTGGACAACCAGCGCGATGCCGCTCTTCGCCAGCAGTCTGTCAAGACCGAGGCGGTCGCTCGAATGGTGCTTCGCGATAAGGAATCGGCACTGCTGGCGACATGCCGGACATGGACCGAACAGTCCGCCCCAGGGCAACTTCTCCAGTACACCGGTTCGCAGGCGGACTTCACACCTCTTGCAAAACGTTTATTTGCCTCGGCTGGCGGGCAGCTCGCGTTGTGGCAGTCCCCGACGGGCGAAGTGATCTGCCGATGGGCTGCCCCCGACCGAGCGAACGCAATTGCCGGTCTGATCGAACAGGCTGCCGCAAGTGACAGCGGCAGCAGCGACAGCGGATTCATGCTGCTGGGCGAAAAGGTCGTTATCTTCGCAAAGGCTGATATCGCATCCGGTGAACGGGGCCAAGCCGGACAGGTATTCATGGCCGTGGAGCTTGATTCAAGGATGCTTGGCCGAATCGGCCAGGCTATGGACACCGAACTTGTGTACATTCGCTCGCGAGAACTTCCCACCGGAATGAACGGTGGCGATTCGACGCCTCACGTATTCTGGCCGGTGGATGACGACAAAGTTGCAGTCGCCTGGGCTATCGATGATTTTTCCGGACAGTCCCTGGGATACCTCCGTGCCCAGTTCTCGGTAACGCACATCAGACGGCAGGCTGTCCTGGCTAGAAGAGTCATCCTGATTATTCTGTCGCTCTCGGTCGGGTTGGCGCTGCTGGTGATAATGGGAACGCATATTCTGGTGGCAGGACCAATCGTTCGCCTGCTTGATCGGCTGCAGAACATAGGCGACGAGCGCCCCGACTCGGAAGCACTTACTCGCGATCTTCACGGCGAACCGCTGGTGATGGCCCGCAGGCTGCTTACGGCATTCGACGAACTGGCGCACGTTTCGCGGACGGACGAACTGACCGATCTTGCCAATCGCCGCCACTTCGAACAAGTGCTCAGAGCATTCTATCACCAGGCAAGGCGGTACAACCGCCAGCTTTCACTGATAATACTCGACGTTGACTTCTTCAAGGCCGTCAACGATGCAGGCGGACATCAAATTGGCGACAAACTGCTCAAGACGGTGGCAAGATGCATCGAGGAATGCTGCCGCCAGTCGGACTTGCCCGCCCGGATCGGTGGCGATGAGTTTGCGGTTCTGCTGCCCGAAACCGGCGTCAAAGAGGCGCGCGCTGTCTGTCAGCGTATAGCCAATCTGGTTTCCGAACACCACATGGCCAGCGGTCAAATTAAATTGAAGGTGACTCTGTCGGTAGGCATTGCGGACCTGAACGTCGGGCAGATCGACTCACCGGAAGCCATGATTCACCAGGCCGATAAGGCGCTGTATGAAGCCAAGGAAAACGGACGGAACCAGGTTGTCATAGCTCATGATGTCGGTGACGTCTCCGGAGATAAGACCCGCACGCAGGAAAGCGGAAAGGTTGACATGCTTCAGAAGAAGCTCGCCGGCCTCGATTCGCGGTTTAAGGGCGTTTTTATCCAGGCCGTCCAGGAGATTATGGAACTGCTCGAGCAGCGCGATCCGAACATGGCCGATCATGCCAGAAAGGTCCGCCGCTACGCTCTGCTCATATGCCGCGAAATGGAACTTCCCGACCGCCTGACCAGCCGCGTCCAGATTGCTGCTATGCTGCACGATATCGGTATGGTAGCCATGCCCGACGCTATCTTGCTGAATCCGGGCAAGCTGACCGACGCCCAGGCAACGACGATGCAACGTCACGCACTGCTGAGCGTGAGAATTATGGAAGGCATGCAGTTCCTCGAGCAGGAAATACCTGCCGTTCGCTACCACCACGAGCGATTCGACGGGAAGGGTTATCCCGAGGGGCTCGTGGGTCCGGCAATCCCTCTGACGGCAAGGATACTCGCCGTGGCGGACTGCTTCGACGCCATGACTTCGACTAGAACATATAGAAAAGCCATGAGCTGCCCCGAAGCCATGAAGGAACTGCAACTGGCAGCTGGCAGTCAGTTCGATCAGGCTGTGGTTGCTGCTTTCCAGGCCGTGGCGATCCGGATGGGCGACGATCTGATAGATTATGTGCCCGATCCGAACGCCGATATACTTGTTCTAGCCGCCGCGGCAAGCTCGCCAAGCTGATAGGCTTGCCCGCCGGGCGGCCTGTTCGCCAGAGTCACCTGCCGAACAATCTGGTTGCAAATCTCGCTTCAGTTCCCTAGATTAAGGCCCGTGGCGCAGGGTTCTTGTGAAAGTTCTGCGCCGCTAAACCGTTAGGTGAGGTGCGTAACTTGACTACTGCGCCGATTGACCAACAGGTGCAGCGGTTCGTCGAAGGCATGACCAACGAAGAACGCATGCTGGTTGTGCTGCGAAGCGAACTGTACGATGGCAGCTGGCAAGAGATGACGGGCGACCTGCGGGCACGCCTCGATGGTCGCCCTTATATCTTCAAACTGGCCCACCGAATTACCGACGATCTTGCACGCATCGAACGCCTGAGAGATTTCGAGCAGAGCCTCGGAATCGATCTGGGTGAGTATGTAGAGATGGAATCATCGTAGTGAATCATCAGAAGCTTTCCCGGACAGAGAAGACTGGGCGAAGCTTAATTGAGAATATCTGAGGAGTATCGAATGCGTTGGCTGACTGTTTGCCTGTGTGTCGTTCTGGTGGGAATATCGCTGTCCGGCTGCACCAAGCCCCAGAAGCTGCACGAGGACGTCCTCACAAATGCCGGTCTGCAGACCTACTGGGAGTTACAGTTGATCCTGGCCGAAGACGAGAGCATCGCCGAAATCCACCGTGTCGACGATACGCTCTACTGTCTGACCGACCGGAACACCCTCATCGCGATTGACGCTTTGAAAGGCCGGCGAGAATGGACGCGCAGGATAGCCCAGCCCGGACAGCCCGTCTTCGCTCCGACGCACGCCGATAGGGTTCTGCTCGCCGATAAGGTAACCGGCGTCGCCGGAATCACGGACCCCTCGAAGGCTCCGGTCCCGAACGTTTATGACACGGTCATGATAAACACTCTCAGCCATGTGCTGGTTATGGACCGCACCAACGGGCGAATTATCAGGAAAATAGCTTTTGATTTCGCAGCCAACACCAACGGTTCTTCCGACGGCAAATATTTCTACGTCGGTTCGACCAGGGGTTGGTATTACGCAATCCTGCTCGCCGAAGCGGTCAAGGGATGGTGGCTCTCAGCCGATGGTATGATCAGCGCCCCGGTTAAGCTGTTTGGCAACAGGCTGTACGTAGCCGACGAAGTGGGCAATTTCATAATCACCACAACCGGACGCAAGGGAGAAAAGCTCAGGACCGTCAAGCTTTCGGGTTCCGTTACTGCCGAGTTCCACGTCGATGCAGTGGGTTGCTTCGTCCCCAGCGACGACAATCGCCTGTACGCTTTCGACCTGTCGGGCAATCGCCTTTGGGAGCAGCCCTTTGTCTGCCAGGGTCCGCTTCGCCAGGGCGTCCAGGTTGTCAACGATACGATATTCCAGTTTGCCAGCAACGATAAGTTTTATGCGATCGATCGGCGAACAGGCCAGGCCAGATGGTCGCATCCGACCGCCAGAAGGGTGCTCGCCGCCATCGACGGCGATGTCTACCTGCTAAACGAAAGCAACTCCCTGATGATCGTGGATGAATTGCGTGGAACGGTCAAGATGTCGTTCCCGATGACCGGATGGGATTTGCTGTTGAGCAACAGTTCGGCTCCGGCGATTTATGTTGCCACGACCGACGGTAAACTGGCGTGCATTCGCAAGATATCTGCAGGACGACTTACGCCCCAAATGTTTGAGAATCGTTAGCGGCTTGCCGGCCGGTGGCGCTATCGACCGTTGGGAGTGAGTGCATCTCGGAAACGGAGTTCAGCCAAAAGATTATGCGCACAGATCGCACATTGGCCTGATGGCTCTCGAGATCGCACCCAGGAAGTTGCGCAGGGTGCATCTGAAGGGTCAAGTTTGGCTTGACCGTTACCATGAAGAGTCCGACAATAATGGACTTTCACGGAATACGGTGAACTTTACCGATAGATGTATATTCGCATTACCCTGACCGGCGGGGGATAATCGCCGGATGCGATGCCGGGCGGACCGGCACGCAATGACAATTGGAAACGTCCGAACGAAGAATAGCTTCTCGGGCAACCTGTTATTCACGTAAGGTTAACATGAACACGAAGAACCTGTGGCTGAAACTGGCGTGTGTTGGATTACTGGTCGGATTGTGCATCTGGTCGCTCATATTTAAAGGCCTAAAGGGCGGCATCGACATTCAGGGTGGACACAGCCTTACCTACGAAATCCGTCCCGACAAGGCAAGAATTGATCGTCTCGAAGCCAAGAAGCTCGAACTTGCCCAGACGATCGCTACTGAGCAGGACGAAGAAAAGCGTGAAGAGGCCGAGTACGAACTCGAGCAGGTCGACGAGGCTCTCAAAGCCGCTGCCACCGAAACCAAATCTGGCGATCTTCCCCTCCGGATGATCAACCTTCTCAAGGACCGAGTCGACAAGGACGGTCTCAGATCGCTGGAATGGCGCCCGCTTGGTCGGGATCGTTTTGAAGTTCGAATGCCCGCAGCCAAGCCCGAAACCAGGAAGTTGCGAGATGATTACTTCAAGGCGCTCGACGCATTGGATGACAATAACATCCAACGCAGCGAGATTCGCAGCGTACTGCAAGCGCATCCCGATGATCGCGAAGCGAAGATAAAGCTCTACACTCAGACCGATCCGATCCAGGCCGTTGTCTTTGCCAACCTCGCCGCAGCCCACGATCAGGTAGCTGCCGCCAGGGTTGTAAAAGATTCGGCCCAGGCAGCTTTTGTCGCGGCAATGAAGGCCTCGGCCGCCAAAGACAAACTCGACATGCTCGACGCATCGGTTAAAACCGCCAAAGCCTTCCTGGAAGGTGCCTTGACCGACTATGAAGACAAGCGGCAGATTCTTCTTAAAGGTAATATTTCCCGCGAAGCTCTCCATCAGACTTTCGAGGGCTATTATCTCTCGACGTTGCGAGATACCGGATCTGCCAAGGACGACGTTGACAGAAACTTCAGCGGATCATTGATCGTCGAAGCTCCTATTGGCGTAGAGGAAACGGTCCAGGCGAGCCTCGATCAGTTCAAAGCCGACCATACCGCCCGCGCCGATGAGATCGACGACGTGCTGGCGAAGTTTACCGCATGGAGCGAGGTCAGGGAACGGCTTGACGATCCTGCCGACCTCAAAAGACTGATTGCCAAGGCGGGCGTCCTGGAGTTCCGTATTGCTCCGACCAGGCCCCGGACGGGTGGCGCACTGGACATTACCAATGCGCAGCTTAAGGAATACATGGAACTGCTCAAGACTCCCGAAGGCCGCGAGTCGATGCGCAGACGCAATGAGAAGATGCTCTGGTTCCCGATCCGCGGCGACAAGAAGCAGCGCTACATCCTGCTCTACGACCAGCCGGAGTACCACATGCTTCACGAACAGGGAGGCAGTTGGAAACTGGACCGGGCCAAGCAGGACCGTGACCAGTCCGGCATGCCTGCTGTCGGGTTCGAGCTTGACGATGCCGGTGCCAGGCGCATGGCCAAGCTCACCTCAGCACATCAGGGCAATAACATGGCTATCCTGCTGGACGGTGAGGTCTATTCGGCCCCGACCATCCAGTCGACCATATCGTCCAGAGGCATCATTACCGGACGGTTCAGTCAGTTGGAACTGGAGGACCTCATAAGCACTCTGAACTCCGGTTCGCTGCCCGGAAAGCTGAGCGACGAACCGATTTCGCAGAGCACGTTCGCTCCTTCAATCGGCAAGGTCAACCGTGATATGGGCAAGAACGCAGCCATCTGGGCGATGATCGCCGTGGCGGTGTTCATGATGTCCTATTACCTACTGCCCGGATTCATCGCCGATTTGGCGATGCTGCTGAACATAATTTTCGTTCTTGGCACGATGAGCCTGATAGGCGCGGTCTTTACCCTGCCTGGTATTGCGGGCATTATTCTTACCATCGGTATCGCAGTCGACGCCAACGTGCTTATCTTCGAGCGATTGCGCGAAGAACAAGCCAAGGGCCAAACCATCAGACAGGCCCTCAAGAACGCTTATGACCGTGCTTTCAGCGCCATCTTCGACGCCAATATCACTACGATGCTGGTTTGCCTCATTCTCGGCTGGGTCGGCACGCAGGAAATTCGCGGGTTTGCGATCACGCTTGGTCTGGGCGTTGTGTTCAGCCTGTTTTCATCCCTCGTGTTCACACGCTGGATGTTCCAGATTCTGCTGGATCTCAAACTGCTGACCAAGCCCGTGTTCATGTTTAGGATCATCGGCGTGCCCAAAGTCAACTGGATGGCCAAACGCCACTTTTTCTGGGTGTTGACTATCGCGTTCATGGCGATAGGCATTGGTTCGCTGATAATGCAGGGCGGCGATATATGGGGCATCGAGTTCTCCTCGGGCACCAAGGCTGTCATCACGCTGAAATCGGACGCGATGATCGGCGACAAGCTACCCGACGATTCGCTGGTTCGAAAAATGTTCAAGGACACCGCCAGCGAACTGGGCGACGCCAAGGAACTCGAAAAGACCCAACTCAGCAAAATCGGAGAGGACGGAAAACTTGAGAAGGGGAGGCTCGATAAGCTTGAGAAGGAGAAGAGGGAATACTACAAACTGCGTGACACGGCCATCGTCGAGACGCGCTTGGATCCGACGCGAGTCACCGATTTTATACGCGCTTACGACAATCCCGACGACCCGGACGGAACGGTGTCGCTCGATGAGTGGAAGCTGGCGGAAATGAATGAGAAGTTCTTCGCCAGGATCGACACGGATTCAGACGGTATTCTCTCGCGTGATGAGTTGGAAGAGAATCTGCCCGATACTTCCTACCAGATCGCTACGACCGTTACCGACGTTGAGAAGATTCGCAACGTAGCGAGGGAAGCCTTCAGAACCAACCTGCAGATCAGAACCAAGCGCAAGTTCGAGACCGCTGCCGGCGTCAAATCCGAGCAGTTGGGCCTGGATATTCCCGAAAGCGGATGGGTCGTTATTACTTCCGAAACGCGGTCGCAGGTGGCGGGCGAGTATCGTAACCAGTTTGTCGACCTTGAGGACAGCATACTACGTGTCCTGACCAATGTCGAACCGCCCATAAGCGAGACGGAATTGTCCCAACGCATCAGGGAGATGCGCCTCCAGCCGGACTTCATGGATCATATGCTCACCAGGACCAAGGTGTTTGGCCTTGGCGTCCCAAGCGATGAAGGCTACTCGGAATTTGCATTGGTACTGCTGCCTGGAGATGAGGCAATGGCGGCCCAGCCCCAGGCGATGGCCAAATGGCTGGATGGCGAGGCACAACTGGTCGAAGTCGCACTCGGCAGAGAAAAGGCGATGGTGACGACCAACTTCGATCCGGCCATTGCCGGAGAGGCTGCACAGTTGGCGATCATCGCGGTCGTGCTGAGCTGGGCGGCAATCGTTGTCTACCTGTGGCTGCGGTTCGGTTCGGTGCAGTGGGGCTTAGCTGCCGTCATCTGCCTGATCCACGATGTTGTTATCGTCATCGGTCTGGTGGCTGCATCTGGATGGCTTTACAATACGTTTGGCGGCAAGATGCTTGGAATCCAGTCGTTCAAGATCGATCTGGCGATGATAGCGGCGATCCTGACGGTCATCGGTTACTCGGTTAATGATACGATCGTTATCTTCGACCGTATTCGCGAGAATCGCGGTAAGCTGAATACAGTGAGCGTTTCGGTTATCAACGCATCGATTAACCAGACGCTGGCCCGTACGCTGCTGACTTCGGGCACGACGTTCATCGTGGTCATTATCATGTACGTCATCGGAGGCCCGGGCATCCACGCGTTCAACTATGCGTTGCTTGCGGGCATTGTATTCGGTACGTACTCGTCGGTAGCCGTTGCAAGCCCGCTGCTGATGGGCTTCAAGCAGGCACTGGTGGCAAAGGTCACAGCCAACGTCAGCGAGTAATCGCAGGTCGCAGTTTCATAAGAGGTAATCCCAAGGCCCCCTTCCGCCAGCACGCGGAAGGGGGTTTTGACATACATAAGATGCTCCTGACGCATGGTGGCTTTGTGCGTCCATCTTGTGTCCCCCTTTACATCGGAAGGGGTTTTCATATGCGCTGCGTGCCGAGTTACTGGTGCATTGCGAGGGGGATTGCTATAATCCCGCCGAGTAACATGTCCTGTTTTTCAGGTATGGCTTCTATCTGAAGGAATCTGATGGCAAACGTAAGGGTTCTGGTTCTATTGTTCGCCGCGATCTGTCTGCTTGGATGCAGCCAGAGTTCGCCGGTAGTTCCCGTAGCTCCCGTCGAACCGCTACGCATGGAAGCGATATCCCTCCAGCAGATGAAGGCCTATCCGGAGCTTGTGACGGGACGGTTTGTTTCGCTGGCGGACTTCGAAGAGACAGCCCCCGGGGGCACGCCCGGCCACGAGCAGGTGGACATGTTTTCCGTCGAGCCGCGACTGCCAGGTGCGCATCGTGAGTTTGTCGTCAATATCACCCGCACCGGCGCAGGCGCGATGGAGGTCACACTGCCCAAAGCTACGCGCCTGGTTTACAGGATTCCGGGCTATCGCGATTTCAGCGGATACACGCTGCTGTCGATCGCGCTTTATTGCGAATATGTGCGCGACGATCTGTGTGTGACGATCTCGACGGATTCGGCTTCGTGGGCATCGCACCGCACGCTGGTTCAGCCGGGATGGAACAATATCCTGATCGACATTCAAAGGCTCAGTTCGTGGCCCGGTTTCGATATCACGGCCGTTAACACCATCGAGTTATCGTTCGACGACGCCACCGGACCGGTCAAGTTCAATATCGACGACATAATGCTGGTCAACAATCGCCGGGACTTTACCTCACTGCCTCCCGGATTCGCCCTGAGCAAGGAGGGGCTGGACTATCAGCTCACAGTGGCTCAGCTCGCAGAGCCAATATCGCTTATCCAGTGCAGCGACGGTTTGTGGCGGATGGGCAGCGATCAAACAGCTATCCAGGTTTCCAGCCCCGGCGAGCAACTGCCCTCGGTGGGAGAATACATGGAGTTGATGGGTTCTCGCAAAGTCGGTCGCGTCGAAGTGCTCGAAGCGAATCCCATGCGGATCAGGCTGGCAAATACCTGGTATTTTCCGACCAAGGCAGGTGAATGGGTTTCACTTGCCGTTCGCCAGATCAGGTGGGAATACACGTTCTATGCTGACGGTCGCCGGATAACGAACGTCGAACTGAACAACTCGGGCGGCCGCGATATCGGAACGTTCAGAATGTGGCTGGAGCGAGAGGTCGCCTGGTCGACCGGCGTCCTCGCCAGCGACATGGTTATTCGCGATTTTGAAGGTCCTATCGGGCGCTGGAGTTTCATGCTGCCCGCCGACGGGCTCAACCTTCAGGGGCTGGAGCGCAACTTAGCACCCCCGGCTCAGCCCCCTTGCACCGTGCCGGACGGTCGAAAATTCTCATCTGGCAACTAACCATTACCAGGCTCCCAAGAAAGGCATGTTTGTACCATAGTCAACTTCAGAAACGCCAC
>SDBT01006177.1_pt1 | contig 19948 bp, 19 predicted proteins | sample 2277101 | NCBI WGS metagenome assembly SDBT01 (sample SAMN10404973, study PRJNA504765) | marine sediment metagenome | isolation source: marine sediment core GS10_PC15, 103 cmbsf | place: Arctic Ocean: Southern Knipovich Ridge | collected 2010 | reverse complement strand
TTGGTTTCTCTTATTCTTCCTCCAAGTCCAGGCTTACCACCAGCGGCTACCAACTGCCCAATGGATATTTCTGCACCAGTGCGCTCTGTCAAAGGGTCGATAATAGCGCGGCCTTTAGCAATATCTTCAGGTTGTAATCCAGCTCTTAAAAGCTTGTTTGTTGCACGTTTTTTAGGAGAGAGAAGCCTGACTGCCTGTCGTCCTGCACCGGGGATAAGTGTACCCCCTCCCGCAATCGCACCTTCTGTTATTGAACGCTTGGCTATCTCACCTTGTGTCGGAGATATGATACCGAATAATTTGAGAAGCTCAAGGCCTGCCGCTCGCGCTACAGTCGCACCTCCAGTAATACCTATAGACACTCCCGTTGGCCCACTACGAGCACCGGCAACACCTCCAATAATCTCAGCGATAAGCACACCCGCTTCAGGTGCAATAACAGCAAGGTCACCGAGGTCGATACCTTCAGGGTCAAGCAATTCAAACTTGCCTGTTTTAGGGTTCTTGAAGAAAAGGCCGAGTTCGTCAAATTCGCTTCCGACTCCAAAACGGCTCACAACGATCTCAGACCGATCTACATCGAATTGTTCAGCAAGTTGCATCCTTACATCTTCCATCGAACCAAGCGATGAGGCTAACCTTGCAGCCGCATTTCCGCCTTTGCCCTCAGGGTCGAGTAAGGTTTCAGACTGCAGTTCAGCCCTTGTCGGCGCACGTTCTGTGCGCCGACCCGATCGTGTAACACGGAAGCGCTTTGTTGGTTGAATTGGATTGGAGACAGATTGGCCTCCTCGTCCTGCACCACTCCCCGGCGTTGCCTCTCCTGGAAGGATTACAATTTTCCCTCCGAACTCATCACGGCCAAGGTCTCTCCCCGGCCCCGGTGAACTTCCATCAGGCCGTCTAATAATTCTGCCACCGAACTCATCAATATCGTCTAAGGCCGGTAATTCCAGAGCTTCCTCATCTTCTTTCTTTTCAGGTTCAGCCATAATCTTTTCCTTATTCTTTCTTAGAAATTCCTCCATCTCGAGTGATATAGCTATCACCAACTTCAAGCCTATCAAAGTCTGCTTTCGTCAAAACTGTCGGTAACAGGCCAAAATCTTGTAGGAAACGATCCCTGTCAAACGGTACACGCTGAGCGACAGGTAAGAGTCTTTGCCTTGCCTGATGCCTTGTTTCTTGCAGATCGAGTGTTTGATCGTCGATGGCATCAAAGGCTGCAATGTTCTGTTGAGGACTTCCTGAAGTAAACCGTGCCATCATCTCAGCTCTTTTTGCATCAAAATCTGAAGGCCTCGAACCATCATTATTCTGAATAGCAAGGATTGAGGACAGGCGAATAAGCGTTGTTTTAAACTGTGATGTTGCATCAGCAAATTTACCAAACAGCCCTCGTTCATCAAAGCTTCTAATCAATTCAGGCGTAACATCATCTGTATCAAACAGTACACCGACACCCTTCAACTGTTGAATTAACGTGTCAGCTGCTTGGGCAAAGCTACCGACCAAGCCGACTATTGCATTAGCATCACCTCCCTCAAGAAGCCCCCGCGCCGTGCGTGTAAGTTTAAGAATTGTTGCGGCGGCAGTATCTTCTTTTTGCTGAGCCAACAAATCTTTATCCTCTGCCCCCAGCGTATTAAATGCACCGGGAGGGCCTTCTTCCCTGCGTTGAATGGTCGAAACTTCATCAAAGTCAGGGCCAAGCGCAAGGATGCCTTCACGCCCCTCGATAGTACCTGTATCAAAGCGGCGGAGATCATTTGTGTCTTTCTTATTACGAAAGGTTTTGAACACCCCTGTTGGTACATCTGGCGCCTTAGGATTACTCGCAATTTCATTACCCTGAGCATCAAAGCGTTTTCCACCTGAGGCGAGAGTAAAGTCCTCCTTCGCTTTTGCAATATCTGTACGAAACTTTGTAAGCAACGATGGGTCAGCCGCAACTGCTCTGGCTGTTTCACTGATTTGGTCTGGAGTCATTCCCACACCTAAAAGCATATCATTCGCCTGAGCGAACGCGGCAGGAATAGGAACACCCCGATCAACAAGGCCAGATACAAAGGTCGCCGCATCTTCAAAACCTTGTAGAGTATCGAGACGTTGCTGGTCTTGTCTGGCTTGCTCTTGTGTTTCAAGTCTAAATGCGAGGTCGGGGTCAACACCCCTGATATCGTTCAGGGCATTTGGATCACTGTCAAGATTACTTAAAGCATTCCTCACAACGCCTTGATTTGCATTCAACTGTCCTGCTTCAAAGCCCCTAAATATTGCCCCTGTTGAGGTTGGTGATTGAGCCAATAGTGAATTTTGGTCTAAGATGCTTACCATGTTCTTATCCTTTCCTAAAGATGCTTCCGATGATGCTACCCGCACCTTCGAGAATACCTTTTCTCGTATCCGCAGATACGTTTGCCGAATTAGCCGCCGCTGGAATGGCAGCTTCTGCAACGATACCACCAGCCTGTAATCCTTGCTGACTCAGAACACCCAAATTATTCAGGAAGTTCTGGAAGAAGGTTGAGCCTGTTTGCTGACCAAATTCAGTCAGTCCCTTGAGCGTATCACCACTATTCAAAAGTCCCTTTGCGGCCTGATTAGTCGTAATGGCTTCCGAGCCACGATCAAGAATAAATTGACCGCCAGAGGACTGGAAGAAGTTATTCAATGCTTCATCTGATCCCTGTGGATTAGGGCCAAGACCAAGTAAGCTTGCAAGCGAGTTGGAGGCTTCCTGTCCTGTGCCAAGGAAATCTCCCACGCCTTCAGAACTGGCAAGGAAGTTTGTCGCTTGGTTTACCTTACCCTGCGTTTTCTTTCCGCCAACGACACTTCCAATAATTCCGCCAACGCCTGTGATAATTCCACCTATTATTGCTGGAGGCATTTCTCTTCTCCTTTTTCTTCAGGTTTAATCCATTGGAACAATTCAAAGGTTCCTGTTGCTCGTTCTAGCATTCCAAGCGACTTACACCCAATAATGCGACAGAAAAGTTTCGCAGAATAGTGATCGCTAGGAACGCTTCCTATAAAGCTTATAGCTCCATGTTTTTCCATCATATAGTCAAAGGCTTGAAGCGTCATTTCGATTGCATATTTCCCTCTTGACTTCCTCATAAACATAAAGTGGACTTCGAAGGTAATATCGCCAAGAACCTTCTCGAACATGATGCAGTTATCACCATCCGTCAGCGCAACATTATCATGGTCTAATAACCAATCTCGGAGTCTTTGATAGTATGCGATATAGTCGTTGATTGGAGCAAATTCTTCAGACTCGGTTTTCTGAATAACTCCTGCAACAAAGTTGTAATCGCCTATGCGTCTAAGTTTTGTCATATCGAAAACCTCACTCCTATTCCAAAGCTGAAAGTGTTCGCTGTAAGTGTAACCGCATCACTGATTGCTGGTGCCGCTTTACCAATAGTAGCAATCACATCAACAAAGGTTGTTGACTGTGCAAACGGTGTTATAGGCATACTGGGATAGTGCAGGGTATCGGAACTTCCATGATCTTTGACAGAAATGGGTGTTACAAAAGTATCCCCACCATCAGTACGACCGACTCCGATGAAGTAACTGCTTCCAGCTGTTAATGTCGCTGTTAGCGGAAATAGAAGCACTTGTCCATTTGCCTCTGTTCCTGGGCCTTGAGTTGCACTCTCGGCAGTAATTTCATCAATATTATCGCTGCCATCAATTCTGTAAACACCAGCTCTATATGTGTGACCACTGACGGTTGCCATGAAAGCTGCAACGCCCGAAATTGTTATGTTAACCAGTGGTGTGATGATGTTGCCTTTATACGCAAACGCTGAGCCGCTGAAAGAGCTGTCCATATCAGGAGGCCATACGAAACTGTCGCCTCCGCCTGTAAACGCGACTTCTCCAGCAAGTGACAGTCTTCCATCTGCTTCGACAGTGAATGTCGGGATTAGTGTAGCTGAACCATAATCTCCCGCCGTGACACCCGTAGGTTCAAGAAGTCCTGTAATATCATCCGCACCCTGCTGAGCAAGATCTTGAATTAACTGGTCGTGCAGCAGGAACTCAGGTGTTGGTGTTCCTGTATCAGGATTGACAATCGGAACAATCAGCTCTAATGGTTGCTGAATATTTCCAGCTGGAACTGCAGGGTCAACACTTGTACGGCCTATCCAAGCTGTAACAGCCACGCCTGATGAAGCGAAGGTTGCGGGATTAAGTGACTTACCAATGAACTGCACAGTCGCTTGACCTGATGCCGCGAGAACACCTTCCGCGGCCCCTGTCGCACCAACAAAGTCAACAGAGGCAAGTCCTGACATTGAGAACACACCGTCGAATAACGAAGCGCCTGTAAATAATGTGGTGGCCGCACCAGAACTTGCTAGAACACCCTCGAAGAGAGAAGCGCCGACGAAACTTGTGGTGGCAACTCCGCTTGAGGCAAAGTCAGCATTAAATTCAGCTTCACCGACAAATAGAGTGGTCGCTGCACCCGAAGCAGCGAGAATAGCATCAAAAGCCGCTTGACCAATCCATGTTGTAGTGGCAAAGCCAGAGGCTGCGAGGTCTGCATCGAAGAGAGACTCACCAGTGAACGCGGTTGTCGCTACTCCTGAAGCTGCCAGTACACCTTCGAATAAACTCTCTCCTGTCCACGAAACAGTAGCTTGTCCAGACCCTGCCCAGATCGAACCTTGTTCCGATGCAACCCAAAGAGTAATGGCAGAACCAGAAGCTGACCAAATACCCTCAAAGAGTGACTCACCTACGAATAAAGTGGTTGCCGCACCGGAGGAAGCAAAGACAGTTTGCCTTGCTGTTACACCTGTGAAGGTTGTGGTCGCCTGTCCCGATGCATCAAAGACTGCTTCAAAGGCAGATTGCCCTATCCATGCAACAGTAGCAAGCCCACTTGCAGCAAGGTCGCCATCAAAGAGGCTTTCGCCAATGAAGGCAGTTGTAGCCGCACCACTAGCTACGAAGTCAGCATCGGCAAGACTTTTGCCTGTCCAAGATACGGCGGCAAGACCAGAAGCCACTAAATCACCGTCGAAAAGCGACTCCCCGGTAAACGCCGTAGTAGCAAGGCCAGAAGCGGCAAATACTCCTTCTACAGCCGTCACTCCGACGAAAGCTGTTGTTGCTACACCTGAAGATGCAAAGTCCGCTTCTGCAAGTGATTCTCCAGTAAAGAGTGTTGTTGCCGCGCCACTTGCGGCAAGGACACCTGCAAAGATTGCAGCGCCTACCCATGAGACTGTTGCTGAACCTGAAGAGGCCATGACGCCATCGCCAGTGGCTAGAGTTTTTTCTTCATACTGCCAATTTGTACCATCGAAGTAGATATAGGCCAACACCGTTCCGCCGCTATCATAAATATTGCTGTTGATGAAATCGAAGGTGCCTGCTTTTTCTTCTACATCTGTTTCCCAAGTATCATCGCCAGCCCCGGTCTTGGTGTAATAAATATCATCATTTGCGCTGTTGATATAAAGCAGGTGCTTAGTGGTGCCATCAACTGCCAACCAAGCTGGCATTAAATCAATGGGTACATCATTATCACTTATGCCAGGGGTGCGCCCAATTTGGCTTCCATCGTCATTGTGCATATAATCAAGGTCAAAATTGCCGCCATGCCTGAAAATTCCCCTAATTTTTTTTGTGCCGCCATCATCATAAGCCAGCAAATTACAAATAACTGCATTTCCGGCACTGCTAAGAATTAAATCTTCCTGCCTGTCCCAAGTGTTTGTGCTTGTCAGGGTGCTTTCCCTGACACTTGAAGCCTGCATGTAAACCATATATGTTCGGTCACTTGTCGGCACCACTACCAGTGAGGCTTTTGTGTAGTGGGTTTGCGTACCACCCTGAACACCCCCTGTAATATCAACCCCGATTGTCCAGCCCGCACCTTCTTCCCGGCCAACCGATATTCGACTAAAATCATTGCCATGTATTCTTTCGGTGTCGTCGCTATAGGCAATGATTTCATCGCCATCGCTTCGGTGCCCCGCTGAAATACTGTTCGAGCCAGCGGGCGTGATTGTGTCGCCAGCGGCGGTGTCAATATCGGTTTCGGTTCCCCAGGTGTCGGCGGTGGCATCAAATATGTTTTTGGAAAGGGTTATACCATCGCTTCGATAATAAACATGAAAATTGTTACCAGCCTGCACCACCCAAAATGCCCCTTCTGCATCAACGGTAGGGCTGTTGCCGCTGTCCTGTTCTGACCAAGCTGCATCGGCTGTGCTTCCCGGCGACCACGCTTCAAGGGCTGTGCCATTCCTTACAAAAGCATAAAAATTTCCGTTAGTAGCCTTGAAGGGGCCGCCGAATTGTGGCCCGCTTCCAGTATGAGGAATTTGACCAGCGGCAAGTTGGCGGGGGAAGGCCATTACAACACCTCGAAGGTGCTAACGTCAAGCACTAAATGATTAAGACCGAGACCTACAATGAAGTCGTGCCATTCCTGTAATGATTTTTGATTAAACCTTACATCAGGATGATTAGGCACAATGACGTGAAGTACCAAGACAGTTGGGTTGGGTCGTAATGCTTCCACGTCTGACAAGAAGTTTGCAAGTTCGTTATCATCCATGCTTTCAAGTACAAGCTCTGTGATGATTATGTCCATACTGTTGCCAGTGAACTTGTTCTTTACTTTATTCCTTGAACCTTTTGAAGCTATATCTTCTTCAACAGCCTGTTTCTTATTCCTTACATTTCTCGCGCCCCAACGTATTAATGGGTCAAGCGTTAATGTTCCATCTTCCGCCCACATTCTGTAAGTGGTGTCAAGACCTTGCGCTGCAAGCGCGTCGAGGAACTCTTGTTCCTCTGTTGTTCCTTGAGTGTTAAGAATATGGTCGCCAATCTCAGTATGAAAGGCCTCAATTCCGTTAGCTTCTAAAGCTTCAACTGACCAACCAAAACCACCACCAATCACAAGGGCTTTCGTGATATTCGGAACTCCTGGTAAAGCTAACAAATCCTTAATAAGGGTGACAGTAGCATTAAACATCGGCCCTCGATGATAATGCACTTTAAATTTAGGATACGGCGTTTTATCCCCTTCTGGCGCTAGACCTACCTGAGCCAACGTGCTTGGGATGCCCCAACGGGTCTTATACCCGTGGAGCACGTACATCTCGTCATAGAGAGTTCTATCCCAAGTCAACGCCATCAAACTTAGTCCTCATCAATTGTCGAGGCAGTAGTAAGCTGTGGTGTAACACCGCTTGTAACAACGATATTAGGAGTAACAGTACCATACCACAAGACTTTACCGGCACCTGAAGTCAACGTACCGACTGCGGCAAAGGTAATGGTATTCGTTCCACCAGTCGAAGTCGTAAACGAAATCGTGGCAACAGGACTTACCGAGTTAGCGGTAACTGTCCAACCACCTGACGTTCTCGCCACGCTCTCACGAGCATACGAGGTATAGTCTGCTTCAAGCGTGTTCTGATCACCAGCATCAAGGGGGCCTGCGCCTGTATGCAAACTGACGAACAGGTTAGTAAGCGGCGATGCGGCAGCATTATCAGCGATATTTGCAATCGCTGTCGCATTGAAGATAAGTAGTAAAAAGTCATTTTCAAAAACATTGCTCTTAGACATTGCTCTGTTCCTTTCTCTTTCAAGTTATTCGGGTTCGGGTATATCAAGCCCATCAATTCGTACCATCGCGCCTGAGTCAGAGATTTCAAAAATCCTATGAGGATCACTGATTAACCCTAACGATCGCCAAGATACTTCAAATTTGAACTCGCCCGGATTTCCCGGAGATACCTCTCCGTGGTCTAGCCAAGTCCTTCCGCCGTCGTCTGATGTACGCAAACGTATCTTCACATCTGCGTTTATCGGAGTACCGACACTTCCAGTTAAATAGGCCGCTTGACATTGCAGAGTCTCTCGCATTCTCACAGGTATAAAACCTGTAACGACACGCTCGATTAAATCCACTCCGCCAGACCCATCTGCATCGAAACCCTGATTAGGTCTCAGATACCACAGTTGCCCTGTTTTATCATCACCGGCAACAATTTCAGACTCCCAATTACGCCCAATTTGAGCGCGCCATGTAAGTTGACCCTTAGTCGCATATTCAGACCACTGTCCAGTTGCAACATCATAGACGACTGTACCCAACTCGCCTAGTTTCAATACATAGAAACTATGTCCATCAAGGTCATATGTCCATGCTTTCAACGTCCTTCTGTCAGGATTAGAAAGCGTAAGAACAAGGACAGGGGCAGAAGAACAATTCGCTACCTGTGTATGTTCGCTTTGAATAAGAACCGGCATCTGCTGAGCACTTACATCCTGCGCGACAAAAAGGCCCAAAGCCAACAACGCTCCCTGTGGCAAAAGAACTGAAGCTGCCGGAAATGTAGTCAGAGCCAACAAAGGCAACTGAGCACACTGTGCAGGTTCTGCACTCTCATCGAGCGTTAGAACAGGTGTCTGTTTAGCTTGGCCTTCAGTCGCCATTACAGCGTCCTTTCAAGTTTAATTGCCGCGCCATCTACCTCAGCGGGTGTGAAGCGTGCGCCTCCATTCGGGTTTGTATCGAATACATCAATCCAGTAAGTCTCGATCGTTGTGATAGGCCTGTCGGCCCCTGCCGCATCTGCAGCACCGATGTTTGCAAGGCCAGTTTGTACCTGTGCCGTGCCGGAGTCAGACTTCTTAAGCCGCGATAAGGTCATAACTGCGGCGACTGACGTAACTTCCGTCGGAAGGTCTTCCAAGTCAAACTCGGATATATCGTTAAGGTTCGGAGCCGAGATAAACGTAAGATCATTGGGGGGCTGATCGTCGATCAAAGAGAAGCCAACTCCACCTGTGCTTTTTGTCCAATCTGCAGCTGCCAGATCACCGTCAGGCATCAGTGTATGAACTTGCCTGTCACCAAGGAAGGTATCGTTAATCGAGCCTGTATCATCCCAAATGAAAATGTCGTCGATGAACATCTCCACAATAGACTCCCCGGTAATTCTTGGCCCCCAACCAATTTGAGAGATTGGAAGCGCTCCTGTATTTAAACCACTCAAGTTCAAGAGCAGGATATTGTTCACCCGAACCTTTACTGTACCAACAGTTGCGCTTTGGAAGACTTCCACTTCCACATGGTTATAAGCATTTGCCACAAGGATAGGTTCAGTTGAGCCAAGCAACGTTCCTGTATGAGAGCCAAAGCGAGCTTCGACAGCGCCTGTTGTTGCAATCGTAATGGTAACAAGTGGTGAATTGACTGCATCTAAAAATTGACAAACGAGGTTCGTATTTGGCTCTGTCGGCAGGATTGGCAAATAGATTGCCGTTCCAACTCCAACAGTCGTTCTTGACGTTGGTAAAACCTTCCGCAAGACCTGCGAAACAGTACCCGCCTTAAAACGAAGCGCATGAGAGCCTGTTCTAACTTGTAATGTAGACAGCTCTGTTTGTGCCGTTCCGTTCTCAGCATACAATCCATCCAATAGGAGTGCTTTAGTACCTCCATAATGAGTAAATCCATCCATCCAGTTTACAGCCATTTTCTTCTCCTGTTCTTCTATTGTAGTGCAGGATCGTTCTGCACTGTCATTGCTTTTCTAATTCGCTCTTCGATACCGTGAGTGCTAATACGCTGAGGCCCTGCTTCGACGCTGTAAACTACTGCGTCGTTTCCGACAACAATAACAGCATCTCTTACACGCAGTCCTGTGCTTTCCCAAACACCTCTATCGAACAAACGTCCTCTAATTCTCTGAAACGGTGCATCTACATCTCCAGTTGGAAACCAGACTTCCGTTGTTTCTTGCTTGAAGAACCAAATCTGATCTCCGACCACGTTCACGTTAAGTATATGGTCGGACGATCTTTCAGCCTCAGCAAAGTTGAGCAATTCAATTACAACTGCTCCTGGTGTAATCCAGTAAAAGCGCCGTGAAGCGTTCTGGATACAAATGACGAAACTCACGATGTGGTCAAGCCAGATCATTGGAATATCGTCAGGTGTTGGAATGGTTGCTAACGGCCCGCCTGCCGTCCATTGCAGTAAGAACCCATCAGTAATATAAAGACGAGGGGTGCCGCCAACTGTCACAATCGTCATTGAAGGCTGTCCTGTGCCTGCAATTGTCCCGGCGATTTGTGTGACAAGGCCTGTTAGCCAACTCTTCCTAAACAGTTTCGCTCCCGCGACGATGAATAAGTCTCCTCCAAAAGCACCTTTCTCGTGGTATGTCTGCCTAATTGGTGCTCCATCCAGCAGATCATTTGCCTCAAGTCCAGGACGTACAATTAAGGCAACCTGATCTTCAAGGTTCGTCGGGTTTCGCTCAAGATAGCGGTTCCTCAGAACAACCTCAGGTGACTTCGCTACAGCGCGACGGTAGGTACTCATTCCTAAAAGGACTTGAGGCATTTAATCAATCCCTCGATTTCCGAACTGACCTTGTACGCTCATACGAAGAACACCCAAGTCAGCTCTTGTTATAACTCTCTGACGATATTGTGCCTGAATTTGCTCACGCGCGCGCTCTAAAGTTAAAAGCGTAGGAGCTTGCAAACCCTGTCCATATTGCGGGTTTATCCTCACAGCAAGCATGGTGATAAACGCATCATCAAACTTAGTTGGGAACGGAAAAACAGTATCGACGACTGGAGGCCCAGCGGTGAGGTCAATTTGCATATCTGTCAGACGTACCCAATCACTTAACTCTGCACGATACATCCATGTGCGGTTCAGCCCATTATCGACCAGCGCGAGGTTGCTAGTAGAACCTTCAATTTTCCGTCCATTGGGATCAAGTGTCAAATTGAATGTTGCAAAGTTTCCACTCAAGTCAACAACCATAACCCTTGCACCATCATCTGGCTCAGCAGGGAGAAACAAAGTGTCCACCGAGGTGAGCTTCGCGAGGACTCTCACATTCGATAGAAGTTTCGTCCACTCCACTGCTGTCCAGAATGACGTGACACCATCTGTAGGCCCGCCTTGAACCGACCAATCGGAGAGTCGCTCTCCGACTTCCCAACCATAGACACTTTCTACAAGTCGGTTAAGCCGAACAAGCTCCTCGTCCAATTCAGCAGTCGTAGGCGTTTGGTTGCGAGCAATCAAGTTTGACTCTCGCAAGGCCTGTTTGATGATTTCTGATGCAGTTGTCATAAACCTACATGCTTCCAGGTGGGTTTACAGCCGTTTTTGGCTTGGCATCTTCAATAGCCTTAGCCTCTGCATCGAGCTTGGCTTTTGCCTCAAGCTCGGCCTGTTTTGCCTCTGCATCAGCTTTCACCTTCGCAGCGGCATCTGCCTTAGCCTTGTCGTCAGCGGCTTTCTTCGCAGCTATTTCCGTAGCTGAAGGGCCGACAGGCGGCGTGGCTTTCGGTGTTGCAGCAGCTTTTCCAACATTAGCTGGATTGTCAACCCAACCATCTGGAACTTCTTCTGCATGATTGAAGACGCCAGACTTGCCATTTGGGCCATAACGCCAACTGGGCCAGGCCTGGTGCACATACTTGGGTGCTTCTTCAATTTTTTTGATTGATGGCATTTCACTTCTCCTTTCTCAATTTCAAGGCTTATGCAGATTTCATAAGACCTTGTGCAATTAGAACTGCAAAGACGTCGTTGATCTTCTTTTCCATGTCAGCCATGAAACGTCCGGTTTCAACAACAGTGGGAGCCGCTCCATCAGCAACAGTTCTTGCGTCTGCTGTTGCAGGGCCTCCAGTTGTGAAGGTGATTACATAATCAGGAAGAAGCGTCTCGCGGTTCTTGTTCTGATTGAGTAGTGCACCATCGCCCATATCGTAAGTTCTAGTCATTCGTATTCTCCTTTTGTTTGGGGCAACAATGTAGATTTACGAAAAGGTAAACCTACATCATTCCCCGGATTGTGCTTTACGCTGTTCCACTGATGCGTGTACCTAAACGTGCATCTAGCATCTTGACACCATACAAGACGTCCCACCTGTGAAGATGAGTGTCATTCGTACCGTCACTTGTTCTCCAGTAACGAATGCTAATGCCTGTCTTGGGATCGAGTGCATAGCTGGAAACACCTGAGAAGGGCTCAACCAAACGCGCGAAGACTAGGGTCATAGCAGCCTTGTGGAATACAAGGTTCTGGCGGAAGTTTGTGCTTAACGCACCAAGATACGTAATAGCTGCTCCATCAGCTGGAACCGCTGAAACGGTTTGGAAAGCACCGCTTGCGATGATCGGATTGGCAATCGTAAGTATCAAGTCACCTCCGCCATCGTAGGCTCCATCAACAAGAACAACGAACTGTTGCAAGAAATCAAGCGTGGCTTTCGTGCGTGGATTGACAGCAAAAACGTCTGCAATCGTAAACACATCACCCTTCTTGACTGTTTCAGTTGAAACCCCAGTATCAATGATGAGCGTCTGCTGGTAGTTGTTAGCTACAGCGGTGTACAACACATCCTGATTGGCACCGTTAATCAAAGCACCTGTTAATGCGCGGGAGCCTGTAGTAAGATTAACGACTGACTGGGTCATGTGAGGCTGAACAGAACCGAGGATGGGGATGGTTGCTCTTTCCAGAGCTGAGGTAGCAATCTGTTCCTGTGTTAACAGGGACGTAAAGTTACCCGCCAGGCCCCAATGATCACGCGTTGCAAGAACTGCGTTGCGTTCATCTTGAGGAACAGCCATATCATCTAACCGTTCAGGCCCCAGGAAGAAGTCCGTGGCCGAGTTGATGGTTTCACCGGGCGTTCCAACCCACGAAGGAAACTCGAGACCGAGTGTAATAAGGTCGGTATCAATTTCCTGCGCTAATTGAGCAGCTTCGGCATTCAGAATTGCATCATTCAGGAGTCCATCAACTGTCAGGGTAGCTTCAATGCTATCGAACGAAATGTCGATACCTTTCTGCTTATCCATGACAACCGCGACTTCACCCTGAACAACATCTTGCACCGAAGCAATAGCCCCAGTACGGATGGTGAATTCTGGAGGACGTTTAACGAAAATACTATCGCCCCTCTTATGCACTGTATTCTGAATGCGAGGGTTGATGTTATTAAGGTCGGTTCGTACCAAACGTCCCATAACCAAGTTATTCTTAAGAAGTTTAAGCATAACATTGGCGTAGATTTTGGGAGATAGTAACGTATTCGCCATTTCCTTACCTTTCTATATCCTCCAGATACACAATCCTACGAAGGGCGCTTATCGTACGCCTTGTCGAAATCTTCGAAATTCTCTGTATCTGCAGGAACTTTGAGTTTACCAACACTTCCCTTTGCTCGATGCACGGGAGGTGTAGGCGCTTTGGTAGTCTTTTGAATTGGAGCGACAGGCTCAGCCGGTGTTTCCGCCGGAGTGAGTGTCGCTTCAAGTCTTCCGAGATCGCGAGCTTGTTCAACAGGAGATAGGCTTGCCATCGCGCGACTTTCATCTGCGTGTGTAGCAAGATAGTAGGCTACCTCTGCACCAACTGGCGAGGACTTGATGAGGTTGCCCATAGTAGGTGAGCAAGCCCAGTCATTTCGATTTGCACCTTCAATAACCTTATCATCAAAATCCGGATGAGCTTCACGGGCAGTCTTTGTCCGTTCATCCCATTTCTTCTCGTTAGCCGCAACTTCGTCTTTGGCTCTTTGTTCCTCAACGATAATCGCAGCTTCTTGCCGCGCATAGAACTGCGCGGTGTCTCTCACGAAGTCCGGATCAGTTTCACCGAATTTGTATTTCGGGTCTTTAGAGTCCGGAGCAACTTTCGGGTCAACCTTAGGAGTTTCCTCTGTGGGTTTCACCGTTACTGGAGCGGCTAACGCCTTTTCTTTCCAGTACGCTGTATCACGTTCGGCTTTTTCTTGCTTACGTTCAGCTTCGTGCCGTTTTGCAGTAAGTGCATCAATCCGTTCCTGCATAGACGAAGGCTTCTTAGCCTCTTTTGCAGGTTCTTCTTCAGCGCCCTCTTCCTTGACAGGGGCCTCTTCTTCCTTGGCTTCTTCCCCAGCCTCTTCAGCTTTCGCTTCTTCAGCGGGAGGTTCTTCCTCGGTTTTAGCTTCCTCGCCTTCGGCTGGTTTCTTTTCAGCCTCAGCAGGTTTGGTCACCGCAGGAGTTTCTTCCTTCGGAGGAGTTTCCTCTTCCGGGTTCTGATATCCTTCGAACGGATCGACTTTCTTTTCCTCTGCGGGTGCAGCCTTAGCCTCCTCAGCGGGGGCTGGGGGTGCTTCCTTTGGAGGTGTTGTCTGTGGAGTTGTTTCCACTTTTCCACTTTCTGTTTTGTTGTCTTCAGTCATAGTTGCGCCTTTCGACGGCCGGACTGCGCGCCGGGATACGTTACCGAATTGCTAGTGCATTAGGAACGCCACCACCAGTCGGTACACTAGGGGTAGCGGGTACTGCAGGCTGTTTAGGAGCGATTGCTTCCTCTGTCGCCTGGGACAGTTCGTTCATTACTCTCGCAATGTTAGCGCCAACGTCGATACCAGCAGTTTCGGCATCGGCTTCGGCTTTAACTGCGTCAGCAACAGCTTTACGAGCTTTAGCATTTGCTTCAATAGCCTCCGCTTTCGCACGCTGTAAGTCAATGGTTTTCTGTTCTAATTCGAGTGCGGCTTCGGTTTGAAGTTGAGCTAGCTCAGACGCCTTTGCCTCTATAGCTAGTCGCTGAACATCATTTGCATTTTGTTGTGCTGCAGGATCATCCGTTTCTTCTTCCTCTTGCAATCCAGGCGGCAACGCCTTTTTAAACCGATCTGCCAATTGTTCAGCCATCGGCCAATCCTGTGCAAGGAAAATAAGATCGCCTGCAATTTCCATAATTTGTGGGAAGGCATTGACAGCATTAAGCATTGCCGCCGAAGCTTCCTCACGCTTCGTTGCGAAGTTCGGGCCAGTCGTGACAAGTACATCATATCGCCCTTTGGCTATGTCAATACTCTCAGGATCAAATTCGTCATTTATTCGAATGAGTCTATCCTCTTCATTTATTCCTACCACGCGCACAGTGCGCGGAGCGTCATAAACGAGAGGAATATACGCATTCACAATCCTGCCAACTTCTTGAATTGATGCATTCAAGTTCTTGTGGTACATAATCGTTGCAATAGCACCACGCTGAGCGCGAGCGTTAATAGCCCGTCCGCTGACTTCATTACTTTTCAAACCAAGGCTCGCATCATGGATGCCGGTTACATCCTTCATATCCTGCGTGTTTTGTTCAGCTTCAAATAGTACACCCTGTGAGACAGGAGGAGGAGTGATCGGCTTAGGCTCAGGTGTGTTTTTATTATAAATGAGTAACGTATCTCCTGAACGTGCTGCTTCACGGAAATCGGCTTCACGACCTTCAATAGAGTGTGAAGGCGCAATCCAACCCGCTTTCGGTGCAAGGGCTAAGGTCTCTGCGGCAACACTACGCCAGTAATTCTTAAGACGCTGTGGGTCTTTTGCAAAGCGGACAAGACCGAAACGCACACGCTCGTCGTTGAGCTCTACTTCGCGACCAGTCACTTTAACGATTGGAAGGCGAGGTAGTGGAGTTTCATAAGGGCCTTCGAGAATTGCAAAGCCGGTAATTAGATGCATCTGGGCTATCTTTGTCATAACCTTCCGCATCCGAGGGCCATCCTTGTCGAAGACTAGACCGGGAGGGAACTCCGACGGTTCAAGATCGGTTACGTCACGAATGCTTCCATCAGTAAAGAGGGCTAATTCGCGTTCGACCTCGATCATACGCCAGTATTCAACGACTCGGACAAAGTCATGGCCTCTCCAGCCACGGGTGAGCAAGCGGTGTTGAAAGTCGGTACCTCCAAAACTTTCGACAGGCAACTCTCCGGGAAAGGCATCTTCAAAAGCGGCATCAGTCATAAGGTCTATGACAAAACAGTGATTGGCGTCGGAGCCTGTTTTGTCAACACTCATCCTGTCCCAAATGACTGCTAGTGGATTGTTAATTGATTTGATGAAAATATCCTGATCAAACACATCATCGTCGGTGAAGTCCAAGTCCACACGCATATTCGCTATTCCACAAGTGATTTGGTTTTCACACGCTTTATCATAAACATCTACCGCACGAGAGTGTACTTCAATCGAACGAATAAGATCTGCACGGATTTCAGCCGCTTTTTTTGTACCATCATGTTTCGGCAAGACACGTATGCTTGAGCTGTTCTGTATACGCTCGCCAATGACTTGACCAATGAACTGTGGAAGTGTGTTGATTGTCAGGCAAGGTCGACCTTGGTCTTGCCGCTCCTTGAGCACTTTTGAGTCCCACTGATCGCCAGATGTAAAGAGTAGGTCGTCGAGCGCCGCCTCACGATTATGCTGGTCAAAGACTGCATCCATATCGAACTCATCCATTGCCTCCTGTAGGAATTCGGCAACATCCTCGAAGCCTTCAGGGACATAAGTGTCACCTCTCTCGGCATCCGTTAGGACTTCGACCTCGTCAATCTCTTTGCTTGGTCTGAGTAGTTCAATTGCCATCAGCTTTTTCCTTAGCTCTAGCGTCTATTGAGTTTTGCCTTGCAAGTGCGTGTTCAATCGCTCTTACATTGGCAGCATAGCCGGGAAGGTTTTTCCTCTTTTTAAGGATTCTTTCCATTTCTGCTCTGTCCATCAGCCTGCCATCCAGTTTGTTGGTACACCTTGTAAGCGAGGCGGCACTTGTTGAGGGCGATAGCGTTTTTCTGTAGCTGTATCAGCTCTGACAGCCGATGCAAAGGTAAGCACAAAAGAGTCCCATACATCAGGAGAAGGAACCTGCCTTTTCCTCATTTGTACTTTACTCTCCAGAAGCAACTTCTGTCCTGTATGCGCGCGCTCTCTTACTCCACAGGCATCCGATTGAATTTCATCTTCATCAGGAATATCAACACCGCCATCCTGCTTTAACCAATCATTGGAACGTAAGTACATCTCTGCGCGACGATTTGCACAGCCAGGAGCTTCATCACCATTATCCAGAATACGTACATCATCCTGTGCACCTCCACCAAAATCGACAAGCTCAATAACCTTTTCATACTTTTCACCATACGAGCAAAGTATGTCATAAATCGCTGCGCCAATATATCCAGCGTCTAAGAAAAATTTTGCAGGATTATCTTTATCAATAATTTCCTTAATTATATTTGCCCCATCAACACTTTTCAGTTTCCGCCAAGTCTTATATTTTATAAACTTACGTCCTCTGCGCCAAGAGATCGAGAAACGATCTTTGCCAAGGCGGGCCGGGTCACAGCCGATAAGCAACGCGCCTGAAACATCTTCAGGCGCGATGTGAAAAGCGCGCGCTCGAACAACATCAACAGGTTTAATGAAGCTTTCATGGCCAGTCATTTGAAAAGCCTCGGAAGCATTAGCAGGATACTCTTGCATGAATTTAATTATGCCCAAGGTTATTTTCTTATTCCTCATCCACATTACCTGTGAAGCTTCAAGTTTATATATTCGAGAATACTCAGCTTCCGAAAGAAGCTCATCTTCATCCTTGACTTCGTTCAATTTAAAATCAGAGGGAACTGGACGGCGATATTCAGCTGACCAATACCAAGGAACGAAGATGGGGATATAATCACCCTCTCCTCGCTCAGATTCTTTCCAACGTCGATGAAACTCATTTCCTACACCGTTGGCGGTGCTTTCAAGAATTATCTCCGTGCCTTCCATATCAGGAATTGTCTCCACAACACCTGCAAAGTGATCAACGTCACTCTTCCAAAAAGCGACTTCGGAGCCGTGAAAAAGTTGTGTAGTACGAGAACGCCCGGTTGCTTTTGAACCCGCTGTCCCAACCGCATAGCCGGAGTCAAAATCACAGAAGACGAGTTCTTTTGCGTTTGCCGCACCTGTTTTAGGTTTCAAGGGAGTATGAGTGTGAGAGCGATCAACCATACCGAAAAGGTAGTCAGTCGCCTGTTGTTCATGTGTGAGGATATAAACACCTCGGCCATAGTTCAAGGATGCTTCATGGTAGTACCGTCCTCCAACATAAGTACTCATGCCCTGTTGGCGGCCCTTCAAGATAATGACACGAACCTTGCCCGTTTCTTTCTTCTGCTCTTCAATTTTTGCATGAACAAAACGCTGTGCTTTATTGAAGATGAAGGGTTCATGGCGGCCCTTCTTGTTTTTTATAAGAAGACATTCTGCGGCATAAGCTTGATAATCCTCACGCAGTTTCTCGAGCCGATCAAGATCTTGATCCTCTGACGAAAGCAAACCTTCGTCGATTATATTTTCTGGAAGAAGTTCTGTTGGAAAAACGGTCATCAGACTTTAAATTCCATTTGTTCTTTTTTAGGCCCGTCGACAACCTCAAGTAAGGTTCCTTCGAGTACTTCAGGTTCTGGGGTTTCTTTTGCTTCAGGCTCAGGAACATTCAAGACTTCTTTTCTTTTGTCAAGTTTCAAAACTGCCTGTTCTAGGGTCAACTGTCCACCTTCAGTAACAAGAATATTCACGCCTGCACCATTGCTATTCCCTACACCCTTAGTACCCATTCCAATAGCTTTCAAGGCCATTTCCGTGGACTCTTTTATCTGAGGGAGAGGGATACTGTCAGCGGCCTCTTTTATCTTTTTATTCATGGCATCAAGACCGTTTATAGCAAGGTCTTCACAGCGATCAGTAACACCCTTTGTAATTCCTGCGTGATGTTCCTTCATTCGCATCTGATAGTAAGCTTTAAAGACGTCGCTGTTGATTACGCTGCTGAGCCAAGGTTCTGTCACGTCGAGGTGAATGGCAATATCGCCTTGTTTCCAGAAAGGAAATAGAAGCATAAGGTCAACAACCTGTTCATGCCACCAACGGACTGAGAGGATTGCCTGACCGCTCATGTACAGGCACCTCCGAATAAAAGACCGCCCTGCTTGGGGTGACTCAAGCACCGCATCAGGAGGGAGTCGGCACTGAGAGCTTCAAGCAGGGCGGCGTGTCGGGTTCTGTCGCACCGAGAGGATGTGTACGCCGAACCTTGCTGGTAAGACCTCATCCACCCTTCGAACCAAGGAGATTTCTTCAGGAAAGTAAGTGTGAGGATCGTACCATCTGACAACTTCGCATACGCGGATTTCCCACAAATCTTGAGGAAACATTGCGCGAACAAGTGGCGTGTACTTCCGACGAAGTTGCACCCAAGCGTCGGCTGTATGTTTAAGCTTAATCTCCACGATGAAAATAATTCCACGAGGGAAATCGAAAACCAAGCCATCCGGCTGCCTGATTTGCTCTTTACCGCTGACGCCTGTACGAAATGAAATCCAAGGCGAAGGAAGATATGCCTCGCCGTAGAGTTCCTCGAGTTTCTTATGCGCCTTACGTTCATACCTAATTCCGTTTGCTTTCGCGCCTTTTCCTATCCGCCTAGGCTTACAGAGAAATGGGAGCCGTTGTAACAACTCCTTCTCGCTTGTGATAAGCCGTACACTGTGAACGGCGGTGTCCATACCGTCATTATATACACGCGAGCCACCAGTTTCCAAGGAAAAAGATAAAAAACGTGGGTAAACATATATGTTTAGTCCTGTATAGTGCGAAAGGGCAAGATAGAACAAAACGGGAACGCACCTGATAAAAAACAGTTGTCATGAGAGAGTTGGCCTTACCGAGGTCGGCTCTACACCACGACCGAAGGTGCCCCCCCGGTACTGGCAAGCTGGCACTGGTGCAAGGCAAGTTTCGCAACGCAAGGCTTTCCAACGGGCTGGTAAGCGATGAGAACTATCTAGACTCGCTGCGCGTGATCCAGCTTGCCCTGTTGCGTGGCTCTCTCAAACCAGGCGAGGTGCCAACACTTCGCGAGCAGCTCGCCAAAGAGTATCCGTCGAAAATCACAGCTGCGAATCGTGAGTTGGTCAAGCTACTGGCATATCTCCAACATCCGGCTCTGGCCGAGGGCATGGTCGAACAGCTCCGCAGCGACATCGACGTTGAGGAGAAATTGCAGGTGGCCATGTACGCTCCGCG
>SDBT01006176.1_pt1 | contig 19949 bp, 8 predicted proteins | sample 2277101 | NCBI WGS metagenome assembly SDBT01 (sample SAMN10404973, study PRJNA504765) | marine sediment metagenome | isolation source: marine sediment core GS10_PC15, 103 cmbsf | place: Arctic Ocean: Southern Knipovich Ridge | collected 2010 | reverse complement strand
ACGTTCGAACCAGAGATGCAAATCAAGGTGACCCAATCTTCCGAAAATTCCTCTTGGTTGGTCATGAACGACGTAGATCCGTTGGTACCCGATATCGTCGCGGATATTTACGGAGAGACCGATAAAAACGGACCAGAGGACGGGAAAGACCCATCCTCGAAAGAGGGATCCGTAAAAAAAGGAGAGAAAGAAGAATACGTCGAGATGAGAAACATTGATCCCGACGATAACTCGAAAAATAGACGCAAGGTGGTCGCGAATACGGTACAGGATCTATTCGTTCGCGACGTGATGCCGCACGACGGTGCCAGACGAGATTATTTTCTAGAAAATGGTTACATAGGAGACCTCAACAGGAACCCGCTGTGGGCCCTTTTTATCGTCGGAAAGCAGATCGATAGGTTTCGGGATTACGCCAGCGTGATTCGAAACGACGGCGGACGAGAACCCAAAGACGAGCTCGTTCTGGTGGATAGGAACCTGGAAACGTTCATCGTTCTCGAGAGCATCAGAGAATCTCCGCACATAGCCACGCCGGATCCCAATTTCAAGTACAAGATTGGAGACGTCGTAAAAAATCACGGTTCGAAACATTTCAAGATGGAGCGGACGACGTGGAATTCCGTCCTGTCCATCGTGGAGGCTAACATCCGAACGTACCTCTTCTCGGACCTGAATTTCGTTCTGGCCAGATTCGACGAAAAAGACGTGATCCTGGAAAAGGACGAGGAGTTCCAGATGGACGTGTGGTTAAAGGCGCGAATATTTCCCAAGGATCTAGGGTCCTTCTCGCCGTCCTCGTCCAATACGGACTCGATGAATGCCGGATTCGTTCCCAAGAGCGATTGAAAAAACGATATCCGTCCCATCCGATCGTTTAGGATGGTGGGAAAAAACGTAGGGGCCGATTCTCGAACGTATTCTCTCGTAATATCGAACCAAAAAATAAAATATTTTTTATTCTTTCCTCCCTCCCTCCCTCCCCCATCAGAACCTTTCCCACGCTTCGGTATGAACGTAACCCGTGGTGCACTTGGATATCACGTAGGGTACGAGGAACCAGGAAGAAAAGGCCACCAATAGGGGGGAGAATAACACCAACAAGTTCACGCTCGACGGATCTTCCAATTCGATCGCCAACAGTACGAAAAACGTCAGGAACAATCCCACCGTAGCGTAATACACGACATCCACCACCCAGACCGGCACTCGGCTCGCGAGTCCATCCATCCAACCGTCCTTCGTATCCCGTCCGCCGCCGGGATCGATCCATCGCGCGCCTCCGCCGTTCCGAGAGATGGTTATCGCCAGGAGGACGCCCAACGCGACGGCGGTCGCCACCCACAGGGGAACGAATACGACCGGCCACGGGACGAACCCTCCCCCCCCCGCATCAAGTTTCACCGGAACCAGGATCGAAAGTATCAGCACCGATATCAAGAAGAGGTAAATGGCCACGTCCAAGAGGGGCCTGTATAAGAAGGTCTGACTCGCGCCGGACGTCCATCCGCCGTAATTCCACCTGTGGAGAGAGTAGGCCACCGCGGTCGCAGAGACCTTTACCCACGCGGGAATAAACACCGTCGCCCAGCTGGCGAAATCATCTCCTCGATCCGACGCGTTCAATCTTATCGCGATCAGGACGAGGAAGGCGATCGTCGCCGCCAAACACAGCCAGTAAAACCAGTACTTTTCCGGACGCTTCCTGTGGTCCCACGAATATCTGACCAGTACGATCGAGGACAGGGCCGACAGCACCCACAGGGGTATCAGTATCAGGAACCAATCCCAGTTCGCGTCCCCGCTTCCAATCCTCAGTATCAACAAGACGGTTTGTACGATCAGAAAGGGGGACGTCAAGATTAGGACTAGCAACATAAAGATGTCGGATCCACCGCCCTCATACCGCAGGATTTTCAATCTCGCTACGTATAATTTACGCCATCATATATAACCATAGTAATTTAACTATATAAAACCGCGCGCGCGTTGAAAAAAAAACCAGATTCCCGATTCTCGACGTTCGGAAAAATACGATTTTTTTCACGCGACCGATAATTATCGCGATTATAGATTATAATACTTTTGGAAATAAATCACATCGCTATCGTATCTTAGTTTAGGTCACGATAATCGTCCGGATCGTCAACGTTGACCGTTCGCTCGAAAAAAAATGGACATGTCGAATCTAATACCGAATTTTTATTCGAGACCTCTAGAAACCGTATCGAATTTTTATTCGAGACCTCTAGAAACCGTATCGAGAGAGAAAAAAGAAGTAGAATCGCCATGTCTATTGGATGACGAAGAAATTATCGAACGATTCGAGCCCGGTACATTTTTAATACTGCACGAGAAGAACCCGATAGGATCTTCCGACATCGATCGTCCATCGCCGACGGAACGGACCGATTACGCCGTAATAATATCTACGCTAGATCTCAAAAAAAAAGGTCGACAATGTATGACGTTAACAAGCGAACGTAGTGGATTTAGACACCCCGAATCAGTCAACAAACATTCTCACATCTGGGGAAAATATCGGCCAGAAATAGATCCAGAGGGAATAGGAATACCGCAACGGATCAGAGACGAGATGTACGCTCGCGCGATACGTTGGTTATACGAAAACTACCATCACGTCGCATTGTGCGATCGCACCATTTCTCTACCACCGAACGAGAAGGGACTCGTGGTGGATGTAGCTAACACCTTACCGCGCCTTCGACGCAAGAAACTATTCCTCCCTCTCGGTTACCAATGGGATGATAAATGGGGTCACATCGGATTCAAATGTTCGCCTTGCGAAAATAATTCTTTACATCCGGGGGACGTATACTGCGAGGCGATCGTACCTCTATATTGGAAGATTTTTACGTTTTTTACGACACGCCCGGACGGTTGTGGTGTCTTCACGAGAGATTTTGCGATAATCGACGATAACGACGTGGTGATGGCACGAATTTATCTGGACGAGGAATTCCATCACGTAGGGCGTAAAGAGGGGACCATTTACGCCTCGCACGTCGATTTCCCGACTATTCCACCGCCGTTCGATCCCGTCGGGGAGATATGTCAATACATATTGGATCGAAAAAACGGAAAAAGATTGACCCAATTCAAAACGTTCAAAATTTCCAGGTGGTAAAACCCCCGACTACGTACATGTATCATATCGTCCCGTTGAATCAATATAATCTCCTCACTCTACGCGGACGCGGACGAGGTCCATTTCCGCCTTTGTTATGGGAATTACGAGTATGATTTCGCGTTCTTCAAATACTGCCTTTGTCAATCGATGGAATCCGTCCAAGACATCAACGGGTGCAGCTGCATCGTCTGGCCAGATCACGAGAATCGGGTAATCCATGTTGGATTTCATCACTTTAGCCCAATGTTCGGGAGAGAGACGGTTGTCCCGAAGAAGGTCCCGAGGGGTAATAAACTCTTCTTCGCCTTCTGGAAACTCCACCCCCTCTTGTAAACCCCAAATGTCGGCGTCCAAAAGTGGATCCATGTCTGCCACTTTGACCGGTATAGACGCCCTGTTGCGAGTGATCTCCCACAGTTTTTCGATATCCAATATTCCGATGCTCGGATCGTCCCTCCACACGATCGGTTTTTCTGCACGATGTAGGTACATTATTATCCCGAGAGGAGATAATGAACAGATCCGTCCTCGGTCATGATATATAATTTTATATATATTTTTGACTTTTGTGATCTTTGTTCCCTCTCTCTCTCTCTCTCTCTCTGTCGTCACTCTCCTGGTGCTATATCGCAAAGTTCTACCAAAAGATCGAAAAAAAAACGCGTTTTGTATTCTCTTTACGAAAACTAAATTTCTACTCGATTTCGGATATGTTGGTGAATCTTTCGTGCAATCTCGTCCGGAGTATCGTTTCCGTCAATCTCGAGTACCTTATCGGATATATTCGGTAGTTTCATCATGGACTCGTACCGTCCGTGCATGGATTCCAGATAGTCGATACCAATCCCGGTTTCTTCCTCGCGATCCCTCTCTTCAATCCTCCTCATGCAGGTTTCGGGATCCGTGTTCAGGTACGCTATGACATTCGGTTCCCACCTCGGTACCATTTCCGTCAACTTTTCGTACGAACGATCGTACCACCTCTTCTCGTCGTCGTCCATCAGACCGTCCGCGTACAATTTATCGGCAAAAACCAGCTTGTCGCTCAGGACGTGCCCGTCCACCGCGTAACAATCGTTGTTCTCCCAGTCCAACCCCGAGTAGCTACTCAGTCTAGTGGTGAGGACCATGCTCTGAAATTTGTAAGCCATCCTATTCTCTCCCCCTCCCGACGGGGGAATGTCCGCGTAAAATGACCTCAGGATCCCCAAATTCTTCCACTCCTCTACGGGTTCGGGTTCGGTTGGGATCCCGTACCTCTCGCGGAGGAGGTTGGTGACGGTGGTCTTGCCGCTCCCGACGTTCCCCAGTACGGCCAAAAAAGTTTTTTCTCGCCTCGTCGCGGACGTCCCCCCCTCCATCTCGGAAGAGTCCGCGTTCGGTTTCTTCTCGTCCGACGGGAGGTCGTCCGCACTTCTCTTTGGATCCATCCCGTTCCGCTTTTTTTTTCGGCCCGCGTAACGATCCGGGTACGCGGGCGATCGGCGGAGGTTTAGAAAAAATGACCCAAATCTTTTTTTTCCGAAAAAACCATCGTTAACCCCAAAAATACGTAAAATCTATTTTTTTAATCGAGTTTTTTCTTTTGCGAAAAAAAAACCGAGATCCGAGAAATTCTCGACATGTCCCTCTCGAAGCGCAAAAATTTTTATATTTTTTTTTTCAAATATTTTTTGGGTCTCGATAAAACGGTACCACTAAATACGTATTCTTACGGTCTAAAGTCGTTTTTGGTACCACCAAAAACGGATGGCACACAGAGTAGTCCACTTCTTTTCACGTATGTTGATGATTGGCGGCTTGCGAGAAAAAGGTCCCTTCCCGCCCTTTTTTTCTTCCTTTTTGCTACTATTTTTAGCGCACCTGCGACTCGACCTGAGACTTGACCTGAGACTCAGTCGCAGGTGCGCTAAAAATAGTAGCAAAAAGGGAGAAAAAAAAGGGCGGGAAGGGACCTTTTTCTCGCAAGCCGCCAATCATCAACATACGTGAAAAGAAGTGGACTACTCTGTGTGCCGTTTTTTTTTTTCGGTCGTATCGAATAGTCGCGATGACGGCGAAAAAAACGAAACGGATGACGTAAAGTATTATTTATCGTACGATAAAGATTAAAAACGTCGCTATTTTAGTATACTAGTCTCGAGATCCGTTGATCTTCGCCACCAGGTCGTCCACGGTTTCCTCCTTCTCTCGTTTTTTTTCTGCGGCGACGGTCCGACTCGTCGCTCGGGGGAGGGGGACCGCGTGTTTTTTTTTCGTTCCGGAATCCCTACCGGATCTTCGATCATCCGAACCCAAGGCGGCGATGATCATGGTTCTGGTAACCCCCGAAGTAAAGGATGTGGGGGTCGGCGGCTCGAATGTGGGGGGAGGCGCGAGTCCGCGCGTGTGGAGGGGGTCGTTGATGGCCAGAGGATTCGACGGAGAGTAATAGTATTCCAAGAATTCCGCGGTGATGACCGATAGCTCTCCGGCGTAGGGTCTGATCAGGGCTCCCATCCTTCTAGGATCGAAGGCGGTGATGAAATTCAACAGGGCGTCGGCCACCAAACCCGGTTGATCTAGATTGGCGAAATGACCCGCGTCGGGGATCCTAGTGACGAGCACCTGTCCGTTGGTGACGATGAGCTTGAACCACCAGGCCTGGCTCGCGGGCATCATGTTGTCCTTCTGTCCCCACACAATGTGTATGGGGAAATTAATCCTGGTATAATCCAGATCCGTGAGCTGCCTCGGATCGAGCCACGAGGCCCTCTTGATGAGGGCCTTCCAGTTTTTGAATTTCTGGGCTAGTTCCGGATCGTAATCGGGAGATCCCTCCGTCACCAGACCCGGGTCCGGTTTCCACGCGGGACCGTACCCGGTTCCGAGCTTCTTACCCTTCATGAGCGATTCGATCGTGGAGCCGCCCCCGCGGTAATGAGTGAGTTCGTACGGACCCCTAATCTTTCGAAGGCTGAAGGCGTTCCACGCCCTCTCGTTCACCACCATGGTCTTTAAGATCTGCACGAACGTCTCTGGGAACGACATCCACTCTCCCAGCAGCTGCGCCTCGGCGTCCCGATCGCCCTCGTCGATGGCCACGATCAGTACCATGAGCCTTCCGATGGTCTCAATCTCCCCCACGGGCCACCCGTCGAAGGATATAGGGTTCTGCGCGGTACCCAGATTGCACATTTCTGGGTAGAGGGTGAAGAAGGTCACCGCCGCTCCGCCTCCCCAATCGTCCCCGTAGACGTGAAATTTAGTCGGTTCTCCGGGGAAATGCTCAGATCTTTGGAGGAAGGACGAAAACTCTTTGATCAGGGCGGCATCGTTCTTGAACGTATAATCCCAATGGGGGGGATCGCTGCTCCGCCCCATTCCCGGAGTATCGATCGCGACGGACCAACCCGTGTACTTGGACGTCATGTTCGCCACCGGCGCCCACTGCTCGCTGCTCGTGGGAACTCCGTGGGTGAATATCAGGGTCCCGTCCTCGGCATCCTTGTTACGGTCCAGGTCGTTCGGGGGGAAGAGCATCCAGTGAATGTCCACCGACACTTCGTCCCCCTCGTGGGGGGTGTACCCCGGACCCCCCAACATGGTCACGACCAAGGAGACCGTACCCATGTCTCGCCCGTGCACGCCGGTGGGTTCCGTGCTGAACCTCCAGAGACCGGGCTTTCCTACCCCCTCGTCTCCCACCCTCGGTACGAAGGAAGCCATTCCGGATAGTATCTCGCGCGCCCGCGTTTTCTCGAACGATCCCTAAACCAAAGTCCCTCCCTTCGTAGGTACTCGAATATATAGCAAAAATTGTTCGTTGCGTCCCGATTTTGTCCGTCCCCGTGGAGGGATAGAGGAGACGCGGTAGGATAACGTTCGAGGACGCCGACGGCCTCCCTTCCCCCGACGTACGTAGCATCCGATCGCACCTAAAATAGACAAAGTTATTATATAGACGCGAGCTCGTCCTAGCCCGACGAGAATCTAGATGGAACAAGAAGGAGAATTCCCCTTATTCGAAGAAGAAGAAATTCGCAAAGAAAAAGAGAAGAAGAAGAGGAAGAAGGGAGGGAAAAAGGGGGAAAAAGGGAAAGAAGGGAAAAAAGGGAAAGAAGGGAAAAAAGGGAAAGAAGGGAAAGAAGAGGAAGAAGAGGAAGAAGAGGAAGGAGAGGAAAAAGAGGAAGGAGAGGTGGTTGCTCCGACATCCTTCCCGATTCGGTTCGAACCGTTGAGGTGGGAAGGACGTAGGGATCGGGTGTACGACGGTTCGCCGAGCAATCTGAAACCGAGGCCAGAGTCTCTCTTCGTGGACGGGACGGCCAAATTCAGACTGTCGGACGTGACAGAGTTCGTGCACAAAGGGCCCGAGTCGATCGGTCGTCCGAGGTTTTTCTCTTTCCATATCGGATTCAGGTACCTCCCTCCGGTCGGACCAATCCAAAAGATAAATGGCCTCAGGCCGATATCCCTTTTCCTGCACGACCTACCTTTGAATTCGTTCGAATGGGAGGAATTCGCGGATCTGATCCGGGAGCGCGTAGGGGCCTCGATACTGGTAGACGCGGTGGGAATGGGAAGAACGAATGAACCGTTGGGGTGGACCTACGACGTGCGAAACGAGGCCGTAGTTCTTAAAAAATTCCTGGACTGGTTGACCCCGGCTGTTCCGTCTCGCCGCCGGGTCAAAGAGCCGCAGCAGGGGTGGAGGGATCGGATCGCTGAAGACGGGTTCGGGACCCGACCGGTCGTGATCTACGGAAGCGGGGTCGGAGCCGTCGTCGCGCTACATTTCGCCAACATGTACCCGCTGAAGTGCAGGGCGCTCCACCTGGTAAACCCCGTGCTGTTGAAACTTGAACTGGTCCCCCGCCTCCGCGAGCTGAAAAATCACGAAAAAGCCCTCTACCTAAGCCACATGGCCAACGACGCTCCCGAGAGGATCGCTAACAGGACGAAAATCGTGAGAGAGTGGATGAAATTCCCGGATTCGCTATTGAGGATATTGAGAGAGTCGATGGAAGAGAATCCGAACGACGTATTCGCCGACGCTTCCTCCCCGTACCAAATGTCCTCCTACGACGACGGAGGATCCATTTCTGCGGAAGTTCTTAGGATCGAAGAAAAAGAAGAAGAAAAAGAAGGAGAAGAAGAGGAAATGGAGGAGGAAGAAGGAAAAGAAGGAAAAGAAGGAAAAGAAGAAGAAAAAGAAGAAGAAGAAGGAAAAGAAGAAGAAGAAGAAAAAGAAAAAGAAAAAGAAAAAGAAGAAGAAAAAGAAAAAGAAAAAGACGACAGACGGCCCATGCGGTGGGGAACCGCGTGGAATCCGGATATGTCGTTTATGGACTGGGGTACCGTATATTATCGACCCGACATGGCGGGTAAATTCCAAAAGTTCGAATCTCTGATAAGGGCGGTATCGCTATTCGAGACTCCCGAAAAGACCGAGAGGTTCGATAAGATACGGTGTCCCGTAACGATCGCGTGGGGAGAAAATGTAGGTCCGCCGAACCCACTAAGCATCAAAAGTTTGTTTTCACTAGAGTTACCGAAGAAATTCGGCTTCGTCCAAAAGACCTTCGACGACGCGTCCAGATTGGCCCACTTGGATCGACCGGGACCGGTGGCCGAGTTCTTCTTGTCGACCCTGAGAGATGACAATAGGGGATCCATCTTGGTATCCGACCTCGTACGAAACGAATTCGAGGTTATCGAGAGACCCTTCTTGAGGTACTTTACGAAAAGCTACGTATCGACCGCGCCGACCGAAAAATTCGGGTCCGGAGTCGCATCTAGATCCGGATCGTCTAACGAGAAGGCGTCGGGGGGAGAAGGGAGAGGCGACGGAGGTTCGACGGAGGTCGTATCTCCCGCCACGGGATACGTGGCGGGAGACGCGGACCGTTCCTACGTCGACGACGTGGAAATTCGAGAGGCCAGGGAATTCATGCGTCGAAAGGACGTTTTTGGGTACCGCGTGGCGACCCGCCGAAACGGGGACGCAGATCGAGGAGTGTACGCCCCCGTTTCCGGGGTGGTGACTTACGTGGCGATCGAGAGGAGGAAGTTGGGGGGCGAGGGAAAGTTTTTGGTCCGGACGAACCGAAACGATTTCGTCCGAGCGATCGTGGAGATTCGTTCGGAAACTACGACCGTACTGCTGGTCCTGTGCGGAGGTACGACGGACGATAAGGGACGCGCGAAGGAGAGGACGGACGTAGCGCGGGGAGGTTGGACGCCGTGGACCGGTCGGGTTCGAGCGGGTCAGAAGCTGGGGGATCTATCCTGCGACGGTGATTGGGTGGACCTGTACGTTCAACGTCCTCACCCCCACTCACCCATCCGCTCCGTACTTGGCCAGGGAAAATATCTTGGACGAGAGGGGACGAAACGAATTCGAGCGATCGGAGGAAGCACCGTATTGTGCAGATCTGAACCTAGATTAGAATCGGAGGCATCGACAAACATGTTTGAATCCAGGGAACCCATAGAAACCCGACAGAGCGAGATCATCGGTCCGTCGGGAGAAAAAAAGATTGGTATCGGAGAACCGGGAGAAACCCTACGGATCGTATCGGACGAGGAGGAAAATTCGATCGCGATCCATTATCCGAACGTAGGATCTTGGTACCAAGACTCCACGACGGAACCGTCCGGGTTGGCGGTAGCGAAACTCGCCGTTTTGCAGCACGCGTTTACCGAGGCCGCGACGGCACCTTCCGTGAACTATCCTCACCAAGGGCGACTGTCCCAGGTGACCGTTCGCTGGTTTTGGGTTTCCAATACGGACGGTTCCGGGATCGTACCGGAACCGTCGAAGGGAAAGACTTCCCTCCCCGTTTTCGTGAACGGAGCCCCGTCGACGGGAAAGAGGTGGTTGCGTTTGGCCAGCCTGATCGCGGAACAGGTGGGAGCCTGCCTGATGATGGAGCTCGTGGGTACCGGAGGTAGCCGGGCGGACCAACTGTCGCGATGGGATCACACTTACCACAACGACGCCCTCGTCATACGGGAGTTTTTGGATTGGTTCAGGACGACGTTCGTACTCCCCGAGATCACCTTTCATCTGTACGGGGATGGAGGGGGGGGCACCGCGGTCCTCGTGTTCCTGTCCTATTTTCCGGACTATTGCGAATTGGGACAGGTTCAGAACCCCAATTGGTTCTCCCCGATCCCGTTCCCCGGACTCGATTCTCTGGCGAGGTTGTACCACGCCGTCGCGGCCTTTGATCGCGGGGAAGGGCCGCCTTACGATCTGATACTGGAGTGGATGAAGTTCCCAGATACCGTGAGGGACATCTTGGGCGATATCGTGACGCAGAACAGCGCTCGGACCGAGGGCATAATGCACTACGGATTCTTGGAACCGTACGTTCGGGAAACGAGACACTCGAATATCGATGCCGAAGAAATGTTTCGGATATTCACGGACCGGAACGAGCGTCCCACGGCGCAGAAATTCCTCGATTTCCTGAGCTTGATCAGGAGACTGGCGATATCGGATCCGACGCAATTGGCGGACGTGCCGCTCCAGAATATCGCGTGTGCCATCCAGATCTTGTGGAGCAAACCGATGGGGACCAGTCCTAACAGGGAAGCGTGGTGGTTAAAGGAGGCGATAACGAACGCGCCCGTCAGCGCTATCGTTATTCCCGAATCCGGTCAATTTCCGGATTTAGATCAACCCGGTTTGGTTGCGGACGCGATATTGAATTTCATCACGGAACGACACCCGAGCCTGGGGGGCGCCCTGGTTAGCCGTTATCAGGGAGAATACGTCGCCGTTACCTCGAATTTTCTCCTTATCTATAGGAGGGTACTCGCAGGTTGGACGTCCATCTCGAATCCCGATAGATTACCGAATTTCCGGTCCCTCCTGGAAACTTCCGATATTCCTTTCGAGTTCCAGATGCCCGGGACCCCTCCCCTTTCCTCCACCCCACCCGACTTTCCTCACTTCGACATCGGTTCGGAGCCGGTAAGTTTTTTCCAAGAAGAGATAGAAGAATCAGTGGAAGAGCCGGAATTGGAAATGATGGAGGAGGGCGCGTCTGTTTACGCGATAGACGACGCGTGGGAGAGGAGACTGGACGAAGTGGTACGAAAGATAAACGAGATCCCTGTTTAATGCGTAAAAACTAGAAGAATAAAAATATGTATTTTTATTCGAGTAACGATCATGGTCGTACGAGGAAGGGTCGTTCGGATCTCGATCGGTCGTCGGATCGATATCAGAACGGACTAACGTTGCTGTACCTGGGAAACAACAGACCGGTGCTCGTCGTGGGAAAGGGGGTATAGATGGTTCCCGAACCCGCGGTCGGTCCGGGCCCATGGCCTATCCGCACGAAATCCCGACCCCCCCACGCGAACGTACCGAGTCCCGCAATTATCCCCTGAATCTTCCTCTCGATCCTCGCCGAGTTGGCGTCGAACGCGTTTCTCGTCGGGAAGAAGAAGTCCGTATCGGCAGAGACCATCGCGGAGAGCTTGGCGAAAAGCGACGCCACCTGTTTGACGTCGGTGTTTATGAACGGCTCGAAACTCGTCAATTCCGACATGTTCGGTAGCTTCATGGTGATCATGGTGAAGGCTTCCATCACGTGACCGTAGACCTCGGGGGATAGGTCCATGGTCCCAATCACGTCCGGTTCTTCCAACCAACCCGACGCGGAGCGCAATCTCCGCCAATCTTCGAGAGAAGTCGCCAGAGGAGGAGGGACGGGGGAGGATTTCTGGCTCGTGGTACTACCCGGGGGACTACTCGGGGATAGCGGAGGAATCTGGGGGGAGCCTTTACTCGGAGAAAACTCTGTCTTGAACGTCCGAGGAGCTACGCCGGCGGACGTCCCCGGACCAATCCCCGGAAACCTGCGGGTCGGACCGGTCAACAATCTGCTCGCGTCGTTCCTCCCAGTGAAACTCGCGAACAGTTGCAGGAACCTCCACAGCTTGTCCTCCCTCAGCCTGGATCTGGACCGGATCTTGTTCCTCTCCCATTCCACCATCGCGAACGTCTCGCCCTCGCTCAACCGCGGGGCGTAGGGGGGGGCGTTACGGTCCCGTACGGCGGTCGGATCCGACCTATCGAAATCGTGGTAAATGTCCTCGAATACCGCGTACCCCGGTCCCATCTTCCCCGCCGCCCGAGACGAATCTTCTCCTTCCCGATCCGGTTCCAATTTTCTCTTGCGCGCGCCCTTCGTACCTTCGTCGTTATTATTCGGATCCGACGCCATCCCCCCTACCGGTACGAATTTGGGCACGTTCCTGGACCCTCCCGTCGGGAAACTCGTAGCACCGGACGAAGAATCCGGAAAAAAAGCTTGCCGCGGTGGGTTCGGAGGGTCGGCACCTCTCGAGCCTCCATCGGATCTCAGATCCGTACTGTTGGAGGAATAGGACGGTATGGTCGCCGTTCTCATCTGTCGGTAGTCCTCCAATCCTTCCTCCTCGTCGTCCTCGTATTCCGATCCTTCCCCTTCCTCGTCATCATCCCGTTTTTTCCCCTCATTTCCTCCGTCTTCGCGTCGGATCGGAACGTAAGTGTCGCCTTCGGAACGACGTCCCGTTCCGCTCCCCAGGAGACCCTTGATGATCTCCGTGATTGGACCTTTTCGTTACCGAATCGCGGATCCCCCGCTTCGAAGAGAAAAAACAGGGGGGACGGCGTCCGATGAGGACGAGCGTTTTTACGAAACGTATATATTGTGGCGATATTATTATCCATCATCGAAAAAACAATGGAAAAAAAAACGATAAAAGTCGATCAATACAGGGATTCGTCTCCCATGACCACGTCGGCCCTAATCTCTTTGGGAGCCCCGTAACCAGACGTTTCGGCCGCCGTCCTAGCGACGAGAGAATCATTGGTCGGAGAATCTCCGCTCACCCCAATCCCTCCCACCAAAACTCCGTCCTTGAACAGGGGGTAACCTCCTGGGAACAAGATGGTGGGTCCGTTCTCCACGTTGGCGCTATCGATGCTCTGGAGGACCGGAGGACCGTAGTCATCGGTCGAATCCCAAGCGAATCTCCCCACGGTGGTGGTACTGAAAGCGTTCCCCTGTATCCCGTCTCCGGAACTCAGTTCCGCGGCCGTCCTCGCCTTCCCTATGGATATGTCCAACGATAACGGCCAGGCTCCCTCCGCGGATCTGATATCCTTAATGTCACCGCCCGCGTCCACCACGGTCACGTGCATCCTCGTAAAAGTCTCGTTCCCCGTGCCAATCATCCTCCTGACGTCCGAATCCGTCTCGAGGGCCACGGTCTCGGCAGAGTCCAGTAGTTTTCCCACCCTATCGTCCAGGTTCCAGTCGTACTCCTCCTCTCCCCCGTCGATGCCGTCCCTCAGGGAGGATATCACGTTCTTGTAGACCTTCTTCTCGGCCCCCCCCTCCAACGACTCGTGCTCGACCACGTAGAGGACGTACAGCTCTCCCCTCGGGTCCCTACCGAACGAGTGGACGAAGGACCCTTCGGGAAGTCTGAGGAGCAATCCCATGGTCCACCCCGTCACCGAAGCCTCGTCCCTCCTCCCGTAGAATACGGATCGGTGGTAGTCCCCGAACACGTAGTACCCCTTGAGCCAGGGTACGTCCTCCCCCTCGTAAACGTACCCTCCAATAACCGCGACCCCGATGGTCCCCTCCGGGGCCCCCGTGACGGATCTATCGTAATCGAGTATGGGGGTCATGACCTTGGCTCCCTCGTTCATCAGGGCCTCTCGGACCGCCTTCCCTCCCTCGTACGTCTGGCTTCCCTCGTAGGCCCTCCAACCGTAGTTGCCTCCGGGCTTGACAATGTCAATCTCCTCCACCCTTCCCTGTCCCACGTCTCCCGCGAACAGGTTTCCCTGCGAATCGAAGCTCCACTTCCACGGGTTCCTGAACCCGTAGGCGTAAATCTCCCTCCTGGCCGTACCCGTCACCTTCCCTCCCGCATCTCCGGCGCCAGATACGGGCACCGTGGGTTGGTCGGGAGGTATCTTGTAATACAGCCTCCGACCAATCTCTTCCTCGGTCACGTCCACGTCCAGCCTCAGGATCTTTCCGAGGAGGTTCCTGTTATCCTGGGCGTTCCCCAGGTAACTTTCGGGATCGTCCGGGTCCAGCTTCGTACCGTGTCGGTCTCCCGCACCTCCCCCGTCTCCAAAACCCGCGTACAGGTAACCGTCCTTCGGACCGAAGGCGATCGTCCCCCCGTTGTGATTGAACTCCGATTGGGGCACGGTCAGCACCGCGTGATCCTCTCCCTCCTCGTCCGAGCGGTCGTGGAAGGATAATTTAGGCGGATCCTCCGAACGTATAACCTCGTGTTTCCTCCTCCTCCTCGTTAACATCTCCACCGGTCCAATCTCCTCCGAGTAGACGGTGGTACCAGTCTCGGCACGCTTTTCCGACACCAGGGTCTGCGTATCTTCAGAGTGCTGGGTGTAGTAGACCCCCGCGTACTCGGATCCTACGGTCGCGTAGTTTGGGTGAAAGGCGAGGCCCAGCAGACCCCTCTCGTCGCGAAACCCCAGCTCTCTCGTGTCCTCGGGCATCTGGTCCAGGGTGGACACCCTCTCCCTCAGGTCCAGCCATTCCACGGAGCTCCAATCGGTCAGGTCGTACCTCTTGACCAGTCCGTTCTGGAAGGTGACGTAGAGGTGATCTGGGTCTCCCGGGGCCACGGCGGTCCCCGTCACCACTCTCCTGATCCCGTTGGATTTCAGGAAGGTGACGTCCTCGGTGATTATGGGGACGTTCGCGATCCTCCTGCACCTTCCCAGGGTCTCTAGGGTGTCTGGGGTCGTCGTCGTCGTGCATCCCAGTGAGAGTCCGGCGTGATGTACCAGCTTCTTCCTGATCCCGTACCACACGACCCTTATCCGGATCAGGAACAGGAGGGATACCTTCACGACCTTCTTCTCCCACTCGCCCATCCCGCCGACGTTCCACTGTAGGTACCTGGCCCTGAGGAGGACCGCGAACGCCAGGTCCGTCCTGGAGAGAACCTCCACCTCCTCCGACCGGGTCACTGACACTGAGGCCAGCTCCGTCCTCAGCCTGGCGAGTCCGGCCACGGCGACGGAGTAGTTCTCGACCTCCTCCACCCGCGACTCTGACATGTCGGAAACGAACCTCTCGAAGGTCTCCTCCTCCTCGACGGACCTCACCATGATGGACCTGATGCTAGCCCAGACGCTATTCTCGCGGATCTCGACGTGTTCCCCCGCCATCCTGTTCTCGACCCTCCGGTCCGTGGGGACCTTTCCTCCCAGGGCCACGTACCGGAACGACAGGTCCCTCACCCCCTCTTTAGTCACGTCGACCTTGTCTCTCAGGCTGTCGGCCCTCTCATCCCGTACTCGCGCGGTACCACGCCCGAATACGTCCTCAGTCTCGGACGTTCGTTTCAGGTGGAGATCGTACCTCACGATCAGTCCGTCCCTAGAATCCAGGGCCTCCTTCAGGGCTCCCCCGAGTTCTCCCTCGGTGGGTTTTTTGGACAGGGCCCAGGGGTAGGCTTTTCGGAACGCAATCTCGTCCTCCCCCGTCGCGATGGAATTCTTGAGCGCGTTAATCTCTTCCGCGGCTCTTTCGCTCGATCCGTGCGACAGGATGAGTTTCGATAGTTCGGCCGATCGAGTCTTATCTTCCTGCAATATCCTCTCGATTTTTTTCATCTCTGATTTCGTTTTCATCTTTTTCTTCCACCTCGCAAAGTCCGCTCCGGATAGAGCCCACGAACCGTCAGGATCCGTACCGTTTTCGTTCCCCGTCTCCTCATCTCTGAACCTGCTTCGAGAGGCGGATGCGGGGGTATAGAGGGCCCTGACGGTGAGATCCGGAAGCCCGATCAGAGACGGTGCCGTTACGACTCCCCTAATCTTCCTCCGACTCTCGGTAATTCTGGCGGACGAGAAGGCGCGAGTCGTGGCGGGGGCGAGACCAGGTTTCCTCGCGTGAAGGTACATCCTGTACATGGGTCTCTTCCCCCCCATCTTGGCCAGGTCCCCCTGGGAGGTAATTTGCTCGACGTTGAACCCGTATTCCTTCAACTCTTTCTCGTCGTACGTGCTCAACACGTACGTGGGATTCGGCGACGTCGATCGGGAGAGCGCGGACCCCAATTTTCTCATGAATTTTTCCCCCAGAACTTCCTCCCTTCCGAGTACTTTGGACCCCAGCACGTGCAGGTGAGTGAAAGCCGCCAGTCCCCTCGCTCCCCGTCTGGTTCCCAGCGTCTCGTCCAGGTCCAACAGACCGTCGTCGGGATCCGTCACGCCCTTTTCCGCGCTCAGGCTAATCTCGTTTTCCGAGAAGAGCGCGGTGAGATCCGGATCGTGAAGCATCTTCTCTTGGTACTCTAGGAATTCTCCGCTCATCTCCACGACCACCGATTCAGCGAGGATGTTCCTGAAAACCATGGCCGTCTGGAGCCACAGCTTTCCGCAACCGGGAAGTACCGATACGAAGGAATCTCCCGGTTCCACCCTCCTGCTGGAATTGTTGTTGGCGTCCGCGTCTCCGTCCCCCCCGTCCAGTAGCTTGGATATGATCCTGGTCAGGGCCGATTGGTTGAGGAAGGTCCTATCCGGACACGGCACCTTATCCAGCGCCTTCCACACCGCGTCTCCCGCCGGGTCCGTGTGGGAGGTGAAGGTCCTGGTCTTGGTTTTTTTGGGCGTGGGGGACCTCTTCTTCTTCTTTATCTTTGGTTCCTTAATCATCTTCTTCAGTTCCTTCTTCAGTTCCTTCTTGAGTGCCTTGACCGGGGTCTTTTGGCTTTTTTCGGTCATGGTCATGTAGAGCATGTCTGCCGCGCTGAGCGACTTCCCCTTCCTGGACATCTGGAAGTCTACCAGATCGGCCAGGGCAATGTCCCCCATGTCGACGGCGAATCGATCGACCGTCCACGCGTTGATGATGATGTGTATCAAGAATTCGAGGGCCGCCCTGAACGTGACGATCCCCTCCAAGGTTATCGAATTTCCCTTCTCGAAGGATCGTTTCAGTTCCTGTCCGGCCAGGCCCAGCATCTCGGAACACGCGGACAGTTCTTCCTGTGGTTCTAACGACGTTTCCGACAGGAGGATGAGCAGGAACCTGGCCGCTCCGAGAACCGTCTCGTAGGGCTTCTTCTTTCCGGTTCTCAATTTCTTTCCCTTTCCTTCCCTCAGTTTTATCGCGGCCTTGTACCACTTCCTCACCTCTCTTACGTCCTCTTTCTCTTTCTGGAGTTCGACGAGTTCCTTTGGTACCTCTTTTATCACGATCAGTAAGATCCTGATCCATTTGGCGAGCAGACGCGAACGTCTCTTCGCCAGCTTGTGACCGTAGGTCTTCCTGGTGGAATCCGTCAACGCCTCCACCGTGGGACTTTTTTCGTCCTGCAAAGTTCCGGGAGTGTCCGCTATCAACGGCGGAGGGAGCGGAACTTCGGGACCCGGAAATTCGGGAGGAACGGCCCCGGGCGTAGGGGGACTCGGGGGAGGAGGTGGACTGATCGGGGGGGGTGGACTGATAACGGCGGTAGGAGGAGGAGGAGTAGGAGGAGAGGGAGGTGCCGATTCCCTCTTTCTCTTTCTCTCTTCGTATTCTGTCCGGAATCTCTCGCTAATCTCGGCGAACCTTTTTTTCGTAATTCCCCTTTGCCTGTCCACCACGAACGCGTCGTATTTATCTCTCAGTTCTATGTCTATCGGTTTTGGTATCGGTTTCCCTTCGACCCCGCTGGTGAGGATAGCCCGTACATCTTTTTCTATCTCGTCCCCGTCTGTTGGGCTGAGGTCTCCCTCGCCTTCCTCTTCTTCTTCTTCTTCTGCTTCTTCTTCTTCCTTTTTCCCTTCTTTCGTTGGGGGGAACAGTATCCTTTCTACGGATTTCTCCTCCCGCTCCTCTTCTTCTTCCTCCTCCTCGCGAAGCTCCTTCTCTAACTGCTCGTATAATCTTGCCCTCTCCCCGACTACACCGTCGTCTAACGGATCGGAAAGATCATGTAATACCATGAAGGCTACTCCCAAAAACCGCACGCAGTCGAGCGGGATTCCTGGACGTAGGTTCCATATCGGATCTTGTCTCTTAAACCAATAGCCGGGACCGTAGTCGATGAATAACTCTTCGCCGCTAGCAATGTCCCTCTTGGTTATCACGTCTCCGTTTCTTTCCACCTTCACGTTGGAAAAGTACCTCTCGCATCTCGAAAGGACCTGACCCTCGTTATAATCGTCCGGCCAATCCCACATGTGGTTCATCTTTCCGGACCAGTGGTTCGCAGCGTCCACGTCAACGGTCCTGGCGTTATTCTCGGACGAAAAATCCGCCGATCTAAACGTCATGAAGTAGGTCTCCTCGTCCGGGTTCATGCCCTCCATCTCGGCGCCGTAGAATACCACGCGTCCCGAGTACCGACCGATGTTCGTCCCGGAATTAATCTTGCGCTTGGCGAACAGCCCATCTCCCGGTCCTTCGTTTTCATCGAAGTTCGCGGGCTGTCCCACATTATCCAAGAGACGTTTCGTCTCTTTGATCTGCAAGTAGTCGGGGATCGCATTCGTCTTCGGATCAAAGTAACTTTGGATCTCTCTTTTAATCTCGGGGGTCAGGGTCATTTCCTCGTTGGCCTCATCGTTTTCCTCCTCCTCCTCGTCTTCCGATAACAATTCCATCTTTCCATCTCTCGTTTCCTCGTCCTTTTCGAGCGAAGATAGGATGTTGGTAGGAGATTGGTTCATTTTCAGCAGGGATACGTCCGCCCTGGCGACCGCATCGTTTAGACTCAATCCGATATCGTTCATCTTTACCACGCATTCCAATTCATATTTTCTCCTGAACTCTTTCGCTTTCTCTTCTTGCATCGTTGCTATCGCGAAGTGAACGACGTTCAGCAACCCCGACGTGCAGTCGAGATGAGCGGTCCACAATTTGCGTATATCGTCCCGAAGCGCACGATCTCCGAAACCGGGGACGTTGAAAGAATAGAGTACGACGATCGTGACGTTTTCCGGGTCTTTCTCATCGTAAATATTTTTCCGTAAATCTACGAGAGAGTCTGCCCGCGAGGTCGTAATATCCCCGGTGGTAATCGCCGCTTCGTAGGAGTTCGCCAGGTCTATCAGATTCTTCGTGTAGGAATCCATCAATTCGTTCCATATCGTCGCGATTTGATCAGGGATCTTGAACTCGAACGACATGGATAATGTCCACAACGACACCAGGGCGTAGAGTCTATCCTCGTGATATTTCCTGTTTTCTATGGGTACTCCGCTCACGATGGCCCAAGCGAGTTCGTTGAATTCTTTCTGGTAATTTTCGGTGATATTGGTAAAACCCCCTCCGATCGTCATATCCCCCATCCAATCCTCGGTATCCTGCGGAGGCGTCGACGGTCCCTCCATCGCGAGATCAAAAAAATTCGGTGACTCGGATAATCTCTCGCGCTCCCGTAAATCTTTGATCCTCCACCGTCGACGGGGAGGCGATTACGGTCGTCTCATCCCCGGAAATTTCGCGTCTAGGTAAATTTCGCGTCTCGGTCGATCGTTCCTTCCTCTCTCGACGAATATTCCAAAAAAAGAAAAAAAAACTTCTGTTTTTTTTTTTCCTATTTTTGATTTCGGTACTCTCGTCCTCTCTCTCTCCCTCCGTGCGCAAATAGGACGGAGTCTCGTTACCGCGAGACCACGAAATCGTATCCGACGAGTCTCTCTCTCGGGAATAAACGAGCGAGACATATATACCTCGGGACGCTTTTTAGAGAGTCGAAAATAAATGGCAACCGAAACCCCGGACGAGGAGGATGAGTCGATGGTAGCGGAGGAGGA
>SDBT01006175.1_pt1 | contig 19952 bp, 21 predicted proteins | sample 2277101 | NCBI WGS metagenome assembly SDBT01 (sample SAMN10404973, study PRJNA504765) | marine sediment metagenome | isolation source: marine sediment core GS10_PC15, 103 cmbsf | place: Arctic Ocean: Southern Knipovich Ridge | collected 2010 | reverse complement strand
AGGCGCAAAGTTCGCAAAGATTAAATAAAATTTTTTAAAATATTAATAAAAGCCTTGCGTGCTTAGCGAATCCTTTGCGCCGCGCCCGCCGGCTGGAGGGTCATTGCGGTTAAGTAATCCGTGTTAATCAGTGAACTGTGGACAAAATCTTTTTTTGTTTGCAGCATCGCTGCGTTATGCTATTGTAGCCGAAAACTTTGTTAATTTAGCAAAACTTTTGCCATATGGCACAATATAGGCGGGCACGGCAAAGACTCGAAGACACTAAGAATTTAGAGGTTTTAAACTTTAAAATTAATTCGTGAAATTAGTAAAAATTCGTGTAATTCGTGGACTTCTTTTCTTTGTTTGCAGCCCTGTGCTGCGTTATGAATAGATCAGGTTAGAAAATTATAATATGCAAACCTGCGAAGACCAATTCAAGTATAAATCTTGATAAATGGCCAAAAAGAGTTATTCTTTATTTTTTGTTTGCATTCTTCCTCAGAAAAAAATACTTTAATCAAAAAAATTACAAAACGGTATCAATTATTTCAATAAGGGATTTATGGCAATATTAAGCAGTTCCAAACGACTAAAAAAAGAATTGACCTTTTTTAATATTTACACAATAGCAACAGGGGCAACCATTGCTTCCGGCTTTTTTCTTTTACCCGGATTAGCCTTTGCTCAGGCAGGCCCTGCCATGATTTTAAGTTATATTCTTGCAGTAATCCCGGTCATTCCTGCCCTTTTCAGTGCAGCTGAGTTGTCTACAGCAATGCCCCGTGCAGGCGGGGTATACTTTTTCTTGGATCGCAGTATGGGCCCTCTGATGGGTACTGTTGGTGGAATAGGTACCTGGCTGGCTCTGGTATTAAAAACAGCCTTTGCTCTTGTCGGTATCGGCGTTTATATGAATTTATTTATTCCTCAGATTCAATTTGTACCTATAGCAGTAGGTTTTGCTATACTATTTGGCATTATTAATCTGCTAGGCGCAAAAAAATCGGGGATGTTTCAGACTGCATTTGTGGTCGGTTTACTTCTTCTTCTCACCTGGTTTCTGGGTACCGGTGTATTCTCCCTGAATTTTAACAATTTTCAGGGCCTTTTTGACCAGGATATGCATGCGGTGTTTTCTACGGCCGGTCTGGTTTACGTAAGTTATATTGGATTATCACAAGTAGCCAGTGTATCAGAAGAAGTGAAGAGACCGGAAAAGAATATTCCGCTGGCCATGTTCCTGGCCCTTGGAACTGCAGTAGTTGTGTATCTTGTTGGTACCGTCGTGATGATTGGTGCTATTCCGGCCAATATTTTGCGCAATAATCTGACACCCGTAGCAACCGCGGCTGAATACATAACCGGCTATTGGGGGGCCGTAATCATGACAGTCGCCGCGATTTTTGCATTTTTCTCTGTCGCGAATGCAGGAATATTAAGTTGCTCCCGTTATCCGTTGGCAATGAGCCGTGATCATTTGTTCCCGTCCTTTTTCCGAAAATTAACCAAGCAACGCACACCGGCAAATTCTATTATACTGACCGTTGCCATCGTTATTATATTCCTGCTCCTGTTTGATCCGATCAAAATTGCTAAACTCGCCGGTGCATTTCAATTAATGCTTTTCAGCCTGATGTCACTAGCTGTTATTATAATGCGTGAAAGCCGGATCGAATCCTATGATCCCGGATTTAGATCACCACTCTATCCATGGATACAGATTCTCGGAATCATTGCCCCAATCTGGTTAATTATCGAGATGGGCTGGCTGGCTTCGATCTTCTCATTATCCCTTATATTACTTGGCGGGCTCTGGTATATGTACTATGGAAAGGGCAAAATAGCCAGGGAAGGGGCAATTTACCATATCTTTGCCAGATTAGGGCAGAGACAATTTGAAGGTCTGGATAGCGAACTGAGAAGTATTTTAAAGGAAAAGGGTCTGCGGGATCATGATCCGTTCGACTCTGTGGTGGCCGGAGCGAAATTCATCGATATTGATCATAATATTTCATTTGAAAAAATTGTGGAACGGGCCTCGCAGGCACTCTCACAAAAGATCTCTGTTGAACCGGAAATATTGAAAAAATCTTTTATGGAGGGTACACAGGTTGGTGCTACACCGGTTTCCCATGGTGCTGCACTGCCCCACCTCCGCCTCCCGGGGATTGAACACTCTGAAATGGTTATTGTCCGCTGTAAGGCCGGGACCTGCATCGATTTGGAGAGTAATCTGTTTAGTGAGGAGGTTTCCCGGGATTCAATCTATGCTTTTTTCTTCCTGGCCAGTCCGGAGGACAATCCGGGACAACATCTGCGAATACTGGCACAGATTGCCACACACGTTGACGATGAGACATTCCTTGAAAAATGGCGTTCAGCAGGAAATGAACAGGATGTAAAAGAGGTTCTTCTAAGAGATGATCGTTATTTATCCCTGTTGCTGGAGTCAGATAAGAAAACCTCGGAACTCATTGACATGGTTATCAGTCATTTAAATTTACCAGAAGGAAGCCTGATTGCCATTATTCACCGCCAGGGCGAAATTATTATACCCCGGGGACGGACGGTTCTGGAAGAATTTGATCGTTTGACAATCATTGGCTACCCGGATGGTATAAAAGATCTATATACAAAATACATAGAGGAATAATTGCCTATTGGTAATCTGCCTTTGGATCAGGTGCGGTCCTTCTGCTTATTGATCCAGAACGGAACCGTTAAAAACCACATGGCAGTCCCTAACATCATAAGATTTTTATTCAAAGCCAGATCAATGCTTCCATCCAAGACTAAAAATGAAGGAAACAGGGTTAAGACCAGACCAATCAATGATATACTTTTCAGGATGATCGTCATATCTAAGCCCTCCCTTCCGTTTGTTGTGATCCTGAAATGATTTTTCTTAAAACAACATAGGTTATTGCTGCCACAAACCAACCTGGTAAACCCAAAAAGAATATTTCGATCTCATAATACTGGTTCAGTAAAAAACTAAAGGCAAGGGCAATAAACCATGTAATGGCTGCAGGAATGCTGAAGGATTTCCCGAATGCTTCAGCAAAATTTGCCTTTAGACCGATGCGTGGAATAATATAATAATCCATTATAATAATCGCCCCCATAGGCATCAAAATCAAACCATATAAAGCCACAAACTCGAGCAATTTCATCACTAATGCCGGAAAGAATGCAGCAAAGGTAGTTATCATCCCAACGACCATCGTAACCCGCCAGGTTTTCCATTTGGGACGTATTGCCTGTAATGCCAAACCGGCACGGTAAATGGTTGGATTGGCTGTTGTCCAGCCGGCAATGATGACACAGATAGCTCCGGCGATTCCCGCTGCCCTGAAGGCAATCGGACCGGGAGCAAACTCGGTACTATAGTTGGATTCATGAAGAAAAAGAGCATATAGGATTCCGGAAGCCAGCCAGGCGATGTAATGCCCAACATACATACCTGTTGCAGAAGAAAAACCATAATACCATTTTTTTGCATATCTTAATATCGACATATCCGCCATTCCGATATGCATCGCCATATTACAAAACCATGCAAAAAACATTACATGCCAGAAAGTAAATTGACTCTGACCTTCTAATGGTACACCGGTCCAAATCTTATCACTGGCGTCAGACCACAATGCTGAAAAAGATGTTATACCCAATTCAGGAAGCACGGCAACTGCAGCAGCAATAAAAACCAGGATCATCCAGGGTGCCGCAATGTTTGCAAACCGCGAAACCTGATTATAGCCAAACATGGCCACCAGGGTAGTAACTGATCCTATTATTAAAACAGCAATTATCCAGCCCACACTGTTCGGAAGCCAGTCGTTTAGAGATGGCATCGATAGATCAAAAGGAATACCAACTGCCGTGGCAGAAACGGCGATCATTGACCCTGCAAGGAAACAAAACATCAGGGCATTTACCAGATTATAGACAATAGTCAGTTTGGTTCCACAAATTTTCTCCAACAAATAATACAACGTAATCCGTTCCCTGGTGGCGATGGGAGCACATAAGAAAGCCCAGCTCAATACAGCGAGAAAATTTCCTATCAGAAGCCCCAAAACCAGGTCTCCGGCCGCAACACCATGGGCGACAAAGAGGGGTCCAATCACAAATTCCGTTCCGGCTGTGTGTTCACCGGCATACATTCCGATAAAACTGCCCCAGCCTTTTAATTTCTCTTTTGGAACCGGCGTTCGTTCAAATTCTTCTACCGAATCAAGATGTTTAAGTACACTTTTTTGTTCCATAAACCGTCGTCCTTTAGATGATTGCTATTAAAATTGTATTAATTAATAATATATTTCACGCAGCACCCTAATCCAAAAGAATTTGTCGAAGTTATACATATCAATCTTTACAAAAAGGAAATAAATACTTTTAATTGAATTATAAGATTAAAGAATTCTATTATTGATTAAAATTAATTAGTGTAATTTGTAATAATTTGTGAAATTCGTGGATAAAAACTCTGCGATTTTGCGAGAGCTCCTATTTTATAATGATGCGCTACCCTACTTAGCCGCGTTCCGCTTCAATCTTTACCTGATAGCCACTATCTATATAAGCGGCGATGGGATCAACCGGTAGTTCTTTTTCCAGACGTGCCTGCATCACAATCGGTCTGACATCGGCATTCAAAAGAGCATCATTAAATAAACGATTGGCTAAAATAATCTCATCCTGTAGTTGAAATTCTTCAAGCCTCACTGAATCAACAAGCAATGCCTTTGCCAGAGAATATTGTAGTGAATCCACCGAATGAATAATTGCATGCATTCGATTCTCACGACCGCTGCATTGATCTATCATGTAAGCCCAGTTCTTATTCTCAACAGGATTACAGATTACTTCACCCTGTACGAGTTGATAAAATATACGTGCCATCTCACCGTTTGGCTCAACTGAATGGTCATCATCAGCAGCATAACGGGTATTAAAATGAAAACCGCCATAAACACCCTCATCTATCAGCCGGGCGACAATCTGAGCAATGTTTGCAGAATGAAAATGATGCCCCAGATCTACCAGCACACCGGCATTGGGCCCAAATTCCTTTGCCAATAAATAGGCAGATCCCCAATCGGCTATCTCGGTACTATAGGTTCCGGGCTCAAAAACCTTATATTCAATAAGCACCCTGATCTCCGGGCTGATATTTGCAGCGATCTCTTTCAGGGAATTCCGCGTGGTCGCAATTGATTTTTTTAAATCAATTTGTCCCGGATAATTAGATCCGTCCGGCAACCAGAGGGCAACTAATCCGATCCCCAGTTTTTGTGCTATCTCCCCGGCTAATAAGGTCTGATCAATATACCCTTTTTGTGTTTCTGATTCCTGGGCCGACAAACTGCCCCGGTGTGATCCTTTTAGAAAATATGTTGGATTTATGGAACCCAGTTTGAGATCCTGTCCGGCGGCTTCCTCAGCAATTTTGCGGGCAATCTCAAATGATCCGGTTATCCCGTCACTGGAGAAATCCCACAAAACGTGCATCGCCACCTGATCGGTTGCGCCGGTTAACTGATTGACAAAGGCTGCATCGGCAAGTTTTTCAGATATATTTCGTGCACATCCGGGTGGTGTATATTCGCCAAAACGACCACCTCCAAAGTCACCAAATATCCAACTCGGAATTTCCACTTTAAATTGTTTGACTATTTGCACGGCCGTCCTGACCCGTGCTTCACCAAATTCATGCCGTAGGCAGTCGAGTCCGGATTCGATATTCACCCTGGTCATTTCACCTCCAAATTAATACATATCTTCTGATCGTTGTTGTTAATAATTAAGACAATATAAGATTTATATCAATGAGCCCACTCTAAAAAGGAAAAAAACCAATATAGTCACCCTGAATTTATTTCAGGGTCTTTATAGATAGATTCTGAAATGAATTCAGAATGACATTATAACAGCATATTGCATTTTTCAGAAGTCTCTATTATGATAATTCACTTTTTTTGAATACGGTGATACCTGGATTCATTCTTGATAAAATATTCTGAATTTTTTGGTTGATAGATTTTAAGGTCAAATGATTCAGACACAATATGACGCCAGGCCGTTAGATTTGCGACGGTGTTTGTGGCAATGGCCTGCACGCCAATATTACCAATAATGGTCCCTTCAACCGGTCCTGCCACCACCTCCCTGTCTATGGCATCCGCAGTAAATTGAGTCAGCAATTCATTCTGAATCCCTCCTCCAACGGCATGGAGACGATTAACGGGTGTTCCGGTTACTTTTTCAATCTCGGCAATCTTATCCCGATAGGTAAAAGCCAGACTCTCAAGAATAACCCGTACTAAAAAATCCGGTGTATCGCGATATTTCTGATGACTCTCATCCAGAAAATTTATAATTACTTCAGGCATATTGCCCGTTCTGGCAAAACGCCAATCATCAAGGTCTATCCAGGCGTTTGCTGGTCCGCAGGCCTCTGCCATACGGGTTAATTCAGGGTAGGAATACTCCTGTCCCTGACTCTGCCAGTGTCTTTTGCATTCCTGAACAGGCCACAAACCGATAATATTTTTATGAAACCGGATCGTATTTTCTACACCACCTTCATTGGTGAAATTATAATCCAAAGCCTTTTCATTGATAAATGGCTGGTCTAACTCCCGGCCCATAAGCGACCAGGTTCCAGAACTCAGATAAGCCCAATTCCCACTCCCTGCAGGTACAGAGGCCACTGCAGCAGCAGTATCATGACCTGCTCCTGCAATCACCGGTATATTTTTATTGATACCTGTTTTATCCGCAATCTCAGGCAGAATATTTCCCAAAATTGTCCCTGGCTCAACAATTTCGGAAAAAATATGTTTTGGAAATCCATAAGCTTCGATCAATTCATCGTCCCAGGTGCGTTTGTAGGGATTAATCAGGCCGGAGGTGGAGGCAATCGTGTATTCACTTCTGGCAACACCACAGAGCATAAATGCAAGAAAATCTGGCATTAAGAGCATCCGCTCTGCATTTTTCAAAAGATTGCCCTGACTTCTCTTCTCTGCAAGAAGCTGAAAGACTGTATTAAAGGGCATGAACTGAATTCCGGTCTTGTTATAGAGATCTTCCTTCTTTACAATATCAAACGATGCTTCCATGGCAGCATCATTCCGGCTGTCTCTATAGTGATAGGGATAACCGAGAACACGATTATCAGCATCCAGCAGAACATAATCGACTCCCCATGTATCGATACTGATACCAAAATAATCACTGCCAAATTTTTCTTTAGCCAGCGTGAGACCTTTCAGCAATTCCTGGTAGATTACAAGAACATCCCAAAAAATACCGGCGGTATAAGCAATATTTGGTGTCGGGAAACGATGAACTTCGGTTAATTTTAGTCTCTCCTCACTCAGTTCACCGACAACACATCGTCCGCTTTCAGCGCCTAAATCAAATCCGATAAACTTTTTATGATCTGACATGTATTCTTCCTGCTTTATCAAACTATTTAAATTATTTTATTTATAGTCTAATATAGTTTCGTTTATTTCACGTATAGACACTAAGATTTTTTTCCACGAATTTTAATTAAGATATCTTGGCATTGTCATTTCGAATCCCCGATTTGTCGGGAAGAGAAATCTTAAATCTTCGAGGGATCGAATTGACTATCGCTATTTTAAAAACTCAAATGCCTTTGCGATCTCTGCGTTAAAAACCTTATACCTTTTTCACTTTGATTTCAAATAGTTCTGAACTTCCCTCGCCACAATCAATTCTTCATTTGTAGGAATAATCGCTATTTTAATCTCTGAGTTTTCAGCAGAAATGAGACCTTCCTCAGGATTCGACTGGTTTTTTTCTTCATCCAGAACGATACCCAGATTATCCATATTGCGCAATATTTCAGATCTTAACCGCGGTGAATTTTGACCCGCACCAGCGGTAAAAGCGATGCAATCCGCTTTGTTCAGAATAGCCATATACTCTCCGATATACCGTTTTGTATAATAGGCGAAAGTTTTGAATGCCATGGCTGCGCGGTCATCACCTTTATGCATGGCATCTTCAACATCCCGAAAATCTCCACTGATACCGGAGATTCCAAGAAGTCCGCCTTTTGCCATTAATTCATCTCTGGCACGCTCAATGGACCAGTTTTCCTTCTCCATCAAATATAATAAAGCATAGGCATCCAGATCACCCACACGATTTGAATTTAACAACCCGCTCTGAGGACTCATACCCATGGAGGTGTCAATAGAATCGCCATCTTTGATAGCACACACAGATGAACTACCACCAAGGTGACAGGAGATAACTTTCCATGTATCTTGTTTTTGGAAATATAATTCTTTTACGCGTTCACCGATATAGCGATGTGAGGCTCCATGAAAACCATATTTGCGTATGCCATGTTTTTCGTAATACTCGTAGGGTATACCATATAGAAATGCCTCGGGAGGTATATGGGTATGAAATGCTGTCTCAAAGAGTCCAATCAGAGGAATGCCACGTAATAATTTTTGAAATACCGATATGGCAGTTAAGTAAACCTGGGTATGGACAGGAGCCAGGGGCATATATTCCTTCATTGCTTCAATGACGCCTGAAGACAATTCCACACAACCGCTAACACCTTTGGCGTGAACAGTTTTAAATCCAACCGCCCCCAGATTCTCAATCGGCAGGACTTTCTTTAAATTCTCGAGCGTAAGGTTTACTGCCGCCTGGTAATCGGGAATCTCCTGCTCGCTTCTACCCTTCTCCCCGCCTTCTGTCCAATAGCTATATATTCCTTTAACGTCACCGATTCGCTCCACATTAGCCTGGAAAAGTACTGCCATGTCTTGCATATCGTATAACTTACATTTATAGGATGTACTACCCGGATTGGCAATTAGGATTTTCATCTCATCTTCTCCTACGAATGAATTATTTCAGGCAGGTGGCGTTCAAATCTTCAAATAAAAATAGTCAGAAAAATTGCAAATATCAAGAATCCTTCAATCTCTCCAGAACTCTTTTGGTGATATCTTTAACTGTGTCCTCAGAGCCACTATTTGTAGCTGATGACGTAGATTTCGCCACCGATTCAGCAGCCCGGCAGGCCGTAATTTTTCCGGGAATATTAAAATTGTCACGGATAGCCATTAATCGATCTGCTTCGTTTTGCGGTAAAACATTGACATTCCCCAATTGACGAGCCAGATGAACGATATGTGCCGTATGTTCAAGTGTCTCCATACGGTGATAGGCAGTAAGCACATCGGGCCCCATAGTGAGAGCACCATGGTTTTGCATGAGAATCGCCTCAGAATTCTGTAGATGCGGGCGGATCGCATCGGGTAATTCGTCTGTAGAAGGCAGACCGTATTCCGCAATTGGTACTGATCCTATTACGATTATGGCTTCGGGTAAAACACACTTGTCCAATGGAATATTGGCAACGGCAAAACTGGTACAATAAGGCGGATGAGCATGGAGTACCGACTTTACATCCGGCCGTTGAGCATAGACATCCAGGTGCATTTTTGCCTCACTGGAAGGACGGTATTTGGAATTACCCGACAATACCTTACCGGAAAGATCTATTTTGATGATCATATCCGGTGTCATAAAACCTTTACTGACGCCGGTTGGTGTGGTTAATACTTCCTTATTATTCATTTTTATCGATATATTACCATCGTTTGCCGCCACGTAACCGCGGGTCCAAACCCGTTTTCCAATCTCACAAATCATTTTTTTTAACTCAAACTCGCCCATTAACTGACTCATTCATTTCTCTCCTTATTAACAATTTGAATTCATAACAGCTGGTATACCCAGCGATATGTTTAGGTGAAAAGGCAAAAGGACAAAGGCAAAAGGATTATATTTCCAACTGGAAGACAATTTGCTTTTTCCTTTAACCTTTAACCTTTAACCTTTTGCCATTCATTTTATCCTATTAATCAAATGCGCTCAGATCAATTCCTTTAACAGTTCCTCATGTGGATTATCAATAAGAGAATATCCGGCCAACATCCCCTCTTCCCTGGTATATTCAATAGCCGGCTCAACCGCTGATTTGAGGGCATCCATATTACCTGTAATAACCACATAGCCCTTACCGCCAATCGCCATGGCTACATGAATGCGGTTAATCTCAAGATCCGCTTCTTTCACTGCATAATCAGCTGCTTTGATCGCCGCTGCTACAGAAAAGGTCTCAATGACCAGCATACCATCAACCGGTCTTTCTATTTGTATTGTCGTCGGACCGGTAATGGCGGGAAACACCCGTGGATCGATTCTCGGAATTATGACCGTACTCACTATCGCAAAGCCACCTTTTTCATTGGCAATTTCAAGACTTGCTTCAACATCTGATACACCACCGCGTACAATGATCAGGTATTTTCCGGAACAAATGGTCCTGGCTATCATCTTTTCAACATTAGCATATTTTAGGACCGCATCCTGAACTTCGAATCCCTTGAAAATACTGGCCAACTCAATGATCCCTATGGAATTTTTTTCGTTCATTAAGTCCTCTTTATCTCAATTTCTTCATTATTAACCTTTACGACCTTACCATCAATTGATGCATGAATATTTGATGAGATTTTCCCATCAGATTCAGCGATCAGATCGTACTTGCTTATGATATCATCTATTTTAACAATTGGCTTTGCCATTGCCCCGATATGTTGATTAAGGGGTATGCGGACCAATATTGGATCCAGTTTAACATCCATCATCGGACCTGCATCTTTATACTGCGTAACATCCAGGCGCTGCATTAATTTTTTTGTGGGTACTTTGCGGTATTCCATCATTGGATGTGGACTTATTGGTAAACCTTCCCAATGCAATTTTTGCTCTCTTAATAGCCTCTTCTCGATGACGGTGGCCCCTTTAGGATCCAGACTCTCAGGACAGGCATAGAGTGTACACAGGTTACATTCACAGCAAAATTCACTTCCAAGATCAATAAAAGGCTCCCCTTCGCGGGAGAACATCCGGTTACGCATCGCTGTTTCAGGTCTTACCGGATGTCCCAGGAGATATCTCGGGCAAAATTCCGTACAATAATTACATTGATCACAACTTGCCTTAGCAAGACGGTCCGTATCATGCTCCGTGGCATAGCGTTCATACATGGTAACACAGTGATGGTCTGACGGTAAAACTATTAATGCCCCGGTTGTTTTGGTCACAACGGTGTCGAGGTCTTTTACAAGATTGCCCATCATTAAGCCACCGGACCGCAAAACATAATTTTTTGTGGTAATATTAAATTTTGAAAGTACTTCCTTGTAGGCTATACCAATAGGAACCTTTATGGTTGCCGGTTCTTCCACGGCACCGGCGATAGATATAAACTTTTCTACAACCGGTTTTTTTATTCCAATATTATACAATGTCTCAACATTTTGGACGATACATCCCACTGTGATGGGAAGATCGCCGGGTTGCACCACGCGGCCTGTTATCTGATGGATGAGTGTTATTTCATCACCGGCAGGATAGAAATCCTCCATCAGGTACATCTGAATGCCATCACCTGTTCTTTGTTCTAATATCCGGATGGCATCTGCATTTTTTTTCTTGATACCAATAATACTCTGCCGGGCACCGGTTATATCCATAGCGATGCGAAATCCTGCAAGCACCTCATCACAGTGATGTTTCAATAATTCCATATCTTTATGGAGCAGGGGTTCGCACTCCGCTGCATTCATAATCAGTGTATCAGGAGCTGAATCGAGTTTTACTGCGGTGGGAAATCCTGCACCTCCTGCACCAACCACACCGTTTTTTATTACATCCTGTAAGTTCATATCTAATCTTTAGTTCTTTTCGTATTCGATTGAATCCACGATGGCCATGATTAAGGTTCTGATTGGAGCCTCTTTCAGGTTGAAGATCTCTTGCGCCACACCAGGCGCACCGCCACATACAACCATATCTCCAATTCCGGATCCCACATAATCAATGGCGACCTCTTCCAGCCCTTTCTCTTTTCCATCTGGAGATACCCGTTGAACAACAAAAACACGTTTGCCCTCGTAGGCAGGGTGCTTGGCAGTGGAAGTAATGATCTTTTTTACCCGTGCTAAAAACATGTATAATCCTCAATCAATTGAATCTACCAGTTTTACGACAGAAGCATTTACCGGCGCATGGCCTCCAGGAAAAGCCTGGGCAGCATCCGTTCCGGTAACATAAACGATTATATCACCGGAACCACCCAGATTCCCAGGGTCAGCAACAACCAGTGGCCTGCTAACATTTTTTCCGGTACTTGAAACCGGCTGTACGATATGCAACCGGCAGCCTTTTAACTGGGGTACTTTTTTATCTGACCAGACATTTCCGATTATTTTACCTGTTTTCATTTTTCCTCTTTTTTAACCTGACTATTCATACCGCAGCACAGGGCTGCAAACAAAAAGATTAAAGAAAGCAGAAAGCGGAAAGCAGAAAAAATTCTCTGCGGTCTCTGCGTTAGATGAATAAATCCAGTTTGTAAAATTTTTGCTATAATAACAAAGTTTTCGGCTACAATAGCATAACGCAGCCTCTGGCTGCAATCAAAAAAAAGAAGTTCCGCCCGCCTCGGGCGGGGGCAAACACAGATTACACGAATTTTGACGAATTTCACGAATTAATTTTAAAATTTGATCAATGTAACGACGCGATTAATCGCGTCGCTACTCCTTCTGTGTCATCCTGCAAGGATCTTCCTTCGTGAAAATACAATCTTAACATACAGGAAGATTTATTCTGAATGACAGCATAGTTTTATAGCAAAAACTACGGTACAGGACTGAATCTACACTTTCTCTGTAATCTGCAAATCATCGACAATAGCCATCACCACGGCATCGATAGGTGCTTTTTTTGTCACCTCTGTCATACGTGCTGACGATCCGTAGCTGAGCAGGACAAATGACCCCTCACCGGCTTTTACGGCATCGACAGCTACATGATAGGAATCCAATGGCTTGCCTGAATAATCCACTTCTTTACAAAGCAGCAATTTTTTGCCCTTCAGATTCTCATCTTTCTGGCTCGATACGACGGTGCCAACTACTTTGGCAAAGATCATAATTACCTCTGATATTAATTATTAAAAGTCGTCTTTAATTCATCCACCGGTCTGGGGATGACAAGATCAGAGATAACTTCACCAACCTTCGATGCCGATTCTCTTGCAGCATCGATCGCCGAGCGAACGGCCGAGACTTCTCCTTCAACCACAAAGGACACATAACCGCTGCCAACTTGTCGCCATTCAACGACATCAACACTTGCTGCTTTCACCGCAGCATCCGCACCTTCAATCAAAGGAACAAATCCGTTGGTTTCTAAAATCCCAATTGCTTTTACATCAGCCATTTCTATCTCCTGTTTAATAGTTTATTTTCTACATTAGATTAATGACTCTGTTGAAAAAGTCATATTCTATGTCACCTTGAGCGTCTCTGCGTCTCTGCGAGAGAAATTATTTTGACAATTATTTAAGTTTTCTCATGCAAAACGCATAGCACCGGAAACCATGATTCGCCGTTTACGGCAAAAATCAAGCGGCGTGCAAATACCCTCACCGGTCGGCGTAGCAATGGTATGCGAAAAGTACCCTTCTCCCAAATCACCACCATCTCCACGTAGCGTACCACCATTAATCGCATGTACATCACAGTCCAGCGCTTTGGTATAGGCCGTGGCCCGGATCATGTCCCGCGTAAAAATACTCGCTGTATGCTTGAATCCATGTTCTGCTCTTTGGGCTGCCAGTAAGCCATCTTCAAAATTTCTAACCTTTATAACCGGAATACAGGAGGTCATCTGCTCTGCAACCACCCAGGGATGCTCCCTATCTGTCTCTCCAAAAAGCAGGGGAATATCTTCAGAGACGGTTAAGCCAAGCGCCTTCGCCAGCACATTGGCATTACGACCCACATAATCACGATGAATCAGATAATGTTTACCGGACTTTGTAAGAGCTTTTTCAGCCAATTGATCCATTTGAATCGATGACAATCTTACATTACCTGCTTCCTCAAATGCTACCATAAATGCTTCAAAAACACTTTCAACTACAAATATTTCTTTTTCAGCGATACACAGAATGTTGTTATCATAACTGGAACTTAAGGTTATCTCCTCAGCAGCCAGTTTAATATCAGCCGTCTCATCGATCAGCACAGGAGGATTTCCGGGCCCTGCCGCAATAATTTTTTTAGGATATTTCATGGCCATATCGACCATAAAAGGCCCACCTGTCACAGATAATAATTCCACATCAGGATGGGAAAATAAAATCTCTGCGGTCTCTAATGTCGGTTCTGACACACAGGTAACCAGGTTTTCAGGGGCGCCGGCCTCAACCATGTATTTATTAGCCAATTGAATAACATAGGCGTTCAATTTTTTAGCAGTGGGATGCGGATTAAAGGCAATGGTATTACCCGCAATCAATTGAATAATAATATTATTGATCATTGTTGGGGCAGGATGGGTGCTGGGTGTAATATTGCCGATCACTCCATAGGGTGAATATTCTTCGAGAGCCAGACCGTTTCCTCCGGACCAGGCCTGTGGCTTAAGATACTCTACCCCGGGGCTATTCCGGGCCGCATTGATATGCTTTTGTATCTTGTGCTCCACCCGGCCCATTTTCGTTTCTTCAACGGTCATACGGGCAAATTCTTCTTTATGATCGAGCGTCATTTGCCTGACAGCATCGGTAAATTTTTTACGACATTGGATATCACATCTGTCCCTGTATTCTAAAAATGCATCATGGGCCGCAGTGATGGCCTCATTCATGCAGGAAAAGACCCCCCAATCCCCTGTGCTACTTTTTTCCTGTGATATTTCAGACGATGTATCATCCGATAAGATATCCCTTACCACCTGTTCCACGATATCCTGTATCTGAGTATTTGACAGATCCACATCTACCTCTATCGTTTATTTTTTGGTTGTACTTTTTACATCAATCGGAAATTTCGGCGAAAGTTTTAACGACGGTCTCGGGATGATCGTTTCACCCTTTACCTCACCTATCCGGCTTGCAGAAGCAACTCCGGCTTCCACTGCTGCTTTTACAGCGGCCACATCACCTCTGAGTATAATGTTAATTTTACCACCGCCAACTTTAAGCCAATCGCCAAATCTAACGTTTGCTGCTTTGACGGATGCATCGGCTGCTTCCATGGCCGTAGCAAAACCCAACGTTTCAATAACACCTAGTGCTTCTTGCATCTGATTTATCCTCCACTTATTTTTTAATGTCGATTAAGTCAAAAACATCCTCATGTGCTGATGGAATTACATTCGTGCATATGAGTTCGCCGAATCTTGCCGCGGATTCTGCGCCGGCTTCAACCGACGATTTTACCGCACCGACTTCGCCGCGCACAATTGAGGTAACATAACCTCCACCAATCTCTACTTTTTTTACCAATTCTACACCAGCGGTTTTCACCATGGCATCTATAGCCATGATGCTTCCTGTATTACCACGCGTTTCCACAAATCCTAATGCATGCTTTGCCATTACCTTACTCCTTTATTAAAAATTGGTTTTTTTTATTATTCATTTAGCATTTCATCAAACAAAATTTGGGTAATCTTCCGAAGAATTCTTCTCTAACGCTGAGTTCCGCAGAGATAATTTTAAGAAATAAGGCATAGGAAAAAGGCCAAAGGCCAAAGGTCAAAAGTTTGAATGCCCGACCTTTGCTCGACTTATCGGGACTAAATCATCCAGGATTCAGCCAAGATTTAGCATATCCCTAATTCCCAATTCCAAATTCCAAATCACTATTTAACTCTTAATCCAATTTTTTTTTCTTTAATCAACTCCCTTGCCTTTGGCGTGATGACCGTTCCCTCCGGAATCACAACTTCCCCTGTTAATTCGTGCAGCCGGCGGATGTGATTTTCCGTTAAAAGTGGGGTCCGGTATTTACTCATATCAATTGTTTCGGTTTTTGTGCGAAGGGCATTATGTGGATCTCCCGGTCTGGCGCTGTAATTAATTTTTACCCCCCTGGCCCGGAGTTCTTTCACCACCTGCCGTGTAACAATTTGAATAATATTCTCTATATTTACTTCCACTTCAACCCGCTTATTATATGATTGGCATAAAATATAAAATCCTAATATCTAAACTCTAAATCCTAAACAAATCAAAAATCAAAAACTCACTATCCCCGATAAAAATGTTTTCCTTCAAAAAACTAATCAGGATCTCCGCTGCGTTCCGACCAGTATCGAGAATCGAACATCCAGTATCCAATTCCCAGTTCCCAGTTCATAATCCCGAGTCCCAAACTCAACCATGTCATCCCACAGGGATCTTCCTACGTGTAGATGTGGTCTCGACAAGCAGGAAGATTCATACTGAATGACATCAAAGATTGTCATAGCACCTTTCACCCATACACATCACCCTACTTTGTTCTTATGATACCAATCTTTTTTCTCCGCAGATATGACATCAACTATCCCAACAATCGTGCTGTCCGTGCAGACTGTACGCGTAACTTTTGTCTGGCGTGCTGATGATGATGAGCATACGAGGACGATATCACCGGACTTCGCCTTAACCGCATCGGTGCATACTGCCATTCTCTTTGTTTCGACTAATTTATCATCCAAAAAACGAACAACAGCTAACTTCATTCCCTGAATATTTTCTTCCTTCTGAGTCGATACAACCTGACCTATAATTTTTCCAAATTTCATATCATCCTACATTTTACTGATAAATTCTACCTTCGTCTCACCACGCACATTAGCCGCATTAGCATCATCCGTATCAAGATGAATTTGCAACTTCCAGTTATCATTTATTCTGATTAATACATTTTCAAAAATTGTTCCTTTTACACCCCCGATCCTGACCTGGCAGAAATCGCCTTCTTTTACTCCAAATATTTTTGCATGCTGATTCGTCATATGGATATGACGACTGGCTATCAGAGCACATTCCTGAAGATAAACTGAGCCGGCCGGCCCAATAAGGGTTAGCGGGGCAGCGCCTTTTAAGTTGCCGGAATTTTGAACCGGTGGATTTATTCCAAGAAATATTGAATCCGTGAGTGTCAGTTCGACCTGATCATAATTACGTAAAGGGCCAAGAATACGAACATTTTGAATGGAGCGCATTTTTGAACCGACAATAGTTAAAGCATGTTTTGATGCAAATTCTCCCGGTTGATACAACGCTCTTTCAGATTCGAATTTTGTATCTGCTCCAAATAATTTAGAAAATGTACCTTTAGTAAGATGTATATGCCGGTTGGAAACACCCAGGGATATGGGAGGATATTCCAATGGTCGCACTTCCCCTGAACGCGTCGGTTGAAGTGTTTTTTTGACCTCATCAACGATAATATCGATCAAATTGGCATTATCGATATTTAGTTTTGATTGCTGGATAGTGATTCCGGCCATTTTCTACCTTGATTTTAATGTTATCCTGAAACCTGGTCTGTCGCCAGGACAGGGGGCTCAGGATTTGTATACTGTATCGTTAGATACTGAACTGCTCAGGCGGGCAGCATGACAAATTCTCTTCTTTTTTTTAACTGGCGATTAAAACCTCAATCCCCTTGTCACGAAAAACCTCCAGCATGTCATCCGGTGCAGCGTTATCTGTAATGATCTTGTCGATTTGATCTGTAGATGCATAGGAAGCCAGGGCCTTACGGCCAAATTTACTGCTGTCTGCTACCACAATAATTTCCTCTGCATAATTAACGATACATCTTTTTAATTCTACTTCGAGCAGATGGGAGTCCGACGCACCCTGATCTGGGGTAAGTCCCCAGGCCCCTAAAAAAGCCTTTTGGAAATTGAATGATTTAAGAAATTCATTGGCAGGTAATCCGGTAATCGATCCGGTCGTATGTCTGACATAACCACCGGCCAATAGTACATTTATATTCGTAGAAGCAAGAACTTCAATCGCAGTCCACAGCCCTGTCGGCACGACTGTTATGTCTTTCAGGTCATCCCGTTCACGAAAGGCAGAGGCAACTGCAACGGCCGTTGTGCTGGAATCAAGTAGAATCGAGTCGAAGGTATTGATCAAACCGGCCGCGAGTCTACCTATTTTAAATTTCTCGGTAGCATTGATCTGCTGGCGGGCGGAAAACGAATATTCCTGACGCACGCGCTCACCAGCCAGCATCGCCCCACCCCGTGTTCGTATCACACGCCCGAGTTTTTCCAGATATGTAAGATCACTGCGAATCGTAACCTGAGATACGTTGAGACGGTCACCCAGGTTCAGCACAGAAAGTGAGGTGTTTGTCACCAGCAGTTCAAGTATTTTATTTTGCCGTTCATTCATGAATACAGTTAGTTTTATTTTAAAGCTATCACTATTTACGATATAATATAATCTATTTTCGTTAACTTTCAAAATACTTTTAATTATTTATTATTTATTTTCACATATTTGTCACATTAATGGTAAAGTGGTAGTGATAATTGGCTTGATTGGCGACGCATACTGCACGTAAAAAAGATAAAAGCGAAGATTATGGCGATGTGTATCTGTTAAATAGTTTAGCAATTTTTATTTATTCATTTTACAGATTTATATTTGACACGGGTGATTTTTTTACTATTTTTCAAATGGAGTTTCATTTTACTATAAGATCGTTGCTAATAGTTGATAACTATATGTCATTTTTTCCGTCTATAAGCGAGATATCATGGACTATATTGCAAATAAGTACCATATTATCACTAATAATTACACTTATTATGCCAGGGCGATTCGTCCTGCGAATAATAGTTAGCAGTACTCTTTAACATAAATAATTAGGGAGGTATGTACTATGAAAAAATTATTGCATCTTATCCCGCTTCTTCTAATGTTGTTAATCAGTTGTGAAAATGATAAGAAAGAGATTGGTTTCGTTGAAATAAATGGGTCAAAAATTTATTATGAAATAGCTGGTACGGGAGAGCCACTCATTCTAATCCATGGTTGGAGTTTCGACACTCGCTGTTGGGATGGTCAGTTTGACATATTTAGCAAAAAATATCGTGTATTAAGATATGATTTACGCGGTTTTGGCCAATCAGCTTTACCCGATACAGGGAAAGCCTATTCTCACACAAAGGATCTAGTCTCACTATTAGAGTATCTGAATATTAAAAAAGCTCATATTATTGGCCATTCATTTGGGGGTAAAATTGCATTTGATTTTGTGCTTAATAATCCTGATAAAGTAATTTCTCTTATTCTGCCAGATGCTGCTATGGATGTACCTGGCTTAAAAGTGTCTGAAGATGTTATCACTTGGATTCGCGAGACTTGGAAAACGGGTAGAGAAAAAGGTGTTGAAGAAGCGAAAAAGTTATGGATAAAAGGTTCCCCATTAAAACCTGCTATGAATAATCCAATAGCCGCTCCGGTAGTTAAACAAATGATTGAAGATTATTCAGGTTGGCATTGGGTAAATAAAGATCCACATACTAGTTTTGCAAAATTTCCACCTGAACGTCTAAAAGAGATAAAGGTGCCAACTTTAATTTTAGTAGGTGAATTGAATCCCAAGATTTACCATGATATGGCTGATATACAGAAAAAGTATATTTCAAATTCCCGAAAAGAAATTATTCCAAACGTTGGTCATGCGTTGAATATTGAGAATCCTGAAAAGTTTAATGAGTTGGTTTTGAAGTTTTTATCACAGATTTAATGTACTGCAACAATGGCTTCAACTCGGAACGCAAACGCGTTCCGGTTTACTGTATTTGGACACAAAAGGCGCTGCGCGGTTTAGGGGTTAGGTTTACTAAGATTCTAAAATCATGTATATAACTTTCCAAAAAATTTTCTCGTCAATGAATTACCCCGGGGCAAGCCCCGAGGTATCAGATTCAGAACAAGTTCAGTTGTTTATTGTAAATTTGTGTATATTTTTTTCCTTGGCTTTCAACATACCGTTTTATTACTTCCACGTTCC
>SDBT01006174.1_pt1 | contig 19952 bp, 12 predicted proteins | sample 2277101 | NCBI WGS metagenome assembly SDBT01 (sample SAMN10404973, study PRJNA504765) | marine sediment metagenome | isolation source: marine sediment core GS10_PC15, 103 cmbsf | place: Arctic Ocean: Southern Knipovich Ridge | collected 2010 | reverse complement strand
CATTCGTTACCTCCTGATACGCATAATTCATTCCGGCCGGTCGGCTAATCTTTGGCCGGGCAGGATTAAAACCTGCTGAATTGCACCAGCTTACCTTGGCGCACGCTTTGTTTTTTCAAATAGGGTTAGAATATTACACCGTGCAGGGATTCCATATTCGTCATTCCCGCGAAGGCGGGAATCCAAACCCCGTCCAATCCGATTATCTTGAAATTGGCTTTGTTTGGCTTTGTTTTTCGCTACCCAAAATCGCCAAAAACCACAATAATCCCCATAAACCTTTGCCATTACTAATCTAATACAATATTGCCTATTTTAACATTGGGTTTGTTTTTTCAAATCCTATTAACCGCGGAGTTCGCGGAGAACGCAGAGGAAACAAAATCTCCCAGCCAGCTACACCAACGCGAGTTTTTACACATCAATAGACTCCGCGCCCTCGGCGTTCTCGGCGGTAAAACAACCGAATTGGCTTTGTTTGGCTTTGTTTTTCGCAGCCTCAGCAAACCTAACTCTCCATAAACCATTGTTAACATTGTCTTAACGTCATTTTCGCCCTTTTGAAAATTGGGTTTGTTTTTTCAAATTAGCAACGAATTTACCCCGTGAGATAACGGTTTTGCCTATCTCATGGGGTAAACACGAATAAAATAATCAATAGTCAATAGAAAATAATCAATGACAAAGCCTTTCGCCTTTTTACTTATTTCTGTATTCTGTATTCAATTTGTTACCTATTATACGAACATTAACGCAAAAAGTCCAAATAATTCCAAAAAAAACTTCGAGAGACGGCGTTCGTTGTGCGTTTTGCGTATCGAGTGCTGTGGATAATCAATACCGTAAGGCATCTTGCGGATAATCAACTTGAAGTAGACAGGATTTACAGGGATAAACACGGATTTTTTAATTACGACACAGCCTGCCAAGCTCATGGCAGGCTCCTCCGCTCAGATAGTAATAATAGTCATCGTTTTTGTGCACTGTCCCAAGCCATTTGCAGCTGACTGACCTTAGTTTTTTGGTACTCCAGAAAGAATTTTATAGTGTGAAATGAACTGGATGTGCATACAATTTACCCTCTTTCCACAGTCTATTAGGATTTTTTATTATCCTGATTTTAGCGTCGTCTGAACCTGCACCACTTACAACATAAATTTTATACTTATCACCTTCATTCTCATTATAGAGTTTTCTTGCAAATTCCCATTGAGTTCCTGTTATCTCAAACAATTGCGGTTTATCATCGATTTTAGATTTTACTTCGATATACTCAATCTCTTCACCGGCAATTACAATTGAGAAATCATAGCCTTTACCGACACCGCCCTCTTCATTTAACCATATAATTTGTGTTTCGTCCTCATCAGCAAACTTCTCCTGCAAATGTTTAAGAACATATCGTTCACCCCAATTCCCGATATCCTTCATTTGTTTTGTTGACCTTTTTCCTCCGGGCTTATCTTGGCTATCAGTTTTCGTTGAAGGTGTTTTCGTGTCGTTTTCAGCGGGCCGTTGACCGCGATAGTCAGGTGTTTCAATTATTTGGGGCTCTATTTCTTCCACAACAGGCTTAACACTCTCAGGCTCTACTTCTGAAATCCATGAATCTTCTTCGTGTTCTTCTTCATCTTCTTGTTTAGATTGTTCTTCTTGCCATTCTAAGAACTCTTCATAGCTTTCTTTTTGTTCTTTGGGTATATATATACCACCATATTTGTCTTCGATATTTCTTATCTCATCAATTTGAAGACCAAGGATGTCTGTTAGTATTTCTACATTGTCATCATCTTTAATATAGCAGTCAGATAAGTCGGATAGGCTAATGTGACTTGGTAAAACAAAATCATCATTATTATTGGCTAACCACGGAGTATTTTTCAAAGTTCTTGTAAATTGTGAATCAAAGTTGGCAGTATTTTCACTATAGTATTTCCATTTATATTCCCCCTTAAAAAATTGTGATCTGGAATATCTTGGATAACTCTCGATGCTCTTTAGCAGAAAGTCCCAGAGAATAGATGATCTTTTCTTTGTTATTTCTTCACAAAAGCTATCTAAACCTTCGTAATCATAGTCTAAGGTATCGATTTCACGAGTTAGACCACTATTATAACTCTTACTTCGCAAATCGTCTTTTTCACCTTCTGTCAAAGTAGGATCGACTTTAATTCTTCTTGGCTTATTTTCACATCCAATATTCAGTAGAAAATCGATAAAAACATCTTTGTGGTCTGTAAATCTTTCATAAAGTTCATCTGAAACATAAAATACAGAATCATATCCCCTAAAATATTCTAATAAGTCTTCGTTTTGAACATAAACTTGTTGTGGCTGTACAAATTGGTTTGACCCTGAAATGGAATTAGCTGACTGAATAATATGCTGTTTCTTCAGGTCGTCTATAAGTTCCTTTTGTTTATCTGACTTATCCTTTTGAAATGCAATTAAGAGTTTTTCAAAATCGTCAAGATATTCTTGCGTGTTAACGTCAGGATCGGGATGCGCGTATTTGGGGAAAACAAATTGCCTTATTTCCGCAAAAATATCTGGCTCTGTTAGGCCAAGTTCGGTTAGAAACTTTAGGGAATCTTCGTTCTTCGTCAGAGTTTCTTTGACAGTTCTATACTTTGATTTTGTACCTGATGGTAAATAGACTTGAATTTTATTATTTTCATCGCAAGGCTCAATATGATTGTTCTCTGAAAGTCTGATTATTGGTTTTGCTCTTAGAATGCCTGCTTTTCGACCAGGATGGCCGCTTCTGGCCCACAACGAACGCTGATCCAATAATCTTACATAGAAATCAATCAACCAGTCATCCGACTTTCTGGCAATAAAGTCTGTATTTATACTTACTGCGAAATCTTCAAAATCTACTTCTTTTACATGTAATTCATTAATGAGATAATCTCGCAACTCTCTAGTTCGGTCATAAGTGATGTCAGTATCTAGCCAGAATCCTTTACGAAATAATATTCCTATATCATCGTTGTCTAAGAATTCAGTCAATTCTTTTCCACGTGCTAACAATGCACGATTTGCATTTGTGAAATTGCTTTTTGAGGTTGGAAGGAGTGCTTCTTCTGACAATAACTTTTCCTTCACCTTCTCATAGATAGAGGAATATATTAGTTCATCAGAGTAATTCTGATCAATTGGCAGTACTTCCAAGAATGAGATATTTAAGAGACCAATCTCTTTAATAATTGTAACACTTTCAGCCACAAGATCTGCGGTCTTTTCAATAATGTATTGGTTTTGCTCATCATCCAGAGGGATGTTCTCTCTATTGGGAGTGGTCTTATAAGGTCCCTGAATTAAGAAATTTAAGTATGTCACCTTTTCAGTAGGAAAGAATACAATGAGTTTCGAATCCTTTTCTTTTACAACAGATTCGTTTCCTGAATCGTCTTTTTCTATTCGATAAGCCACCTCAACTTTCAATGTATGACAACCTATTTCTATTGGCTTCTCTGTCACTATAAATTCTTCGAATTCTTCATCTTGTTCAATTTTTGAGATAATCGAAACTTTTCGGATATTTTCAGAGTTTCCAAAACAATCGGAGTCTTTATAATAATGTCCGCTCTTTTCTGGTGTTTGCCATTTTATTTCTTCAAGAGTTTTCAGAAAGAGGAGAGTTTTTAATCCAATGCTTTCGAGTTTCCTACTAACAATGTCGAATACTTCTTCATTAGTTCGGGATGGGTGATCAAAGGGCAATATTATTTGCGTTTGCTTACTTCCATCATTCTCAATTGCGGAAGGAATAACAAAATCTTCTATTTGGAAATGATATGAACCAGAATGGATAGTAGGTGTTTTTGTAACGGCAAACACAGATTTGAATCCTACACCGAATTTGCCGATTGCATTTACATCTTCTTTTTTAGTAGAAATTCCAATTCCCGTTATTCCATCTACATCATTAAAGTCGAAGTCTTTGCCATCGTGAACTATTTCTAATCTGTCTTTAAAAAGACTAAAAGAGATTTCTTTAGCACCTGCGTCCTCTGCATTTTGTAATACTTCATAAACGAAGTGAGATGGATCATTATAAATACCAGCCAGAATGCTATCGAAGTCAAAGTTATTCTCTACTGAGCTTTGAACCCATTGTTGCCTTTTAGTAATTAGTCTTTCAAAGTTATCTGGTTCCATATTTTTCTTATCTCAAAAAATATGCAATTCTGTGATGTTTTTCTAAATCCGGGAACACCATACTAATTTCTCCCTTTCATTGAGGTCGTTTCGTATCTCGCATCGGGATATCCAAACGGATGCGTTAAAACGGCCTCGCTAAACATCCATATTCATTAGATTATCACACGTGAGGCCGTTTGTCAATGAATCAATCAATATTATTACCACTTAGGGCACAGAGAGCGGACTGAGATATCGCCTTACATGCAGAATAGAACTACAAGTCCTACGAACGACAACACGCCGGCAATTAGACACACAACTCCCAGCGCGAGCTTGCGGGTCCTTCGCCACCAGAGGTAGACGCCGGAGATGGCCCACAGCCACATCGAGACCGACACTGCGTCGACGATTACCGCCCACGTGATGTGGGCGAAATACGGCTGGCCGTACCCACCGCGAAAATGCAGAAAATGGATGAGCCTGTAGAAAGAGAAAGATGCCTGCTTCTCGACGACAAGCAGCGAGCGATGCTTGCGCCAGGTAATACGATAGTTTCCGGTCGCACAAATACGATTGATAATCATCTGGTTGGGCGTCGGCTTGCCTATAATGCGGTGGGCGCCGTCCAGGTCCAACATTTTCACGATAACCTGAGCCTGTTGCACTGGCTCGTGGGGGAACTTGTCGTCGGGGGTGAAGTCTACTTCACGATCCACCTCCCAACGTATCGGCGCTATGTTCAGCTTCTTGACAAACCATTGGTTGTGATTGAGGCAAAGGGCGCTCGTGCCGTAGACCAGCATCCACGGCAAGAGGAACAAACCCGTGTACAGATGTATCCAACGTAAGATGTGATCGGCTTTCAATAGTTTGCTGTTTCCCATTCGGTTGTTCCCTTAGTCAATGTGGTAGTTAATCTTTGATTATTAGGGACATTGGGGCTGTTGAAAAAGTCCATGTTTTTCCTGTATCCGGCTTGTGCTTTACGGAGTCATCGGGCGATCTTAATCTGTGCAGCGCAGACTTTGAATTCCGGTATCTTGGCTATGGGATCCAGGGCGTCGTTCGTGAGCATATTTGCAGGGCCTTCGGCGAAATGAAACGGCATGAAGAGCCAGCCTTTGGCGATTTGAGTGCCCACGCTCGCCTTCGTCGTGACTTTGCCCCTGATTGTGGAGACTTCAACCATGTCACCGTCTTTAATGCCGTACTTTTCTGCGTCCTTGAAGTGGATTTCCACGTACCCCGTAGGAGACTTCTGGTGGATGGCCGGCGACTTTCTCGATAGCGTCCCGGTGTGGTATTGATACAACTGCCTGCCGGTTGAGAGAATCAGCGGGAACTTCTTGTCGGGCAATTCCGCTGGCTCCCTGAAGCGCACCGGATGAAACTTTCCCTTTCCTCGCTTGAATTCGCCCTTGTGGAGGTATTTCGTGCCGGGATGGTCCTTGTCGGGGCAGGGCCATTGCAGACCGACGGACTCGATTCTGTCGAAGGCAATCCCACCGTAGAGAGGCAGCACCGAGGCGATTTCGTCCATAATCTCCGATGCGCTTTCATACTGCATCGGCATACCGAACGCAGTTGCGATCTCGCACACGATCCGCCAATCGTCTCGCGCCTCGCCCGGCGGATTCACTGCTTTTCTCACTCGCTGGATGCGCCGTTCGGTATTTGTAAATGTCCCTTCCTTTTCTGCGAAACTGTATGCCGGGAGCACGACATCCGCGTACTGGGCCGATTCGGATAGGAATACGTCCTGCGCGACCAGGAACTCGGTCTTTTCAAGAGCCTTTCGAGTTCGGTTAAGGTTGGGATCGGACAGTGCGGGATTCTCGCCCATCATGTAAAGTGCTCTTACGGAACCGTCCTCAATCGCATGGAATATTTCCATGACGGTCAGGCCAGTTTTCGCCGATAGTTTCGCATCCCACGCCTTTTCAAATTTCGCATGTATTTCGGCGTCTTCCACCGATTGATACCCCGGGTAAACGTTGGGTAAAGCGCCGAGATCGCATGCGCCCTGGACGTTGTTCTGGCCCCGCAGCGGATTCACGCCGGCCGATTCTTTTCCGATATTGCCCGTCAGCATAGCGAGGTTGGCCAGCGACAGGACGTTGTCTGTGCCCGTGGTGTGCTGGGTGATCCCCATACTGAAAATGATACTTGCCCCGTCGGCCTTTGCGTAAGTGCGAGCGGCCTCTCGAATCGCCTCGGCGGGGACGGTCGTAATCTTTTCGGCCTTCTCCGGCGTCATTTCCTTGACGGCCTCGACCGTTTCGGCAAAGTTCTCAGTTCGCTTTTCGATGAAGTCCTTGTCGTGCAGGTCTTCCTCGATGATAACGTTCATCATCGCATTTATCAGAGCAACGTCGCTGCCGGGACGCTGCTGCATGTGAAGTTTTGCGTAACGGACGAGTTCAATTTCCCTGGGGTCGGCAATGATAAGCTCGGCGCCGTTCTTGACCGCCGCTTCTCTGACGCCCAGCGCAATCACCGGATGCGCCTCGGGCGTATTCGAGCCTATAACGAATATGCACTTTGCGTTCTTGAATTCGTCGATGGAGTTTGTCATCGCTCCGCTTCCGAACGCCCGCGCCAGACCCGCGACGGTCGATGCGTGACATAAACGGGCGCAATGGTCGACGTTGTTCGTGCCGATCCCGGCGCGAATGAACTTCTGGAAGACGTAATTGTCTTCGTTTGTGCACTTGGCCGATGACAGGCCCGCGATGCTGTCCGGGCCGGATTCGGATTTTATTTTCTTGAGCTTGGTGGCGATAAGTTTGATCGCTTCGGCCCAGGTTGCTTCTTCGAGTTTGCCGTTCCGCTTTATCAGCGGCGTTGTGAGCCTTTCGGGATGGCCCACAAAGTCCATGCCGAATCTGCCTTTGACACAGAGGTTGCCGTCATTTGGTATGCATCCGACTTCACTGGTCACTCTGACGATTCGGTTTTTCTTCGGATTGACGTTAAGATCGATCTGGCAACCCACGCCGCAATAGATGCAGGTGGTTCTTGTCTTGACTAAATCCTTCGCCTGGCCCTGACCTATCGCCGAGCGATCGTAGAGCGCCCCTGTGGGACAGGTGGAAATGCACTGGCCGCAGAGCACGCATGTCGAATCATTAAGGGGGACATCGAATGCCGTGGTCACCTCGGTCTCGGCGGCTCGATGCTTGAACGTCAGGGCGTGGGCCATCTGCACTTCGTCACAGATTCGTACGCACCTGCCGCAGCGGATGCACTTGTTCGGGTCGTACTCCAGCGCGAGATTGCCTGTCGTGTAATTGGGTAGAGGTTCTGTGTAGAGAGCCGGGCCGAGCGATTCTTCGCCGAGCTGATATTCGTAGGCATAGCTCTGGAGATTGCATTTGCCGTTCTCATCACAGACCGTGCATCTGGCTTTGTGTTCGTTGAAAAGCAGTTCGAGAATGGTCTTGCGGATTTCCCGTATCTCGTCGGTGTTTGTTTTCACTACCAACCCGTCGGCGGCCTCGAAAACGCACGCCGGCTGCAGGCCCCGCTGGCCCTCGATCTCGACAAGGCACAATCGACACGAGCCGGAAGGCGCCAATCTCGGATCATAACAGAGGTTTGGAATATCGATGCCGTTGGCAAGTGCGGCCTGGAGCACCGTCTGTCCCTGCCGGGCTGTTATCTGTTTGCCGTCTACGGTCAGTTTCACTTCAACCAATTCCTTCTTATCTGTCAGATTTTACTCTCCGGCTCTTTCTGTTTTTCGTATTTGGTAAGCTCGCCGCTGCGGCGATAAACCGCGGCGAAACGTGCCGGGCAAGCGCTAAGACACGCACCACACCGAATGCAGATTTCCCGATCGATGACGTGGGTTTTCTTCTTCTCGCCCGTTATCGCCTCGACGGGGCAGGCCCGTGCGCAGGAGCCGCAACCGGTGCATCTCTCGGGATCGATGTGAAAGCTTATCATCGGCGTGCAGACAAACGCCGGGCACTGGTTCTTCTCGATATGGTCTTCGTATTCGTTTCTGAAGTACCGCAGCGTAGTCAGTACCGGGTTCGGCGCAGTTTGACCCAGTCCGCAAAGAGAGGCTTTGCCGATATGCTCGGCCAGTCTTTCCAGCCTGTCTATTTGTTTGCTTGCAGCCCTGCCTTCACATACAGCGTCAAGGATCTGCAACATTTCCTTCGTGCCGACCCGGCAGGGCGTGCACTTGCCGCAGGATTCGCTCTGGACGAATTGCAGGAAATACCGGGCGACGTCCACCATACAGGTGCTCTCGTCCATGACGATGAGTCCGCCGGAGCCCATGATGGCGCCGATGTCCTTGACCGAATCGTAGTCGATGCCGAGATCGAGGAACTGCTCGGGGACACATCCGCCGGAAGGGCCGCCCATTTGCGCAGCCTTGAACTTGCCGTCGTCGGGAATTCCGCCTCCGATGTCGAACACGATCCGGCGTAGTGTAGAGCCCATCGGAACTTCTACAAGGCCCGTATTATTTACCTTACCCGCCAGGGCGAATATTTTCGTGCCTCTGCCGCCCTCGGTTCCGATTGAAGAGTACCATTTGGCGCCGTTGTTTATGATCAGCGGCACATTGGCAAAAGTCTCCACGTTGTTGATGTTCGTGGGTTTGCCGTGGTATCCCTTCTGCGCGGGAAAGGGCGGTCTGGGTATGGGCATTCCGCGTTTGCCTTCGAGCGATGCGATCAGCGCCGTCTCTTCTCCGCAGACGAATGCGCCCGCCCCGATACGGACTTCTATGTCGAAATTGAATCCGGAGCCGAGTATGTTTTTGCCGAGCAGACCGCACTGCCGGGCCTGGTTGAGTGCGATACCAATATGCTCGACAGCGATGGGATACTCCGCTCGCACATAGACGAAACCATTCGAAGCACCGATAGCATAGGCCGCGATTATCATTCCTTCGATGACTCTGTGCGGGTCGCCCTCCTTCAGGGCGCGATCCATGAACGCCCCGGGGTCGCCCTCATCGGCATTGCAAATCAGATATTTCTCATTTCCGGGAGATTGCCGGCAGAAGCCCCACTTGACACCGCTCGGAAAGCCTGCGCCGCCCCGGCCTCTAAGATCGGCCTTCGTGACTTCTTCGATTATTTCTTCCGGCGTCATCGTGCACAGAGCTTTTGCCGCCGCCTCATAACATCCGCGTCCGATTGCGTCTTTGATTATCTTGGGATCGATCCTGCCGCAATTTTCCAGCACAGCTTTCTGCTGCTCCTTGTAGAACCCCACTTCGTCGATCCTGGGCAGAGCCTTACCATTCTCGACGTCAACCAGCGACTCTACGTGCTCTCCGTTGCGAATCGTAGTTTCTATTATCTCATCGACATCGTCCGGTTTCACGCCCCCGTAGAGATACTCGTAAGGCTCGATAAGCACGACGGGCGCACGGGCACACAGTCCTATGCAGCCTGTCTCGACGACTGCGATTTCCTCGTCGAGTTTCGCCGCGGCTAATTTCTCTCTGAACGCCGCCGCAATAGCCGCGGCGCCAAGCGCCCGACAGCCTGTCATGCAAATCAGGATGCGACATCGATACTTCTGGCGGGCCTCCTGCGCCTGTCGGGCAATCTCTTTCAGTTCTTTGGGCGAGTCTATCTTCCGGGAACTCATTTGTCTTATTCGTACCTGTCGAGAATCGATTTTATCCTGCTTGCTTTAACGTTGCCGTAGTAGTCGTCATTTATCATTATCACGGGCGCCAAAAAGCACGTGCCCAGACATGCCACGGTTTCAAAGGTGAAACGCATGTCTTCGGTCGTTTGCCCCTCATGGACATCAAGCTCCCGCTCCAGGGCGCTTATGATCTCCCGGCTCCCCCTTACATGGCATGCAGTTCCCCGGCAGCACTTGATGATATGGCGTCCGCGAGGTTCGAGATGGAACTGCTCATAGAAGGTCGCCACGCCGTACATGTGATTGGCGTTCAGGCCTGTTTGTTTGCTGACCTCGAACAGTATTTCTGCGGGAAGATAACCGTATACTTCCTGGATCTGCTGGAGAATTGGGATCAGACTGTCGGATGTTATGTGGCCCATTGACTCGCAGATTTTCAGAGCCGGGGTCTTGTCTAACGAAGCTTCAGTCTTACTTTGCATGTTTTGCCGCCTGAAAAGAATACTCAACAATAAACACAAGCGTTTTTTCGTACCGGAGAATTATACAGTTCAATTGGTTTGTCAGCAACGGTTTGTACCAGGTTTTCGAGAATATTTGGTTTTTTCCAGCGGACCGTCCCTGGCCATGACGTCGGGGGGGGGGGAATTAGAAAATAATGCAAAAAAAACGGTTCAGTCCTTGGACATGTTTCAAGAGTTGCTATATAATTGCGTCCACGAGTGCTTTACAGGAATATGCGGAGCCACGACCCTGGGCTGCAAAGCTTTCCTGATTTTCCGGCCCTCCCCTATTGGGGGGCACAAAACACATTGTATAAAGATGGAGACACAAAATGAAGCTTGACGCAACGAAGATGAAGGATTGGCAGATCGCAGAGGCTGCCGAGGAAACAATGAAACCCATCAGCCAACTGGCTGCGGAGATGGGCCTGCAAGAAGACGAATTGATCCCGATGGGTCGTAAGCTGGCGAAGGTTGATTACCAGAAAGCCTGCGCCCGCCTGGCCGGCGGCCCGACGGCGAAGTACATCGACGTGACTGCCATTACGCCGACGCCGTTAGGCGAAGGCAAGACAACTACCGCCATAGGCCTGATCGAAGGTCTGGGCAAATTAGACAAACGCGTCGTCGGCGCGATCCGCCAGCCCAGCGGCGGGCCGACTTTCAATATTAAGGGTTCCGCCGCCGGCGGTGGCCTGGCGCAGTGTATTCCATTGACGCCTTTTTCCATCCGCCTGACGGGCGATATCGACTGTATCACCAACGCTCACAATCTTTGTATGGTCGCGCTTAACGCGCGCATGCAGCACGAACGCAACTACGACGATGCCCGACTGGCAAAAAGCCACCTGAAACGAATAGATATCGATCCCGACACCGTTCAGATGAAATGGGCCATGGATTTCTGTGCCCAGGGATTGCGCAACATCAGGATAGGCCAGGGCGGCAAGATGGACGGCTTCGAGATGGACTCGGGCTTCCAAATCACCGTCTCCAGCGAAGTAATGGCGATCCTCGCGGTCGCCCGCGATCTCAAGGACATGCGTGAGCGCATCGCCAAAATCGTAGTGGCTTACGACAAGAAGGGCAACGAAGTAACGGCCGCCGACCTCGAGGTAGACGGCGCTATGACCGCCTGGATGGTCGATGCGATAAATCCGAACCTGCTGCAGACCATCGAGGGCCAGCCCATATTTGTGCATGCGGGGCCTTTCGCCAATATCGCTATAGGCCAAAGCTCGATTATCGCCGACATGATCGGAACCAAGCTGGGCGATTACCACGTGACAGAGAGCGGCTTCGGGGCGGACATTGGATTTGAGAAATTCTGGAATCTCAAGAGTCGGATGTCCGGTATTGAGCCCGATGCGATCGTGGTGGTCGCTACTATCCGCGCACTGAAGATGCACGGCGGCGGCCCAACCGTGAAGCCCGGCATACCGTTAGCGGAGGAGTACACCACTGAGAACCTCGCGTTGGTCGAAAAGGGCTGCGAGAACCTCATAGCCCATATCGAAACGGTCAAGAAGAGCGGCGTTACGCCGGTCGTTTGTGTCAATGGCTTCTACACGGACACCAAAGACGAGATAGCGATTGTGCGCAGGATCGCCGAGGAGAACGGAGCCATAGCCGCCGTTTCGCAACACTGGCTCAAGGGCGGCGAAGGCGCGATCGAACTGGCCGAAGCGGTGATTGACGCGTGCGAGCAGCCGAATGACTTCAAGTTCCTCTATGAATTGGAAACGCCGCTTAGAGAGCGAATCGAACTGATCGCCAAAGAGGTTTACGGCGCCGACGGCGTGACATATTCCGACGAAGCTCTGGAAAAGGCCAAAGCGCTGGAGGCCGATCCGGTGAGCAATACGTTGGGGACCTGCATGGTCAAGACGCACCTGAGTCTGTCGCACGATCCCGACCTGAAGAACAGACCGCGAGGCTGGCAGCTTCCGATTTGCGACATTCTCGTGTACAAAGGCGCCGGCTTTATTGTCCCGGTCGCCGGAACGATCAAATTGATGCCGGGCACTGCTTCCAATCCCGCGTTCCGCCGCATCGACGTGGACGTGGAAACTGGAAAAGTACAGGGCCTGTTCTAAAAAGGTCGCAAATTCCGCGTTCCTGGTAAAATTGAGATTTGAAATCTGTTGGATTTTTATGGAGTAACCGATGACAGCACAAATTATAGATGGGAAACAAATTGCCGCAGACATGCGTGCAGAATTAAAAGCTGAAGTAGCAAAACTCAAAGAACAGGGCATTGTGCCGGGGCTGGCAGTTGTATTGGTGGGTGAAGACCCGGCGTCGAAATCCTACGTGACGGCCAAAGAACGTGCCTGCGAAGATATGGGGATTTTTTCCGACGATAACCGCCTGGACGCTGATATTTCGCAGGAAGAGTTGATGGCGCTTGTCGAAAAACTGAACAACGACCCGAAAATCAACGGCATCTTAGTCCAACTGCCACTGCCCGATGGTCTTAACGAGGCCGAAGTCCTGCTGGCGATTGATCCCAACAAGGATGTCGATGGATTTCATCCTATGAATGTGGGGAAAATGGTTGTAGGCGAAAAGACATTTCTGCCCTGCACGCCGCACGGCATTCTTCAACTATTGATGCGCAGCGGTGTTACTATTAAGGGCGCCGAGGCGGTAATCGTCGGACGAAGCAACATAGTGGGTAAACCCCTTGCGAACATGCTCATCCAGAAAAATCCCACAGGAAACGCCACTGTAACTGTCTGTCATACCCGCACTAAGGACCTTAGCTTTCACACAAAACGAGCGGACATTCTCATCGCGGCCGCCGGTCGGCCCAATACCGTTACCGCCGATATGGTTAAAGAAGGCGTGGTAGTAATTGACGTGGGAGTTAATCGCGTTGAGGATGCAACAAAGAAAAGAGGCTATCGCCTCGTCGGCGACGTGGATTTCGAAGCGGTCAAGGAAAAAGCATCGCTAATCACCCCTGTCCCCGGCGGTGTTGGTCCTATGACAATAACCATGCTGCTTTATAACACCGTGGAATCGGCTAAGAGAGCCGCCGGCCTCGACGTCGAATGACAGTAATCGCTGAACACAAGCAGGTCCAATTCAGTCAGATCGCTTGATTCTCGATGTTTCGCTCCGATTCGGCAGATTCAGTCGGATTGAAGTGGCAAGTGCGACAATTACAACCTCAGCCATTGAGTGTTCAATTGCCTGTTCGGGCCGATTTCCTCCAATCATAAGTCGGAAGAAGAAGAACTAACTACAGTAGTTCTGAGTTATCGGTATTCATTAAGAAATAAGATGCCTATGGGCTATTTATAGAAAATTCTCATTTTTGATAATTTTTGCTTTAAAATGCTTGACAACCTTTGATTTTTGCCTAAAATCAGTGTTTTGTGCTTTGGCTGGACCAAATTATTTTGATAAGGCATAAGGAGAGATAGCTTAGAAAAAGAGAATTCTGTTGATTACCGTGCTATCTGTAGTTGACACAGGTTTTAGTCTCATTGAGGATGCAACAACAAGGGACCTTATCTCCTTGTCGATAATGAGGATTTCGGAGCAGCCAGGTAAAGAACCTCACTTATTGCTCGTGTGCCCGGCAGCGTAGTTCATTGAAAATAGCTATTCTGCTTTACGTCACATTAGAATCCGTCAAAAGAACGCACCAATTAACAGTTGAATGTTGACAATTTGAAGGCAAACGAGTCTCCCTGCTGTAAAGAAATGTTACGCCTCTGACGCAATTTCTATCTGCGTATGTATAATATTTGGCTTTTACGAACAATCATATGCTTATGGTTCGGTCTGATTATGCCGACATAAGTGTTGAGGTAGCGAGCCTTTAACTGGCACAGTATCTCGAATATGTACTAATGCCAAGCTTATGTCAAATAGCCTCTTAAGGATGGAGTCTGGTGCCAAACGGCCGGAAATAGCCTAAATCAGTGCAAAGCTAAGTGACTAACTTCTTTAGGCTCGGTCACATCGGTGCAGGAAGTCTCGGATTAGTTAACGTAACCAGGATTATGACAAAACATTTGAAAGTTGAGGTAGAGATTATTTTAGGAGAACAAGTTATCAAGAAGCGAATTATGCTGATCGTTGTGAGTTTGTTATCTATTGTGTGCGTAGCTCGTGCAGCGGACAGCAGCAACATGGCTGGAGAAAACGCCGAACTGAGGCAGAAGGTTGAGAAACTCGACAAAGAACTGGCCGAACTCAAGAAAGCCGTCATGGAACAGGGTCAGGCGACAGAAGCATTGTCGGCGAAGAAACCGATTTGGTCGAGCCTCGATATTCAACTGTACGGCTATCTGAAACTCGACGCCGCTTACGACACTTCGCGGACCGACAACGGTAACTTCGCCAAGTGGGTTGAACGGGAAAACAACAATTCCGATGACAACCAGTTCAATATGACCGCCAACCAGAGCCGATTCGGGATGAGAATAAATGGACCGAATGGCGACGCTATGAAAGCGAGCGGGCGGGTCGAGGTGGATTTCTTCGGCGGCGGCAGTCAGAATAAAGCGCATCTGATGATGCGGCACGCCTATATGAAGCTGGACTGGCCCGATGATCGGTTCAATATTATTGCCGGCCAGACGTCTGATGTGATCAGCCCGCTTGTACCGACGACCGTCAACTACAGCGTTGCGTGGTGGTCCGGCAATATTGGCTACCGGCGTCCACAGATACGATTGACCAAAGTGGTTGGTCTCAGTGCCGATGTGGACCTGAAACTCGAAGGGGCGGTGGCCAGGACAATTGGCAGAGACAACACGTCTCTTGCGGGAACGCTTGACTCGGGCGAGAATGCCGGCGAGCCGACCCTGCAAGGCAGGGCAAGTGTGGCTGTTCCGGTATTCTGCAGCACACCGGCAACAATCGGCCTTTCCGGCCACTACGGCAAGGAAGAATATGACGTTACGGCCAACGGTTCGGACAAGGAGTTTAAATCGTGGTCGCTGAATGTCGACTTGCTTCAACCTATCAACAGTTGGCTGATGATTAAGAGCGAACTGTTCACCGGCGAGAACCTGGATGCCTACCTGGGCGGGATCGGTCAGGGCGTAACTCTGACCGGAGCGAACATATACGACGAAATCAGCAGCCGCGGCGGCTGGATAGCCGCGAGCCTCGGACCCTGGAGCGGCCAGAGCTATAACGTAGGAGTTGCAATGGACGACGTGGACCGTGGAGATGTCAATGAGGGCGCTCGCACGTTGAACCGGTCGGTGTTTGCGAATATGTTTTGCCAACTTGGCAAGAACGTGGATTGGGCTGTGGAGCTTTCGCACTGGCGAACGGAGTATGCCGGCCGCGGAGATGCGGACAGTTTCCGTTTCCAGACGGCTCTTATCTACAAATTCTAAGAGGAAGCATTCTTTAGCTTGACACGCAGGTTGTGCGATTTTAGGATGCACACTGCGAATTGTGGAAGTTGTGAATTTAAACCGATTACGATATTACTCATCAAGGAGAAAACTATGGCACAGGAAAAGGGTATTGATTCTCTTATGACGGAAGAGCGGACGTTTCCTCCGCCCGATCAGATCAAGGCCAACGCTCATATCAACAGCGAAGAGCAGTATCAGAAGATGTGGGAGCAATCTATTAATGATCCCGACAGCTTTTGGCTCGAACAGGCGAAAAGCCTTCACTGGTTCAAAGAGCCGACCAAGTCTCTGGAGTATGTGTGGGACACGCAGGGCCGCAAGATAGAGCACACATGGTTCGCCGACGGGCAGTTGAACGTTTCCTACAATTGTCTCGACCGTCATCTCGGAACGCCTGTCGCCAAGAAGACCGCAATCCTCTGGCAGGGCGAGGCCGAAGATGCCGTCAGAAAATATACGTATGAGGAATTGCACAAAGAGGTCTGCAAGTTCGCCAACGTTCTTAAGGCCAAGGGCATCGAGAAGGGCGATCGGGTCGCGATCTATATGCCGATGGTTCCCGAGCTGGCGATCGTTATGCTGGCATGCACGCGTATCGGCGCCATTCACTCGATCATCTTCGGCGGTTTCAGCGCAGACGCTATCGAGGGCCGCGTAAATGACTCCGACTGCAAGATGCTTATTACCTCCAACGTTTCGGTTCGCGCCGGCAAGCACATCAGACTCAAGGACATTGCCGATGAGGCGCTTGAAAAGACACCGACAATTGAGAACGTCGTAGTCGTCAAAGTCAACGACGAGCCCTGCGATATGAAGGACGGCAGGGACGTTTGGTATCACGATGAGATTGCAGGCGCATCCGAAGAATGCGAGGCCGAGCCCATGAACGCCGAGGATACGCTGTTTATCCTCTACACATCAGGCTCCACAGGCAAGCCCAAGGGTGTCCTCCACACCACCGGCGGATACCTGATGCACACCGCTCTCACTCATAAAACCGTCTTCAACATTCACGACGATGACGTCTATTGGTGCACCGCCGACATCGGCTGGGTGACAGGGCACAGCTACATCGTCTACGGCCCGCTCGCCAACGGCAGCACGTCGCTGATGTTCGAAGGTGTTCCCACCTATCCGGATGCCGGTCGCTTCTGGCAGATCTGCGACAAGTTCGGCGTCACCGTTTTCTACACGGCGCCGACGGCTATCAGGGCGCTGATGCGTCTCGGCGACGAATGGCCCGCCAAGTACGACTTGGGCACACTGAGAATTCTCGGTTCGGTCGGCGAGCCCATAAATCCGGAAGCCTGGATGTGGTATTACAATAAGATCGGCCGCGGCCGCTGCCCCATTGTCGATACCTGGTGGCAGACCGAGACCGGCGGATTCATGATTACGCCGTTGCCGGGCGTCCACACGCTCAAGCCGGGAAGTGCGGGCAGACCCTTCTTCGGCGTCGATACTGTTGTCCTGCGCGACGACGGCAGCAAATGCGATGTGAACGAAGGCGGCAAGCTTTGCATACGCAAGCCGTGGCCCGGAATGATGCGAACCATGTGGGGCGATCACGACAGATTCGTGGACACCTACTTCAAGATGTATAACGACATCTACTTTGCCGGCGACGGTTGCCGAATCGACGCCGACGGCGATTACTGGCTGATGGGCAGGATCGACGACGTCGTCAATGTCTCCGGCCACCGCATCGGGACCGCCGAGGTCGAAAGCGCCCTTGTCAGCCACAACAAGGTTGCCGAAGCCGCGGTTACGCCGGTGCCCCATGAAATTAAGGGCCAGGGATTGTATGCCTTTGTGACGCTTGTCGGCCATGTCGAGGAAAGCGACGAACTGAAGAAAGAGCTTATCAAGCACGTGCGTAAGGAAATTGGCCCCATCGCTACGCCGGAAGCTATTCAGTTTGCACCGTCTCTTCCGAAGACCCGGTCCGGCAAGATTATGCGGCGAATTCTCCGCAAGATCGCCGAGAAGAATACCGATAATCTGGGCGACATCTCAACACTTGCGGATCCGAGCGTCGTTGAGTCTCTTATCAAGGGTCGAGGCGAATAGCTCGCAGTTTTGAAAATCATTGAAATGGGCCGGACGCGTCTTCGCAGGTGCGTCCGGCCTGTGTTCTCACATGTACGGAGTAGTTAATGAATGCAGAAACCACTAAGTCGGAACTCGAATTCAAGAATTATGGTTGGCGCGTAACGTTTGCTGGAATGGGTATCAACCTCGCGCTGGGTATCCTCTACACGTGGAGTGTGATAAGCAAACACATTCCCGAGGAGTGGGGCTGGGACGAGGGCGACAAGTCGCTGCCGTACATGGTCGCCTGCCTTATTTTCTCACTTGTCATGGTGCCGGCCGGCAGGATGCAGGACAAGTTCGGGCCAAAGCGCGTGGCCACAATCGGAGGTATCCTTGTCGGGCTCGGCTTTATTCTTGCCAGTATGACAACGTCGCTTGCGGTCTTTGTCATCGGATTCGGCGTTGTTGCCGGCGCAGGGATCGGATTCGGCTACGCCTCGGCCACACCGCCCGCCGTGAAGTGGTTCCCGCCCGCCAAGACGGGACTCATCGCCGGAATCGTAGTCTCCGGTTTCGGGCTGGCTTCAGTCTACGCCGCGCCGCTTTCAAGGTGGCTGATAATCACTTGCGGTTTCAAGACAGCCATCCTTATATTGGGAATAGCGTTCATGGTCGTGGTCGTTAGCCTGGCCCAACTGATGCGATCGCCGCATAAGGTTCTTCAGTTTATACAGGGATACGGTGAGGCAGGACGCCTGAAACAGCAGACTATGGCCAGTGATAAAGCGGAAGCCGAAGGAAGACAGCTCTCGGTGGACAAAAAGGAAGACTTTGCTCCGAAGGAAATGCTGCGCACCCAGCAATTCTACCTGCTGTGGTTCATGTATGCGTGCGGAGCCGGGGCCGGCCTGATGGTTATTTCGAAGCTCGCCGCGATTGCGGACAAGCAGGTCGGAATAAGTCTGGGTTTTGTGCTCGTAGCGGTTCTCGCCGTCGGCAACGGAGGCGGGCGCATAATTGCCGGCATGCTCAGCGACAAGATCGGCCGCAAGGCGACAATGATGATATGCTTTGTCTTTCAGGCGGTTCTGATATTCCTTCTCTCAAGAGCAACGAGTGAGAACAGCCTGGGAACGATTCCCACAATGGCGATCATCTCAGCGCTGATCGGAGCAAACTACGGGGCAAACCTGTCGCTCTTTCCATCCATCACCAAAGATTTCTTTGGCTTGAAGAATTTTGGAATGAATTACGGCCTGGTATTCACCTCCTGGGGTGTCGGAGGATTCATGTTGGCTTACCTGGCGGGCAGAATGTACCAAGTACACCAAACGTTTGCTTACGCCTATTACGGGGCTTCGACATTGCTGATTCTCGCAGCGATAACGGCTATTTTCCTAAAGCCGCCGCACCACAAAATCTAAGAACATCGTAGGGGCGGCCCCATGTGGCCGCCCGAGTATCGATAACGAATCAGGGCAGCCACACAGGGTTGCCCCTACAGCAAGCAGACTCTGCTTTGCGATCGGCTGGTCGAAATGACGGTGGAGTTTGCCCCTCGACAGGGATTTTTCTTGCCTTGGTCTCAGTTTCGAGAATTAGCCTGACAAAAAGAGTCGCCTTTCTTCCCAATTGCTGCTATATTAGCACAACTCAAATAGGATTTTTGGGGTGTACTTTGGCCGCGGATGGGGCGGATGACCCGCAATACACGCGGCTGATTGTCCTGATTTCTTAGGAGAAAGGAGTATCTTGGTCATGATATAGACTCATCACTTGCGCAAAATTCCTCAATCACACTAAGCCCGGGAGAAATGCTTATGTCCGAAAATAACTTCAAAACAGAGTACTGGAAAAAGAATCTCAAGTATCTCACCATCCTGCTGAGCATCTGGTTCATTGTTTCCTATGGTTTTGGCATCATCCTAGTCGACCTTCTGGACAAGATCAGGATAGGCGGCTTTAAGCTCGGCTTCTGGTTCTCGCAGCAGGGCTCGATTATCGTTTTCGTCATCATAATCTTCGTCTACGTGCGCTTGATGAACAAATTGGACAAGCAATTCAGAGTCCGGGAAGATCAGGCGAATAAGGAGGCGAAGAAATGATGGATGTACGGCCTGGAACTACGTTATCGTTACCTTCACCCTCATTCTCTACATTGACGTCGCCATCTGGTCGAAGGCCTCATCCACAAGCGAATTCTACGTCGACGGCAAAAGAGTCTCCTCCCTTGCCAATTGAATGGCCACCGAAT
>SDBT01006173.1_pt1 | contig 19953 bp, 12 predicted proteins | sample 2277101 | NCBI WGS metagenome assembly SDBT01 (sample SAMN10404973, study PRJNA504765) | marine sediment metagenome | isolation source: marine sediment core GS10_PC15, 103 cmbsf | place: Arctic Ocean: Southern Knipovich Ridge | collected 2010 | reverse complement strand
CTGCCTACGATCCGCCTTCTTTCTTGGTGATGACCCCAGGGACACCCTGCTGCTGCAGTTCGTTGTTGAAGGCTGCGACGTCGGTCTCCAGGATCTCCTGCAAATCGTGGAGGTGCGGCAGCAGCTCGGCTTTCAAGTCGTCGAAGCGCTCGTACGCGCCCTGCGTGGGCCGGCCATAGGCGCCGAAGACGTAGGTGTACAAGTAGGCGATCTGGTCGTCGATCTTGGGCGGGAAGTTGATCGGGTCCTGCCCCGCCGTGCTCCTCACCTGGATCAGCTCGCTCTCCAGATCCGTCAGCTTCTCACCGATCGCCTTCGCGTCGCCCGTAAAGTCACCCTCGTAGCCGGCTTCTTCAACACGCCCGGCGATTTCCTTCAACTGACTCCGCACCGAGCGGATCGTACGAATGGCATCGTGCGTCTCGGTGAGCTTACCCGCGACCTCGCTCAGGAGATCGAACTGGGCCTGCAGATCAGCCTGCGTGATTTCGGTCTGGCGCGGGTCCTTCAGCACGTCGAACTCGTGCGTCTGGCTCCAGTCGCCGATCGTCAAGCGCACTTGATAGGTGCCCGGCACGACGAAGTAGCCACCCGTGTAGGCAAGCGAGAACTGCGCGCTGTCAATAACGTCGGGCCCTTTGACCTGCTTGTTCCAGAGGAATTGGTTCATCCCGGACTCGGCGGGAATCTCAGGCTCGTCGGAGTCGTCCGGCTCGTCTTCGTCATCAGTGGCTGCACCTGAGCCGGCATTAGCTGTGCCAGCACCGCCGCCACTGTCAGGACCTCCGTCCTCTTCCGGCTTCTCGCTCCAGAAGGTGCGCAGAACCTCACCCGACGAATCGAGGATCTCGAGCTTAGCGCTCTCGCTTGGCTCATCGGCCAGGTAGTAGTTGACGTTCACACCGGCGAAGGGGCCGGCTCCGCCACCGCGTCGGCCACCCGCCATGTTCGTGTGGTAGGCGTCGCGCGGCGCGAACAGGAAGGCATCGGCGCTCGCGACCTCGTCGGTGATCTGATGCAGCGGCGTCAGATCGTCGAGGATCCAGAACGAGCGCCCCTGCGTGGCCACCACGAGGTCCTGGTGATGAACAACGAGGTCGGTAACCGGCACCACCGGCAGGTTGAGCTGGAACTCCTGCCAGTGTTCCCCGTCGTCGAATGAGATGAACATGCCGAACTCCGTGCCGGCGTACAGCAGGCCGCGGGCGTCGGGGTCCTCGACGACTGCCCGCACCGGGTGATGATCGGGAATCCCATTGGTCCCGTCCGTCAACAAATCCCAGCTCGCACCGTAGTCGTTGGTGCGCCAGATGTAAGGCCGCATGTCGTCCATGCGGTAGCGGTGCACGGCGATGAAGGCGCGGCCCGCCTGGTGCGGCGAGATCGCGATGGTGTTGACCGTGCTGTCGATCTGCATGTCCGCAGGTGTGACGTTCTGCCAGGTGGCGCCGTTATCGAGGGAAATGTGGACGAGGCCGTCGTCGGCACCGGCCCACAGCACACCCGCCGTGTGAGGCGACTCCTCGAAGGCGAAGATGGTGTTGAAGACCTCGACGCCGGTGTGGTCGTGCTGGATGGGCCCGCCCGGCAGGTCCTGCTTTTCGGGCTCGTTGCGTGTCAGGTCGGGGCTGATCGTCTCCCAGCTCATGCCACCGTTACGCGACCGATGCACGAGGTGCGAGGTGTGATAGATAACCTCGGGGTCGTGCGGCGAAAACCGGATCGGCGCATTCCACTGGAAGCGGTGCTTGAGGTCGCGTACCGCGATGCCGTCCTGCATCTCGGGGTAGATCAGCACGTTGCGGCTGTAGTTGCTGGCGCCCTGGTAGCGGTCGATGCGACCGATGTAGTTGCCCGAATAGACCAGATCCGGATTGTCAGGGTGGACGGCGATGTGACCGCTCTCGCCGCCGGCCACTCCGTACCAGTCCTGGAATGGCGTCAGCGTCCCCGAGCTCCACATCGGCACGCTGATCGTGCTGTTGTCCTGCTGAGCACCGTAGATCCTGTAGGGGAACTGGTTGTCGACGGTGACCCTGTAGAACTCCGCGGTCGGCTGGTTGAGCTGGGTCGACCACGTCTGGCCGCCATCGAAGGTCACGTTGGCGCCACCGTCGTTGGCCTGGATCATGACCCGCGGGTCGTTGGGATTGATCCAGATGTCGTGGTTGTCGCCGTGCGGCGTGCGGACCCGCGCCCACGTGCTACCGGCGTCGATGGACTTGAAGAAGCCACCGTTGTTTACGTACAGCGTGTCGGGGTCCTGGGAATCGGCGGTGACGTGGTTGTAGTACCAGCCACGTGTGATGAGCTCTCGGTTGTCACTGACTTGGCTCCAACTCTTGCCGGCATCGTCGGAGCGAAAGAGACCGCCATCGTCGCCCTTGGTGCCCACGATCGCCCACACTCGATCGGGGCTGGCCGGCGCAATGGTCACGCCAATGCGGCCGAGCATCCCGGTGGGCAGGCCGTTGTCGAGCTCGGGATCCGTCAGTTCCTCCCAGGTGTCACCGCTGTCGGTACTTTTGTAGAGGCCGCTGCCCTCGCCGCCGTCGATCATCGTCCAGGGCTTGCGCTCGGCACGCCACATGGCCGCGTACAGCTCCCGGGGGTTCTGCGGGTTCATCGCCAGGTCAACGGCACCGACCTCGCGAGACACTTGCAGGATCTGCTCCCAGGTCTCGCCACCATCCTCAGAGCGGTACACACCCCTCTCCTCATTGGGCCCGAAGATGTGCCCCAGAGCCGCCACGTAGACCAGATCCGGGTCGGCGGGATGGATGCGGATGCGGCCTACCTGCCCAGCGTCGGGCAGGCCGATATTCTTCCAGGTCTTGCCGGCATCGGTGGACTTGTAGACACCATCGCCCACCGAGACATTGCCGCGCGGACAAGCCGAGCCCGTCCCCACGTAGACCACGTTGGCGTCGGAGTCGGCCACCGCGATCGCGCCGATCGAACCGACACCGAAGAAGCCGTCGGATACGTTCTCCCAATCTTGGCCGGCGCTCGTTGTCTTCCACACGCCCCCGCCGGTGGCGCCGAAATAGTAAACCAGCGGATCTCCCGGCACACCCACCGCAGCGGTCGCGCGCCCGCCGCGGCTCGGGCCGATGGAGCGGTACTTCATCGCTCCGAACAGGTCGGACGCGTAGACGACGTTGGCGTCGTCCTCCTGTTCTGCTTCCTGAGTCGGGCCAATGGCAATCGCTGGAACGGCCAACGCTACGGCCAGCAAACCGAGGGTGAGGATCCACAGGGATCTCGTGGTCAGCGAACGAGTGGTCATGATCTTCTCTCCCGGGGTGGTCCGGCGGGAACCCGGTCCGCAGCTCCCGACTTTGTGGAGTAAACGTACGCGCAATCTCTGCTCCGCCTCCCTACACTGGCTTATAACGACGGCGACCGAAGATTGCCAGTCCTGGACCGCTTCAACAACCGGTCCGTGCCTGGTTAACTCCCTTGTCGCGCATTACCATCGCGGACACGACTGTCTTCAGTCGTCCGCTCCATCCCAAGGACCCATCACCAGCGCCCACGTCGTGGACCACAGGAGGCTCTTGATGCACGCTGCTCGCCGCACCTCGTTTTTTGTCGCCGCCATGATGTTCACTCTGCTGACTGGGTTGACCGTCGCTTGCGGCCCAGTGGGCGAGCCGGTCGAGCCCGCCGACCTGGTCTTGACGGGGGGCAAAGTCGTGACCGTCGACGAGAATGTGCCCGACGGCGAGGCCATCGCCATCACAGGCTACACGATCACAGCGGTCGGCAGCAGCAGAGAGATCGACGCCTACATCGGCGACGACACCGAGGTCATCGACCTCGAGGGCAGGCTTGTGATCCCGGGCTTCATCGAAGGCCACGGCCATTTCACCGGCCTCGGTCGCTCCAAGATGATTCTTGATCTAACCAAGGTAGCCGACTGGGACGAGATCGTCGGCATGGTCGAGGAGGCAGCTCAAGAGACCGCGCCCGGTAAGTGGATACTGGGTCGTGGCTGGCACCAGGAAAAGTGGTCGGAGGTCCCGCGCCCGAACGTCGATGGCGTGCCCCTGCACCATGGCCTCAGTGAAGTATCGCCCGAGAACCCCGTCAACCTCACCCATGCCAGCGGCCACGCTTCGTTCGCCAACGCCCTGGCCATGGAGACGGCCGGAATCAACCGCAACACGGCAGACCCCGATGGCGGGACCATCGTCAAGGATGAGAGCGGCGAGCCGACCGGCCTGCTGAGGGAGACCGCCCAGCGCATCGTCAGCCGGGCCGTCGCCCGGGCCGGCGAGGGACGAACGGCTGCAGACCTCGACACCGAGTTCCGCGAGATGGTTCGCCTTGCGGGAGAGGAGGCGCTCTCCAAGGGAGTCACCAGCTTCCACGACGCCGGCTCGAACTTCGCCACCATCGATCGCTTCAGGGAAATGGCTGCCGCTGGCGAGCTGCCGATCCGCCTCTACGTCATGGTGAGACGCGAATCGAACGAGACCATGGCCGCGCGGCTCTCCGAGTACCGCATCATCCCGGAGGGCAACGACTTTCTCGCGGTCCGGTCGATCAAGCGTCAGATCGACGGCGCCTTGGGTCCCCACGGCGCCTTGCTCCTCGAGCCCTATCTCGACCTGCCGGACAGCACAGGGCTGATGCTCGAGCCGATAGATGACATCAAGGCCACCTGTGAGATCGCCATCGAGCAGGGCTTCCAGGTCAACACCCATGCCATCGGGGACCGCGCCAACCGCGAGTCCCTCGATATCTACGAGGAGATCTTCGCCGCTCATACAGACAAGACTGATTTGCGCTGGCGAATCGAGCACTCGCAGCACCTCGAGCCATCAGATCTGCCACGCTTCGCCGAGCTCGGTGTCATCGCCGCCATGCAGGGCGTGCACTGCACCTCTGACGGTCCGTGGGTGCTGAAACGCCTCGGGGAGGAGAGAGCAGAAACCGGCGCCTACATGTGGAGAACGCTGATCGATTCGGGCGCCGTGGTCACCAATGGCACCGACGTTCCCGTGGAGGACATCGACCCAATCGCCAGCTACTACGCATCGGTGGCGCGCGTCTGTTTCGACGGCACGATTTTCTACCCTGGGCAGGCGATGACCCGTGAGGAGGCGTTGGCCTCCTACACGATCAACAACGCCTACGCCTCTTTCGAGGAAGACCTCAAGGGCTCGCTGACTCCCGGCAAGCTCGCCGACATCGTGGTCCTGTCGCAGGACATCATGACGATTCCCGACGAGGAGATCCCGAATACCCGCGTTGACTACACGATCGTGGGCGGCGAGGTTCGCTACCGGCGCTAGCCTCCAATCTGGTCGAAGGTCAGGTTGAGGATCGGGTACTGCTGCCAGTCCCGGTAGTCGAAGTGCCACCACTCGAAGGGGTAGACCTCGAAGCCTTCTCGTTCCATGGCCTCGCGGAGTAGCTCGCGGAGCCAGCGCTGGCGCGAGGTTCCACCGGGGTATTCGGCATAGGACCGCTCGGTGAACTCGTCATAGCCGCCGACCATGTAGACCGGCTCGCCGGTCTCCAGGTCGAAGAGCGTCAGATCAACGGCGCAACCGCGATTGTGGCGGGAGCCCTGAGCGGGATCGGCGACGAAGAGCTTTTGCTCTTCCGGGGTTGCGTCCCAGAACATCTTGGTCACGTACCAGGGGCGGTAGGCGTCATGGATCAGCAGGCCGTATCCGCGCTCCCGTAGCGCGTCGCTCACTCGCGCGAGAGCCTCCGCCGCGGGACGCTGCATGAAGGCACGAGGCTCGTCGTAAAAGACCGCGCCCATGAAATTGTTGGTGCCGGCGTAGCGGATATCGAGCCGGATGGTCGGATCGGGCTCCGTGATCTCCGCCAGGTCCGGCTCGCGGAGGTCACCGGCTTCCACCGGAGGTGTCGCGGCCAGCGCCTCGGCGCGTAGCTCCTCCACGGGGCGCACAGGCTCGATCTGAAACGTCACCCCCTCGGCTGTCCCCACAGAGCGACGCTCGAAGACGACGCCGCCAACGCGCACCTCGGTTGCCCAGCCGGCCGAATCGCGCGCAAAGACCACCTCCTCGCCCGCGTACAGGCCGGCGTCAGGGAGGCTATAGACGTCGGGGGCGATCTCATCGAGCGGAGACAGGAAGAACCACTCGATCAGCATCTCGAGGCGGCCACCGCGTTCCAGAACGAAGAGAGTGTTGTGGTCCCATCCATACTCTCCGATCAATCCTCGCCAGTGGTGGGGCGGCGCTACTGGAAGGCTCGATGGCGCGTCCTTTCGCCCGGCGATCTCATCGGCAAGGCCCTCGAATAGGGGCGGGATGGGTTGTGGAGAAGGCATCGGGCTGCCTGCCCGGTTTGCCAACATCGCGCGCAGTGCAACGTCGGCAATGGCCGCGGTTACCTCGTTGGCCCCGTCCTTCGAGGTCACCACCACGACGCCGAGCTTCTCCTCGGGCAGGACGGCGAGCTCGGTCGCGAACCCGTAGATCGCGCCGTTGTGCCAGACACGGAGGTGTCCATCGAGGCGCGAGAGGATGAAGCCGATCCCCATCGCCATGCCCTCGTCGGGATCCCCGAGCTGCGGCGTCAACATTTCCTGCAAGGTCTCGGGCTCGAGGATTCGCCCGTTGACTCCCAAGCCGTCAGCGAGCAACGCGCTGATGAAGGCACCAAGGTCGACGACAGTCGAGTACATGCTGCCGGCCGGTGCCATGCCCAGCTCAAAGGTGGGTGCGGCGAACTCGCGCCCGTCGAGGCTCCACATGATGCCCTCGGCGAGTCGAGACTCGAGCTCTAAGGTGGGCTCGAACGAGCTCGAGCTCATCCCCAACGGCTCGAGCACGTCTCGCTGCAGGGCGGTCGCGAACGGCTCGCGCTGCAGGGTCTCCAGCACGAAGCCGACGACAGCAATACCGGCGTTCGAGTACTTGATGCGCGACTCGGGCGCGAGGACCACGGCGGTGCCATTGAGGCTGGCGACCGTGGCTGCGAGGCTCGGCCCCGTCGGGTCGAAGTAGTTGCCGACCGGCGGCTCACGCACCAGACCGGACCTGTGCGACATGAGCTGCCTGAGGGTGATCGGAATCCCAGAGGAGTTACTCGGTGCAAACTCAGGCAGGTAGTCCGCAACCGGAGCATCCAGGTCGATCTCCCCAGCCTCGACGCGCTGCATGACGGCGATATCGGTGAAGAGCTTGGAGACCGAGCCTACGCGGTAGACCGTCTCGGCCGTGGCCGCGATCCCAGCGGCGGGATCCGCGAACCCGAAGCCCTCGGCCCACACGATCCGCTGATCGTGGACCAGGGCGATGGAGACAGCAGGCAGCCCCTTCTGTTCCATCTCGGCGCCGATGTAGGCACGCAGAACCTCGGCAACGTCTTGATAGGCGGGATCGACGGGCGTGCCCGTCGCCACCGACGGGGAGTCAGTGGCAGCACTGCAGCCCGGCTGCAGGAGCACCGCGGGTAGCAGCGCGAACGCGAGCAACAGGACAACTGGTCGGGGGATGCGGCCTGGTACTGCCATCGCTGGAACCTTTCGTTTCGAGAGCCTGCAGGCGTGGTAGTCGCTCAGCAGTGGTGGTTGCCTACTAACTTAGTGATCTCACCGAGGCACTCTCAAGGCCGGTACCGGTGCAATTTTCTCCCGCATTTGCTCTTGTGTCACTCACGTCAATGTGTTCATAATTCACCATATGGTGAATTATCACCATTTCGGCTCGTCCAAGTCAGAGCCTACGTCGTCTTAGGTACAAGACTCGAGCAAGTGAACGAATGACAGGGACCCGGAAATGAGCGCACCACCCCACGCCGAGCTCAGCCGTCGCGAGCGCCAGATCATGGATGTGCTGCACCGTCGCGGCCGGGCGACGGTGACTGAGATCCAAGAAGAAATGCCGGACGCGGCCAGCTACTCTGCGATTCGCTCGGCGCTGCGCCTGCTGCGCGAGAAGGAAATCGTCACGTTCGAGCACGACGGCAAGCGCTATGTATACCTGCCGGCCGTGTCGCAAACGGAGGCTCGGGATTCAGCCCTCCGTTACCTCATGAAGACTTTCTTCGAGGGCTCCAGGGCCAGTGCCGTCAGCGCTGTCCTGAAGATGTCCGAGTCAGATCTGTCGGATGAGGATCTCGAGCGCCTGTCCCGCATGATCGAGGAAGCGAAGCAGAGGAGGGGGCGATGACTGTCGGCGCCGACCTCATGTCTTGGAGCGGGGAAGCGGCGGCCTGGATCGGCTTGCTCGGCGAAGCCGCCGCCAAGGGCACTCTTCTCTTGCTTGCGGCGCTCCTCCTTGCACTGGCGCTACGCCGTGGCTCGGCGGCCTCGCGGCACCTGGTGTGGGCTTCTTGTCTCGGTTTACTGCTAGTCTTGCCGGTCCTCGCCCAGATCGCCCCAGCCGTTCCTGCCCCGGTGATCCCTCCCTCGTGGAATGCTGCCTGGGTAAGCGCGATGGACGCAGTTAGCTCGGGGCTCTCGGAGTTGCTTGCCGATGGGAGCTCGAGCCGCGCAACTGTGACCGCGTCGGTGATCGAATCTTCGAACACCGGCGAGGAGGGCGCTGCCGCGGGCACCTCGGTGCAGCTCACGCCGCTTGACCGCGACGACGCTGGGGGGTTGATGACGGCGACCGCGCTGACGGCGGTATGGCTCGCCGGAGTCGCGTTCGTGCTGGTTTGGCTCGCCATCGGTCTGTGGCTTCGCAGGTCACTCTCTCACCGGGCGCACGTCGTTCGCAGCGGACCCTGGATGGACGCCGCCCGCGGAATCGCCACTCAGCTCGGACTGAGACGCGACTTGATCCTGCTTCGCGGTGAGGACGACGCCGTTCCGATGACCTGGGGCAACCTGCGCCCGGTAGTCTACTTGCCCCCCGGAGCCGATGGCTGGCCTGCGGAACAGCTTCGCTCGGTCTTGCTGCATGAGCTCGCGCATGTCCGGCGATGGGACTCCTTGACACGATCCATTTCCCAGCTCGCGTGCGCCGTATTCTGGTTTCACCCGCTCGCCTGGTACGCGGCCCATCGACTCCTGAGGGAACAGGAGCGGGCTTGCGACGACGTGGTGCTCTTGGCCGGCGCAGTGCCGGATGAATACGCCTCTACCCTGCTGAACCTCGCGCAGCACTACCGCCAGCGCAGGCCCGCTGTGGTGGGTGCGTTGGCGCTGGCGCGACGCACCACCCTGGAAAACCGACTGATGTCGATACTCGATCCCCGAAGGAAGCGACTTACCATGTCTCGATCACACCGTGTCCTGTTGCTGGCGGCCTGCGTTGCCGTTGCTCTTCCCCTCGCGTTACTTCAGCCCGCCCCGGCGGAGCCGTTGCTGGCCATGCCGCAATCGGCCGCTGCCTCCGGTGGCCAGCAGGAGGCAACAACGTCCACCGCCTCCGTGAAGACCGACCCGGTACAGATGATCATCAAGGGCGAGGTGCACCTAGGGGCCAGCCTTGACGAGATCGATGTCGGACCGGGTGGCCGGTTCGTCATCCAGGAGATCCAGAGCATCGATGACCATCTGGAGATCGATGCGGCGGAACCGAATCAGGGCAGGCGGCTGGAGATCACATCCGACGCGGAGGGCAACGACGAGCGCACCTGGAGCGTCGACGGGGTCACGCAGAGACTCGACGACGACGCCCGTGACTGGATCGACGGGATCCTCGGGCGCATCGACGACGCTCACGTCGAATTCGAGCCCTTTGCCTCGGATGAGACCCGCACCTTGCTCTTCGCCGGAGACAGCCTCGCAATGGTCGGCGAGGCACACTCCGTGGCCGGCGCTTCCTCGCACGGGGTGCTGGTGATTACCAAGGGCGACCGCGTGATCCACCTCAAACCTGGCATGGCTTGGACCACCGAGGAGGGCACCACGATCGATCTCCACCTGTCGAAGCCCCATGTCGTCGAGGAGGGCACCACGATCGATCTCCATCTGTCGAGGCCCTATGTCGTCGAGGAGGGTGGCGGGTGGACGATTCACCTCGAGGATCCCGAGGGCCTGTTGCACATGGGCGAGGCCGACGAATCGATCGTCCTCAAGCTCGAGAGGGCCGAGGGCGGGGGAGCTTTCACCGTTCTGACACCTGAGCTGAAGATTCTCAGGGAAGGCGCTGACCGCAAGGTCATCGTTGTCGTCCCCAAGGGCGGGATCAGTAAGGAGGACCTGTCCGACATCATCGTCAAGTCCAAGGTCGAGATTCTCGAGGAGGGCGACGAGGCCCACGCCTACATCGTTGTCGAGCCTAAGATCGTTGCCAAGGTTGCAGTGAATCCCAGTGTGCACGTCGAGATCGTCAGAGAGCCATACGTTGTCATTGACGTCCGCACCGACGAGCACAGCGAGCACACCATCACCATGGATATCGATGACGACGACTCGCACATGACCGTCCGGATGCGAGGCGATGTTGATCTCGGCGAGACCGTTGATGAGATCGAGGTTGGCGAGGGCGGTGAGCTCTCGATCGACGAGCGCGATGCCGACGGGGTCGTGCGTCAGGTCAGCATCCGCCCGGGCCCCGAGGGCGACCTGCTCTTCGAGTTCTTCGTCGACGGAACGGAGCGCCCCTTCGACGCGGCGGCACGCGCCTGGCTCGAGCGCGTCATCGAACGAATCAAAACCTGAAGTCAAGCCTGGCGCTCCGGACCTACTCCCCACGGGAGCAACCAGGTCCGGAGCGCTTTTTCTGTGCGGCGCGATGAGCACCCCTGTGAGGCGCGCCTCATCCTTCGAGATCTGCAGGTCCCTGGCGCGCGCTGGGCAGGCGCTTCTTGACGGCCTCCGGCAGAGCGCCTATCACCGCCGCCTCGACGCGCTGCTTGTGCTTCTGGTACCAGACGGCCACGGCGATGATGGCCAAGCCCACGAAGCTCAGCACGAAGGGGAATAACAGCGAGTCCTCGAAGGTCTCGAAGCCGAGGTGCCCCAAGTAGACGAATATCGTGAGCGCCCCGGCCACCATGAAGACGCGCCGCTGCAGCAGCAGGCTGACAACGACCAGTAGCAGGCCAACGAGGGCGTAGGCGGCCCAGGCGAGCTCGTCCTTGTCGGAAAAGCCCGTCATGCCGATCCAGAAGTGCGCCACACCGATGCCGTAGAGCCAGAACGCGAAGTCCTCTCGCGTGCGCCGATCCACCAAGTACCCGACCATAACGACGAACAATCCCGAGAGCATCAGATGCGTGGTCATGTCCCACTCGCTGGCGCGCCCTCCCACCATGACCGTCATGATCGCCAGCCAGAGCTGGTGAAAGGCAATGATCGGCACGACGACCATGAAGGCGAAACGGCGCAGGGGCATCGCGGCGATTCCCACGACCACCGTCGCTAGCGCGATCCAAATGTTGCCCCAGTTGACCTGCCGCATGAACTGCATGCGCTCGGCCTCGCTCGGGACTTCGTCCAGGCTACCGGCCAGCACCGGGTACCAGCCCATGAACTCCTCGAAGCCGTAGACCACCACGGGAACCATGCATAGGGCCAGCGTGAACAGCAGCCCGCCCGCCTGCTTCAGTCCCGGCCGCGACCACAGCCAGTTCCCGCCCAAGACGAGGAGCACCGCGTACGCTGGCCCGATCATCATGAGCGCCCCACCGCCATAGCGGTCGTAGCCCTCGAAGATCAACCAGGTGAAAGCCAGCGCCACGATGAGGGTGCCGAAGTAGTAGGCGACGTGCGTGATGTCGAAGCGAGGACGGTCGGCGTAGCGCTGGTTAGTGTAGGCGCGGATCGACTCGGCAGCGGCCTCGTCGATGAGCCCCGCGTCGAGAAGCTCTCGGATATCTCGTTCGCTGATCATGGCTTTCCGCCCTTTGTTCGCCGGCGGAAGCGTGCAGCGACGAGGTGCGAACGCTGGCGCGCGAGAAGCTCGCTCGGGGATGGCGAGCCCTGTGGCCGCCGGCCAGCTCCCCCACATCTTCTAACTTCGGACAGCAAGTGTCGAGGGGCACTCGGCCCGACGAGGGCGACTCGTCCCCGTCGAGGATCTACTCGCGCCCGTCGAGGGCTGGCGCAGGAGGTGTCGCGGACGCACCCGCCGCTGTCGAAGGCTCACCCGCCCCTTTCTCGACGTACAGGGTCTGGGTCGGGAAGGCGAACTCGATGCCCTCTTCGGCGAAGCGCTCATAGACTTGCAGGTTGATTGCCTGCCGCGTATTCATGAAATCCGCATAGCCAGGCTTCGTAACCCAAAAAACCACCTGGAAATTCAGTGAGAAGTCGCCGAAATCGGCGAAATGGGCACGATTGAAGCGTGCCAGCTCGTGGGTGTCGATGATTTCCTGGAGCATCGTCGGAATCGCCGCAAGCTTGTCGGCCGGAGTGTCGTAGGTGACTCCCAGGTTCATCGTGGCCCTGCGCTCTTGCATCTGCTTGTAGTTACGCAGCCGGCTGCTAAGCAGGTCTGCGTTGGAGAACACGAGTTGCTCGCCGGTGCTGCTACGCAGCCTGGTGGTCTTCAGGCCGATGTGCTCGACCGTGCCGGCATAGTCACCGGTGGTGATGAAATCACCCAACACGAACGGCTTGTCGAGCGCGATCGTCAGGGACCCGAACAGGTCGCTCAAGATGTCCTTCACGGCCAGCGCAATGGCGATGCCGCCGATGCCGAGGCCGGTGACCAACGCAGAGACGTCGAAGCCGACCGTGCCGAACGCAACCAATAGGATGACGGAAAAGAAGATCATACGCGCCACGAAGCCGAAGGCGTTGACCATCGTGGCGGTCGAGGCGTCCTCCTCCAGGCGCGCCTCAACGAACTGGGAAACCAAGTACTTGATGACGTAGTTGCCCCACAGCGTCGCCTGCAGCAGAAAGATCAGAACCGCGACGTTGGTGACAAAATTCCTCGAGTCGCCCGGCAAATTCAGCATCAAGGAACCGGCGTACAGAGAAAGGCCGAGAATGAGAAAGAATTTGGTGCTGGCCAACAGATCGACGATCAGATCGTCTAGGTCGGTCTTGCTCCGTTCGGCGAGCTTGCGCAGCCGCCGCACCGTGAAGGACTTGAGAATCCGGATAGTCACGAGCACGACCACCGCCACAATCAGGGCCAGCCCCCACTGCAAGACGGTGTTTCCGAGATAGGTCTGCTCCAGAATTGCCATTATGTTCATTCGTCACCTCCGGGTGCTCGCCAAGGATTCCGTTGGGTGCTTGCCGAGGATTCCGTTTTTATTCTCGAGAGGATCGTCGTACCCTCAGTCACGAAGGGCGGCCAGAAGTGTGGATCGCCGCGGCGGCGGAGGCAAGCTCGAGGAACCTCGAAGTTAAGGCTCAAGGATCACCTTGGTGCAGCCGAAGAGCCTCGAGTTGAACATCTCGTAGGCGTCGACCCCTTCGCTCAATGGCATCCGGTGAGAGATGATCGCGGTCAGGTCGTGCCGCCTCGCCTGCACCACCGGCACGAGCCGTTCCATGTAGTGGCGGGCAGGACAGCGTCCGCTCTTGAAGGTGATGTTCTTGTCATACGCCTCGACAGGAGTAAAGGCGATCGTCTCCTCGGTGTGAAACCCGATGGAAGAGATGGTCCCTCCGGGACGCAGCAGATCGGTCGCCAATCGCATCGCGGGTTGACTGCCGACCACTTCCATGACCCCATCTGCGCCGCGACCGTCCGTCGCTTCCTTCACCACGGCGACGGGATCCTCGTTGAGCAGGTGGATCGGGGTCGCACCGAACCGCTCTGCCACCGCGAGCCGGTCAGGGATGAGATCGACGGCGAATAGCCGCTCGGCCCCGAGCTCGATCGCGGCAGTCACGGTCATCAAACCAACGGGCCCGCAGCCAACCACGACATAGGTTCCTTCAGGGCCGATACTCGCCTGCTCGGCGCAGAAGAAACCGGTAGAGAAGATGTCTCCCATCAGGAGCGCCTCCTCGGGCGAGATACCCTCGGGGACGCGCATGAGAGTGGCGGCGGCCAGGGGCACACGCACCAGCTCAGCCTGTCCACCGTGCAGCCCCGTCCCGTTCTCGATCCAGCCGAAGAGCTGCCCTCTCGTGCACCTGGAGGTGAGCCCCTGCCGACAATAAAAGCAATCGCCACAGTTGGTGGTGAAGGGGCTGAAGACTCGATCGCCGACACTGAGGCCCGCGACACTCCCCCCCGCCTCGACGATCTCCCCGACAAACTCGTGGCCCATGACGGTGCCATGATCCAGCCCCTTCTCGCGCTCGAGGTAAGGGTGCAGGTCGGAGCCACATATGCCGGCCATATCGACCTTGACGATGACATCTCGAGCGTCCTCGATCGTGGGATCGGCAACCGTCTCGTATTTCAGCGTCTCCTTGCCGTGGAAGGTCAGTCCCTTCACCGTTTCACCTCGCGAATCATGGCGCGATCATCGGATGAGCGACATCGCGCATTTGAATTTCGGGGACAGCCAGCGACTCTCCGGGGCCAGCGGTTCTCCTGGTCGATCGGCGGCACGACTCCCCGCTGCCCCTTTGCTACCACATCCCGGGGCCCCGAGTCACAGGTTTCTCGGCTTCAGCCCGGATTTCTCAACTGTGAAACTGGCGCCGAGAGGCACCGATTTTGTCATTTTTCTTCTTCTATTATTACTTTGATTTGACAAACCAAATTATTCTTCTTAGCCTCTCTCTTGTCATGCACCGCCCTGAGACAACTCAGCTCAAGGAGCTTCTCGCGCGGATCCACTTCGCTTGCCGCACACGGCAGGTTGCTGATCCCGAAACGCACCGAAGTCTCAGCGCACATCAGGCGAGCATTCTCGACCACCTGGACGAGGACAGCGCCACCACCCTCAGCCAGCTCGCCTCCCATATGGGCGTTACCGTCTCGACGATGTCGCTGGCGATCCGCAGGTTGGTGGCGGAGGGATGCGTCGACCGCCGCCGTGATTCTGGCGACGGGCGGAGGGTCTGCCTCAGCCTCACGCCGGCCGGCGCCCGCATCAAGGAGGCCAAATCCACTCTCGACCCCCAGCGCGTCGCGGCAATGCTCGAGGCGCTGTCAACGGAGGAGCGCAGCTCGGCTCTTCATGGGCTGGCCCTGCTTGCGCGAGCCGCCCAAAGCATGCCCAAGCAGACACAGCAAGGATCCAGAACAACGCCAGCCGACCCGGCTGGCTCGTCCCAGATGGAGAAACCGTCATGAAGAAATGGTCCTGCCGGATCGTCGGAGGGCTGGTTGCGCTGATTGCCGCGGTTTGGCTCATCGGCTCGCAGCTACCTGTCGAGCACTACGCGACAACGAGCGCCGAATACGGACTCCCCCCTGAGGCCGTCTGGGCGGTGATCTCGGACTTCTCGACATCGTCCACTTGGCGCTCCGCCATCGACACCGTCGATCGACTTCCAGACCGGAACGGTCGTCCATCGTGGCGCGAGACCGGCAGCTATGGGTCGATAGCACTGGAGCTCGAGGAGCACCTTCCTCCCCTGCGCATGGTTACCCACATCACTGATCCCGACTTGCCGTTCGGAGGCAGATGGACCTACGAGATCGAACCTCTGGCCAGCGGCAGCCGTTTGACCATCACAGAGAGCGGTGAAATCTATAATCCGGCGTTCCGCTTCCTGTCTCGATTCGTTTTCGGATATACGGAAACGATGGACAGGTACCTCGAAGACCTCGCCGCTCGACTGGAAGCCGAGATCGCAGTGAAGACCTTCAGAACCGCGCAGTAGATCGTGGGACCCGCATCCCAGCTGCGGTCCCTCCTGGCCACGGTCCCGCCGGGAGGAGACCCTTCCATATGACGGTCGTCATATCGCCCAGCGCACACCTGGCACCGTCGCTGGACTGAGATTAGGTGCGGCGTTACCCTCGGGATGATCGAAGACGAGACAGGGGGATCTTTGCGGCGTTCGCCGCGGCCTTCGCCCGGTCACCGCGGCAAACCGAAGCCAGGGGGTGAATCGTGAAGTACTCGTCGTTCGTACTGGTCGGAGTAGCGATGCTGTTCGCTTCGCAGGCCACGGCACAGGAGTGCATCGAGTGCCACCAGCAGGTCACTCCGGGAATCGTCACCGACTGGCAGCTCAGCAAGCATAGCCAGAACGCCATCGACTGCACTGTCTGCCACGGCGACCAGCACATCTCGATGACGGATTTTGCCAACGTGCTGATTCCCACTCCCGATACCTGTGCCGATTGCCACTCGACACAGGTCGAGCAGTTCAGCAAGGGCAAGCACGCGTTCGCCTGGGCCACGCTGTACGCCATGCCCACAACGCATGCCCTCCCCCTGGCTTTGACCGAGGGAATGAAGGGCTGCGGCGGTTGCCACAAGATCGGCCTCAAGACGGAAGAAGAAATCAGCGCCTTGAAGGCCGATGGAGCGGGATTCGGTGTGGCCTCGTGTGACGCATGCCACACGCGACATCTCTTCTCGACTGAGGAAGCCCGGCAACCGCAGGCGTGCCAGACCTGTCACATGGGCTTCGATCACCCGCAGTGGGAGATGTATTCGGCCTCCAAGCACGGCGTCCGCTACTTGCTGAAGCAGAACGGCGTCCTGCCTGAGACGGCCGCCGCGCCGACCTGCCAGACCTGCCACATGCAGGAGGGCAACCACGAGGTCAGGACGGCATGGGGTTTCCTCGCCGTGCGCTTGCCGCTCCCCGATGACGAGCAGTGGGCCGCTGATCAGGTGACGATCCTCAAGGCGCTCGGAATCCTCGACCTCGAGGGCAACCCGACTGCCCGCCTCGACGTCGTAAAGGCGGCCGACGTGGCACGGCTGACGCAGGAGGACTTCGATCGCGAGCGCGAGAAGATGCTCGAAACATGCAGCCAATGCCATTCGGACAACTTCGCCAAGGCCGAGCTCGCCAAGGGCGACGACATGATCAGAGAGGTAGATCGCCTTCTCGCCCAGGCAATCGATGTGATCGCGGCACTATATGCCGACGGGATTTTGGAACAGCCGGAAGGCTACGCCAGTGCCTACCCTGACCTGCTGACTTTCCACGACGCCCCGACCCCCATCGAGCAGCGGCTGTTCGCCATGCATCTGGAGCATCGCATGCGGGCATTCCAGGGCACCTTCCACGCCAATCCCGACTACGCACTGTGGTACGGATGGAGCGAGATGGTCCGCGACCTGAGCGAGATCAAGATGATGGCCGAGGAGATGCGGCGGACGCACGCCGAGGGCGCTAGCCACTAGACGACAGAGGGCGGCCGCATAACCAGGGAATCACGAGCCGGCAGGGATCAGCCCTTGGCGATGGCCCGGCCGGCAAGCAGGGCGATGCGGTGGTACCAGGCGGCGCCGTAGGCCAATGCCTCCTCGTCGATATCGAACTTGCTCGAATGGGCCGAGAAGACATCGTGACCAGCTTGCCCGGCGCTGAACCGAATGTAGCAACCGGAGATCTTCTGCAGGTAGTAGCCAAAATCCTCGCCGCCCATGTTGGCTTGTGGCAGCCGCGTGATTCTCTCTTCCGGCACGGTCTCGAGCGCAGCCTCGCGCGCGAGCGCCAGCATTTCGGGGGTGTTGACGACCGCCGGGGATCCCTCTGCGAACTCGACCACAGCAGTCGCACCGTGTGATTGGGCAATCGACCCTGCAATGCGCTCCATGGACTCCTTGAGGTGCACACGAACAGCCTCATCGTGAGCACGCGCGGTGCCCGACAACATCGCATGTTCGGCAATGGCATTCACCGCCGTGCCGGCGCGAAACATGGTCACGGAAATTACCGAAGGATCATCAGGGTTGACCTGTCGTGAAACGATCGTCTGGAGCGCGGCCACGATCTGGCTACCCAGGACAAGAGCGTCGATGGTCTCGTGCGGGCGGCCGGCGTGGCCGCCTCGTCCCGAAACGGTGATATGAAAGGTGTCGGTGGAAGCGTTGACGGTGCCCGGGGTCAAGAGCAGCGAGCCGGTGGGGAAGCGCGGGTCGATATGACCGCCGAAGATCATCGCCACCCCCTCGAGAGCCCCAGCCTCGACCATTGCTTCGGCACCACTCCCCGTCTCCTCGGCCGGCTGGAAGATCAGCCGAACCGGAACCTCGAGTGCGCCGTGACGAGCCAGTATCTCGGCGGCTCCCAGCAACATGCTCGTATGAGCGTCGTGCCCACAGGCATGCATGGCACCGTCGTTCTCGGAAGCAAAGGGAAGCCCGGTTTCTTCATGAATGGGCAGGGCATCGGTGTCGGCCCGCAAGGCTACCGCGGGAGCGGCCGAAGTGCCTGGAAGATCGGCGATGACACCCGTGTCACATACACGACGGTGCGCGATGCCGAGGTTATCCAGCTCCTCACAGATGCGCTCGGCGGTACGTTCCTCCTGCCAAGCCAGCTCTGGGTGTCGGTGCAGATCCCGGCGGACCGACACCATGCGCTCGAAAACTGCCTCATCAACCGGGCGTTTCATCATCTGGCCCTCTGCCATGCCAAAACCTGCCAAGAAACTCTGGGGCACTTGCTAGCGTAGATACGTAAGAGTTCATCCTAGTAGGGTGTGGACGACTCGTCATCCAGCCCACAGCAGGAAATCGAGATTCCACCGAGTCAGGTGCCCGCAGCATCAGAGGCCCGCAGCACGGGAGCAACATGTGAGCGACTTCATCCAGGATATCCGCTACGGCACGCGACAGCTCATCAAGAACCCCGGAATCACCGTCGCCGCCATTCTCTGCATCGCGCTCGGCATCGGCGCCAACACGGCCACCTTCAGCTTCGCCAACTCGATTCTCATGTTCGAGCCACCGGTGCGGGAGCCGGAGAACCTGATCCGCATGTTCATCGGCTGGGACAGCGGCCTCGACTACGGCTCCTGGTCGTACCCGGACTTCGTCGACTTCCGCGACCGCAGCGACGTGCTCGACGGCCTCGTTGGGGAACGACCCCATCCTTTGCACCTGAGCTACGAGGGCGAGAACGAGCGCGTGTGGGGAATGATCGTCACCGGCAACTACTTCTCGGAGCTCGGTATCGACCTGGGCATGGGCCGCGGCTTCAATCCCGATGAATACAGCACGCGGGGCGAGAGCCCAGTGGTCGTGATCAGCCACGATATGTGGCAGACGCGCATGGGGTCCGACCCGGAGATTCTCGGCAAGACAATTGTGCTGAACGGACTTGCCTTCACGGTCATCGGCGTCACGCAGGAGGGGTTCCACGGCACCAATGTGGGTTTCGCCCCCGACCTCTGGGCAACGTTCATGATGGCCGAGGAACTGATGCCCGGAAGCAGGGTGCTCGATGCGCGCGGCAACCACGGCATCCAGTTCGTCACCGGCCGACTCAAGCCGGGCGTTACGGTGGATCAGGCGCGAGAATCACTGAATGCACTGATGACCCAACTCACCGAGGAGTACCCGGACACCAACACGGGCAAGAGCATCATCGTCTACAGCGAGAGCGAGGCAAACCTGCACCCGATCGTGCGTGACGCATTCGTCGGCTTCATCGCCGCCATGTTCTTGGTGGTGGGTCTGATTCTGCTGCTCGCCTGCGCCAACGTCGCCGGCTTGCTCCTGGCGCGTTCTGCGGCACGCGAGAGGGAAATCGGCATTCGGCTGTCATTGGGAGCGGGCCGCTCTCGATTGATCCGGCAACTCCTGACGGAAAGTACGCTCCTGGCCCTGGTGGCAGGAGGCACGGGGCTGCTCATGAGCTTCTGGTTGGTACGCCTGGTGGGGACGATGGAACCGCCCAGCGACCTGCCGATGTCCTGGGATGTGTCGATCGACATGAGGGTCCTGACCTTCACCTGCCTGGCCACGGTGCTCACTGGGATTCTGTTCGGCCTGGTTCCCGCACTGCAGGCGACCCGACAGAACCTGGTGGACGCGCTCAAGGAGGGTACGTCGGTTGGCGCCCGCAGGTCTTCGCTGACGCGCCGGGCTCTGGTGGTCTGCCAAGTGGCGCTCTCCCTGGTGCTCTTGATCGGCTCGGCCCTCGCTGTGAGGAGCTTGCAGGCTGCCGGCGAGATCGACCCCGGATTCGAGCCCGACAACCTTCTCATCGCGTCGGTCGATCTGGAC
>SDBT01006172.1_pt1 | contig 19955 bp, 21 predicted proteins | sample 2277101 | NCBI WGS metagenome assembly SDBT01 (sample SAMN10404973, study PRJNA504765) | marine sediment metagenome | isolation source: marine sediment core GS10_PC15, 103 cmbsf | place: Arctic Ocean: Southern Knipovich Ridge | collected 2010 | reverse complement strand
ACATTGAGAGCCAGCTAAGGTTCAGCACCTATATAAAGAATGCCATCGTTATTGGCGGTAAGAATAGAGATTTTGTCTCCGCCATACTCAACGTAGATTTTGCTGTGTTAGCTAAGTGGGCGGAACACAATCAGGTTACCTATACCACCTTTGCTGACCTCTCCCAGAAAGAAGCGGTGGCTGACTTAGTGCGGAGGGACTTGGGGCGAGTAAACGGCTACCTCCCTGAAGGCGCCAGGGTAAAGAAATTTGTCCTGCTTCATAAAGAGTTTGACCCTGACGAAGCTGAGCTTACCCGAACCAGAAAACTAAGAAGGGCATTTATTGAGGAGCGGTATCGAGAGCTAATCAACACCATATATAGCGGTGATAGCGAGCTGGAGATTAAGCTACCGGTAACCTATAGGGATGGCCGAAAGGGTATCATAACCACCAGTATTAAGGTAAGAACCGTATCCGATGGGCTTGAGTGAAGGTCGTGTCCGAAGGACTTATAGAGAATGAGTGAACGTGGCTGAGCTTAGTCAATTTGTAATCACTGGCATAACCGTGGGCATGGTTTATGCCCTCATTGCTTTGGGCTTTGTCCTGATCTGGAAATCAAGCGGGGTTGCCAACCTGGCGCTAGGACAACTGGTGCTGATTTCCTCATGGTTCACCTATGGGATGCTGGTTCAGAAAGGCCTTCCCATCTGGCTTGGTTTTCCCCTGGTTATCCTCTTTGCTCTGGGTCTGGGCTGGACGATTGAGAGACTTGTCCTGCGCCCCCTCATTGGTCAGCCTATCCTGTCTTTAATCACGGTTACCTTGGGATTGGCCTTTTTTATTCAGGGTGCCGTGAGCTTTATCTGGCCAAAAAGTGTGGCCGCTTTACCGCGTCTTTTCCCTGAGGAGACTATCCATATTGGCGCCGCGGTCATTTCTCAGGAATACCTGTGGGCGGCTGTTATCTCACTAATCCTATTTGTCCTGTTAACCCTCTTCTTTAAATATCACAAAATGGGCATTGTCATGAGGGCAGTTGCTGATGACCAGATGGCAGTTCAAGCCTGTGGTATTTCGGTAGCCAAAATCTTTTCCTGGTCATGGATGTTCGCCTGTGTGCTGGCAGCGGTTGGTGGTATTCTCATGTCCAGTATTGGCGGTATCACCTTTGGTCTAGTTGAAACCGGGCTTAAAGCCTTCTCGGTAGTAATACTCGGTGGTCTTAATTCCTTCCTCGGTGCTATCATCGCTGGCCCCATAATTGGCCTTGCCGAAAACGTTGGCGGCGGCTACCTAACCCCGTTAACCTGGCCGGGCGTGAGGGAGGTTATCCCGTTTATTATTATCATTATTGTTATGTTCATTAGGCCCCATGGACTATTTGGAGAACGCCATATAGAGAGGATTTAGATAGTTGGATTTACCAACCGGTACCCGTAGCTATACCTATGGCCAGGATATGGGCATTTTTCGGACCAGAACCCACTGGATATGGTTTGCGGTTCTCCTGGCCTTTCTTTTCACCGGCCCCCTCTACTGGGGGAATTACTGGTTAGGCGTGGCTAATCTTATCGGCATTACCATAATCGCCGCCACCGGGCTAAATATCCTGACCGGATACTGCGGTCAGCTGTCTATTGGGCATGCTGGTTTTATTGCCGTCGGTGCCTATACCTCAGCGATACTAACTAATCGCTTTGAACTCCCCTTCCTGGTGGGGCTAATCACCGCCGGGTTTAGTGCCGGGCTCGTGGGGATGATTTTCGGTATCCCCTCCCTTCGTGTCAAGGGCTTTTACCTGGCGATTAGCACTATTGCCGCCCAGTTTATCATTATCTGGGTTATCAATCACTGGACCAGCCTCACCGGGGGCTTTAGCGGCATCAGTGTCCCTCCCGCCTCAATTGGTGGTATCTCCCTCATTAGTCAAGCCAGTCAATTCTACCTGATTACGGTAATTGTGATACTGGCAGTCTTCCTGGCCAAAAATTTGGCTCGGACACGGCCCGGTAGAGCCTTTGTTGCTATCAGAGACAATGACCTCGCCGCCCAGGTAATGGGGATTAATCTCTTTCACTATAAGCTTATTGCCTTCTTTATCGGTTGTTTCCTGGCTGGGATCGCCGGCTCGCTACTGGCTCACTGGACTGGCTTTCTCAATGCTGAGAATTTTACTATGATGGACTCGATACTGTATATTGGTATCATAATCATCGGTGGCTTAGGCACCATCGTTGGTCCTATCTTCGGCGTCATTACGATTCGGATGCTGCAGCAGGGGATAACACTCATTTCGCCGATTTTAGAAAATGCCTTCGCTCTGCCTGCCGGCTTTACCACCGGCATCGGGCCGATGGTATTTGGACTGGTCATTATCCTGTTCCTGATATTAGAGCCGCGGGGGCTGGCCCACCGGTGGTCCTTATTCAGAACTTCCTACCGGCTGTGGCCATTCTGATGCTAGTCTCGCATAAGGAGGATAGAAAAATGTAGTGCTAATTAAGGACCTTGCCAACTAAGCTTAAGAAGAAGGAGGAATAATAAATTGAGCTACAAAAAACCATTAACCGTAGCTTTAACCATATCCCTGGCCTTAACCATAATCATGATACCCCTGCTGAGCAGCGGTTGTGTTGGTGGTCCGGCAGCGGCTCCAGCACCTTCAGGCGTAAAGGTAGGCTTTAGTATCTGTTACACCGGAGTCGCCGCCGAAAAGGGACGCCCGATGGGTAATGCCAAGCTGGACTGTGTGAAGTACATCAATGAGGAACTGGGCGGCGTTGCCGGATACCAGATTGAGGTGATATGGCGCGATAACGAATATGACGCCGCTAAAGCGGTTACCATTGTTAACGAACTGATGGACAAGGGGTGCCTGTTCTTTACCACTAACTCATCCAAGATGATGGGGGCCTCTATGGAGATCGCCAACCGGGCTGAGTTTGCCGGGTTTTCTGTTTTCAGTTCTCCTGTTCTTACCCATCCACCACGGCATATCTATGGACAGATGCCGGATTATGGTGATGACTGGGCTTCCTTCGCCCAATACTACCTGGAGAACATCTGGCAGGGTGAGGGAAAGCCCAAGATGGCCATGCACCTCTTAAATAACCCCACCGGTTATGGTGCCCTGGATGCAGCTAAGGCCATGGCTGACGAGCTGGGTATTGAGATTGTGGCTACTGAAGAACATGCCGCCACCACGATATCTGAAATGGAAAGCCTAACCCGAGTTAAGGCCCTGAATCCCGACGTTCTATACATATCCAGCACGCCGCAGCCCACCTCTATCATTATCCAGAATGCCGTTCAGCTGGGTATGTATCCCGGTCTCACTATTGGTTGTGGCCACGCCAGCTTCACCAGTGTTCTGGTTGAATTGGCGGGAGATGATGCTGAAGGTGTCTACGGCGTCTTTCCTACCGTAAACTGGGGTGATGATGTGCCGGCAATGGCCAAGATGACCGAGTACTGCCAGCAGTATCATCCTGATGATTACGGCAACATGGACTATATTACCTCGTGGGCAGAAGGCTTAATCGTGGCTGAGATTTTAAGGCTAGCCATAGAGAATGTCGGTGTTGACAACCTGACCCCGCAGGCAGTAGAGGAGTATGGCTTCAAAAAGCTTAATGGCTTTGATGTCGGTGGCCTGCACGGCCCGGTAAGCTATACCCCGGGTGATAACCGACTGTCTAAAGCAGTCAGGGTCTTCCAGGTTCAAAGCGGTGAAATCGTGCCGGTCAGCGGCTGGGTGGAAGCCTCGCTGATAAGGTACGAAGACTTTGAGTGGTTCGGCCAGTAACTATTCGGTAGGAGCCCCTGTCGGAAGCGGGGGCTCCTACTAGTGGAAGGTTTGTTATGCTTAAACTGAATAACATTGAGGTTGCCTATCTTAATGTTATCCGGGTGCTTCATGGTGTCGCTCTGAGTGTGGAGGACGGTTCGATTGTGGCTCTGCTTGGAGCCAATGGTGCCGGTAAAAGTACCACTCTTAAGGCAATATCAGGGCTACTCCGTACTGAGGAGGGAGAAGTAACCGATGGCAGCATTGAGTGGAACGGCGAAAGAATTGATAACAAAAGTGGTGAAGAAATAGGCAAGTTAGGTATTATTCAGGCACTGGAGGGGCGTCGTGTTTTCGAGCACCTCAGCACGGAGGAAAACCTACTGGTTGGGGCCTATCAGCGCCGAGACCGTCGTGCCGTTAAAGAAGACCTTGGCATGGTTTATCAGTATTTCCCGCGACTCAAGGATCTGAGGCGTAATACCGCCGGCTATCTTTCCGGTGGTGAGCAGCAGATGCTGATCGTCGGCCGGGCGATAATGGCTAACCCGAAGCTTTTGTTGTTGGACGAACCGTCACTGGGTCTGGCCCCAATGTTAGTTGAGGAAATATATGACATCATCCGGCGGTTCAATGCTGAGCATAAAACCTCGGTCCTCCTCGTGGAGCAGAATGTCAGGGTTGCCCTCGGTATCGCCGACTACGGTTATGTTATGGAGAATGGCCGCATTGTGCTTGACGGTAGTGCCGACTTTCTCAAAAATAACGAGGATGTCAGGGAGTTTTACATGGGGCTATCGGCTACGGGCACGAGGAAGAGCTACCGGGAGGTAAAACACTATAAGAGGCGAAAGCGATGGCTATAGGCGGGTAGGACAGCTAAATCTGTAGCTATCATTGCTGTCCCAGATAGGCTGCTATGACTTGGGGGTTATTTCTAATCTCTTCCGGGACACCCTCAGCAATTTTCAGGCCAAAGTCGAGGACCACAATCCTGTCAGCCAAATCCATGACCACCCCCATATCATGCTCGACAAGGACAATACAGCTGACTCCGTCCCTCAGCACCGGTGTTTCCGGGTAGGTATCTCCCTGTCCCTCAAATATATCGATGATGAACCGAGCAATGTCCTCCTTCTCTTCCAGGTTCATCCCTGCCATCGGTTCATCAAGGAGTAGAACCTTCGGCTCCAGAGCCAGGGCTCGACCCAATTCAACTCTTTTACGCATTCCGTAGGGGAGGGTGCCAACCACCTGCTTTCTAATTGAGGCTATCTCCAGGAAATCGATGATGTCCTCCACTGTCTTACGGTGTCTGATTTCCTCTCTCTGAGCCCAGCCAAAATAGAGGGCACTACTCAGGAAGGTCTGCTTCATATGGGCATGTCGGGCAGCCATAATATTCTCCAGAGTGCTCAGCCCGGTAAATAGCTCGATATTCTGGAAGGTTCTGGCCAGACCAAGCTGGGCTGCCTTATCCGGACGGATTCGGGTGAGCCTCTGACCTTCGTAATATATCTCACCGCTCTGTGGCTTATAGAAGCCGTTGATACAGTTTAAGATGCAGGTCTTACCGGCACCGTTTGGCCCAATAATCGCCAGAATCTCATTGTCGTTGATGTCAAGGCTAACTTCGCTAAGTGCCTTGACGCCGCCAAAGGAGAGGAAAAGGTTCTCAATTCTTATCTTCACTTTGGACTTGCTTTTTACCTCGGGCAACTTCCATCCTCCTGACTAGGTATCGCCATTCCTCGCCTGATTTGCTTTCAGCACCCCTTGTCGGCTTCCTCAGTAACTAGCTTTTCCTTATACTGAATTACGCGGTGGCACTCTGGCCCCTCACACTCCAGCCGCCGTCCTAACTGCTTGCTTTTCTTCCTCAGTAGGTTAGTTATCTCCTTAGCCGGCTCACTATACTTAGTGTAGCCCGCACATTTCGTCGAGAAATCTTGGTATACCAGCACGGTTACTTCGTCATCCACCGCGTCACAATAGATAGTAGTTGCCGTTACTTGCCAGTTTACCATGCTTAATAGGCTCCTTAGCCAGATTATCATGCCGCTGCTTAGATTGTCCATTATTGGGTAGAGAAAAATCTAGCCAGTATGCTTTCTTATCAACAGTCTAGCTAGGAACTGTTCAGCCTCTAAAAACAAGGACATAACTTGACCTGAGTCAATTTGGTGTTTGGGTAAATCGGCTAAAGCGGCATCAAACGGCTACTTGACAACTGCTGCCACATGGCTTGAGATTTTGAGCCCCGTGAATAGTGCCAGTTGTCACCACTATCCTTTATATTCTTGACAAATAATGATATTTAGTCTACTATTATAGTGCCAGCTGGCAATATAGATGGTTAAGGCCCTTGACAAGCGATGGCTTTTAGTTTATCATTTTATCAGGGTGATATAAATGCCTATTGATGATTATTTTACGGTGCTAGATGTGGCTAGGAGGTTGGGGATTCATCCTGATACCGCTAAGCGGCTCTGCCGTCAGGGGGATATACCGGCTACTAAACTGCATAACACTTGGCTGGTGGAAAAGAATAAACTTGAGGCTTTCGCCGGAACTTATAGCCCGAGGCGCGGTGGGAAAAGGAAATTACTTTAGGGGGACGTATAATGGGTGCTGGTTTGAAAAACAGGGTGGCACCAGCAATCACGGTACCAGATAGCTGCGGGAAGGATAATGATAGTCTCAAACAAACCGCGGTTGTGGTATGTACTGATACTCATACCTTTGCCGGATTCACCTACTGTGCCTATGGGCAGCGGCTGTTAGATACCTTAAATGAGGGTCTTACTGTAGACGGCTCGCTGGTTGGCAAATATTTTCTGCCGCTTACTCAAGTTGAGGTGTTCCTGCCAGATGGAAGAAAAGAAAATGTGGCATCCACCTATGTTAGCAAAAGTAACATCCTTTTCGTCGCTGGCAGGTCAGAAAGTCAACATGCAATATTACCCACTCAGCCCTCCCATAGCACCTATCCTTTCCGGGAAAAGGCAGCCGTGGGTGCCAAGGTTCGTTTTCCCCAGTATACACTCACTGGTAAGATGCACAATGACGTATGGGAGCTACTGATAGATACCCTTGAGAGGGATGATAAGTTCTTGCCGGCAACGAATGTTGAGATACTGCCCCAGCTGGTTAATGGCGAATCCCAATTTGATTTTGTTGCCATTAACAAAGACCAAATCATCTACGTTGCTCAATTATAGCCGGCTCAAGGATATTGGCTTGTCTTCAAATCATCCGGAGTGCGGGGACTTGGCTCATAGGTCTACTGGTTCTGTTTCTTAAGGTAGAATCCCAACCATATGATATATAAGGTTGAAAGCATGGCGAGGATAGCTGAGGGAAATGCTGCCCGGTCGCCAAGGAAGGCGATGGCAATCACACTGGCTAGGGCAGTGTTCTTTCTGGTGCCCATTACCATCAGGCTGATGCTGGTTTGTCGGTCTATGTGTAATTTCCTGGTGATGAAGTCAATGGCATGCCCTAGCCCGAAGGTAACCGTGATGGCTATGATGGCAACCTTGAGCAAAACGTCAGGTTGGGTAAAGAAAACCTGGCGGTTTAGGCCGATGATGGTGAAAATCGTGATGAAATAGCACCAGTTCACAGCGGTATCCCGCCACTTAGCTATCCTCTGAGTTAAGCCAGTGAAAAGGAGTAATCGAGATACGGCCAGTGGGATAATTATTACCTGCACGAGTGTAAGCATCAGTCTAACTGGATTGAGGAGGTTAGTGCCCAGGAATAGCATCATTATGCCCGGGGTAAGCCCCAGCGCTGCCAGATATAGCCCGGTTTCGCCGATTAGCGAAAAAACTATATTTCCTCCCAGCATATAGCTAAAGGGCACCACGGAAGTTGCTGGAGGTATGGCGGCAATGGTTACGAACCCTGCCCATATTTCGCTGTCATTTATCAGCCACCGGGTCATGAGCAGCATTATACCGCCCATAATAACGTAGTTAAGCAGTAAGGAAATAAGTATCGGGCGGGGGGCGCTTTTAATAGAGACAAAATCGCGGTTGGTGATACTAGTGGTGGCTAGGGTCATGGCTACTGCCAGTGCTGGCAGTAGTAGGGGCTCCGTCCAAACCGCCACCTGGCCGACAGTCAATGCCAGCACAATAGCGAGAATAAATATGAAATTCCGGTTTCTGAACAGTCGGCTGATGTTGGTGGTTAAATTATTATAAGTAATATTCAAATTCTTTTTGCTCGCGGGTGGGAGAAGCAGTCCTCTAAGCTAATCTCCTATTTCTCTATTTTGGGCTTGTGAGCTGTTATCGGATAACAGGCTCCCTTATTGACTCCCGGTCGCTGGCACGGCGGTATTGAAAACCTAGTCAAGCTGATTGTGCTAAGTTGTGCTTTAGTGGCAAATAAGCGTGTTCCCTTTCTTTATATCTCAGCTTGGGGTTAAGAGCATGGAAACTAAGTATAGCGTCAGGGTAAATTGTAGCACGATTTCGTCACCTAAGACCACAAGGTTAGACTTTCTACAGTAGGAATGAAATCAGGCGGAATATGGTTCCTGCTACCGGTTGACGAATAGGTTATAATATAAACATCAGAGCTTAGGAAGGAGAAATAAGTATGTTAACTGGAATAACGGGACTGGTTGCGGCCATCATTGCCATCGTTTTTGGAATTATTGTACTTATCAAGCCCCGGGTACTGGCTTATCTAATTGGTATCTACCTTATCATTTTCGGTGCGATTTACTTCATAGAAAGATACTTATAACGATTAGCCAAACACGAATACTCAATTAAGCCTGGCTACTTGGTTCTAGCTGGAGTATTTATCAAGCCTCTCCTTAAATTCCTCCAGACTAAAATGGTAGTCCTGTGTGCCATAACACTCGACGGCAAAGGAGGCACAGACGCTTCCCATTATGGCGCACTGTTCGATAGGCTTACCTTGAACTAAGCCCTTGATTAATCCCGCTCTGTAGGCGTCGCCAGCGCCGGTTGGGTCCACTACTACCCTCGGTTTAGCGGCGGGTATAGCTATCTCAGCATCCGGTGTCAAGACCCGGGAACCCATTTCCCCCAGGGTGCTAACGATAGTCTTAGTCCGCTTCAGCAGTTGCTTTCTATCTAATCCAGTGTTACTAATGATTAGCTCCAGTTCATAGTCGTTGGAGATTAGTATCGTGGAGCCTTCTATGCTTTGGATGAGGTCTTGCCCCGGCCATATGGGTAGGGATTGCCCCGGGTCGAAGATGTAGTCAATGCCCCGAGACCTGCAGGCGAGGGAGTAGTTCATCATATCCTCAAGGTTTCCGGCGGCGATAATGGCGATGCTTTCCTGGGGACTTACCCTGTCGAGGTTGAAGGCGGTGGGGTATTTCATAGCCCCCGGGTTGAAGGCGGTGATCTGGTTATCGGCTCGGTCGGTAGTGATATAGGCGCTGGCGGTAAATTCCTCTTCAATTATCTTGATGCTGTCGCAAGCTATGTGGTTTTTCGCCAGCCATTCGAAATATCTATGGTAATCATGGCCGATGGTGGCCAGGATTATTGGCTCTTCACCCAGTAGGGAGAGGGCGTAGGCGATGTTACCGGCGGTGCCTCCGAGCCTCTCTACCATACTGTTGACCGTGAAGGAGACATTCAAAACGTGTATCTTATCGGGCAGGATATGGTCGGAGAAGTTCCCGGGAAAGTCCATAATCCTGTCGTAGGCTAGCGAGCCGGAAACAATAATCTTCATAAAACTCTGCGCTAATACTTTAAGCTGGGATTTCCAATATCAACTACTGTAGCTATGGTAAAGCCCTGCCTTGCTGGCTGTCAAGCCTCTAAGCTACCTGACTCCATGGCTTAACACTTTCTGGTATAATATTATTGCGAAGGTCCTTGATGCTCAGTTGCGGGTGAGTTGAGATGAAGGTAAATCGCTTGAGTTTCTGGTTGCTAACTTTTTTGTTAGCTGCGCTTTGTTCATGTTCTAGCCCAGTACCAACACCTCCCGCAGCAGCGGTGCCTGTTCTGCCAACAACGCTTCCAGAAGTATCAGAGCCTGTGCCATCATCAGCGGTGTCATCCTCTATAACATTACCTGAACCACGGTTCGAGAGCGAGGTCTCCCTAGAGGAGACACTGCTCGAAAGAAGGTCGGTCAGGGAGTACACTGCTGTCCCCCTGTCGCTTGAGGATGTCTCCCAGCTTTTGTGGGCGGCCCAGGGGATAACTAGTAACTGGGGCGGGCGTACCGCTCCATCCGCGGGAGCACTCTATCCCCTGGAGATATATCTGGTGGTCGGTGACGTTGACAATCTGGAGGTTGGTATCTATAAATACCGGCCTGAGAGTCACGAACTAATCAGGTTAGGCGATAGTGATGTGCGCTCTGAGTTAGCCAGCGCTGCCTTAGGGCAGGCATATGTAGAAAAGGGAGCCATAGATATTGTTATCGCGGCTGTTTATGAGAGGACTACCCGCAAATATGGTAGCTGGGGTGTTCGCTATGTCCATATGGAGGCGGGACACGTTGCCCAGAATATATATCTCCAGGCGGTGGCTCTTGACCTGGGCACGGTAACGGTTGGTGCCTTTTCTGACGAGCGGGTGAAGGACATTCTGGGTATGCCGGAGAGTGAGGTTCCGCTGTATATCATTCCGGTGGGGAGGAAGAAGGCTTAGCAGGGAACGGCTACCAAAGGAGGGAGAAATGGAATTAACCGTGTCAAGCTCAGCATTTCAGGAGGGAGATGTAATACCCACTGAGTATACCTGCGAGGGGCAGGATGTATCGCCCCCGCTCGCCTGGGATGAACCACCTGCCGGGACTCAGTCTTTGGTGCTTATCGTAGATGACCCAGATGCCCCCGTTGGGGTGTTCACCCACTGGGTTCTATTCAACATACCATCTGATAGCCGTGACTTGCCAGAGGCCTTGCCGACTCAGGCTCAACTCCCCAGTGGGGCCCAGCAAGGTAAGAATGACTTTGGCAGACTTGGCTACGGTGGTCCCTGTCCGCCACCGGGACGTTCTCACCGGTATCGGTTTACCGTATACGCGCTGGACCAACCCTTGGGCCTAACGGTGGGTGCCCTTAAGAAACAGGTTCTTGATGCTATACAGGGACATATCCTTGCCCAGGGTCAGCTTACCGGCACCTACCAGCGTTAGCCGACTGAGAGATGGAAGCTATAACTCTCCGATGTGAGGTTAGTTCAAATTGGGGGAATTGGGTAAGCGGATGGGATATTGGTAACTGCCTTACCCTCTACTTGGTTTCCTGGGGCACGGATTTTCCTGAGAGGCTTATTTGAATCTTCCTTGGTTTGCCCTCGGCACCGGTAGTCTCAGTAGCGTCTTCCTCAATGCGGGCTACTTCCGGGAGTGTTCTCAGCATATCAATCAGGTTGATGGGCTCACGTAGTGAAACTATGATTGAGGGCCGCTCGGCATTAGGTATAAGATCAGTGTTTTCAACCTCAGGTAAATTGTCAAGATAGGTCACGATTCCCATTATTTTCATTATGTCTATCGGGGGTAAGATTGCTAGTTCTAACTCCAGCTCCCTCTCACCAGCAGTTGTGTCTCGGTCATCGGCTAGCGGTGCCTTTTCCGCTAGCGCCGTGGTCTCTGTTTGTTCTATGGCTGGGATTGGTTCCTGGGAAGTGGCAGGTATTTCATCCGCCTCCATGGTTACCGTGCTGGTCTCAGCTACGGGCTGAGATAGCTTGTGCTCAGACTCTACCTGTAACGCTACCACCTTCTGCTTGAGGCTTTCCAGGCCTGAAAGGAGCTGGCTATATAGTTCCTGCGCGGAGTTTCTGAGCTCGAACTGAATCCTTTTATTCTCTGCTTCCATCTGTTGGGCTCGGGCCTCTGCTTCAGCTATAATCTCAGCCGCCTCAGCTCTGGCCTGGTCAATGACCTTTGCCTTCATCTCCTCGGCCAACTTGTCAGACTCGGTAACTGTTCTCTCGGCAAGCTTGGTAAGCGATGAAAGATGTTCCGTACGCTGGGTGAGCGAGTCCTGTTGGCTAATAAGTTCGTTGAGGAGAGATGCTACCTGAGTCTCATCTAACCCATCTTTAACCTTCCTAAACTCCCACCCACTCAGTTCAATGATATTATCGTTATCCTTAGCCCCGTTCTTGCCCATAACTGTTCTCCACCGTCTGCTATAACTAAGTGTAGCTCATGGAAACCGAATGTCAATCGCTCAATAGTAATATATTGGGTATACGAAAGTAGTGTATGGGGTAGAGTTTAGCCTGGTGAAAGAGCGGCTTCCCCCTTAAACTATCCTCAGCTCTCTACTTCAACCCTGCCTTCTGCTTGACCAGTTCCAGTAGTTCGGCGGCATTTTGGGCAGCGTAGCCTAATTCGTCATTATCGAAGTAGCAGTAAATCTCTTTACCCTCTTTAGCCCAACTGGAAAAGACGTCAGCCCATTCGGTGAGGGTCTCGGTTCGGTAGCAACCGCAATAGGCATCGCCGGGGCCGTGCAACCGTAGGTAGGTAAAATCAGCGGTGAGCTCCCTGGGCGACTTAAGACCAGCCAGTTCATAAAGGCAGAAGGCGGCTCTGTGCTCAGCCAGGGTCTGATATACCTCGGGATGGAACCAGGTGGGGTTGCGGAACTCAAAGGCATAGCGGTAGCCTTCCGGCAGTGCCGAGAGGAAGGACTTCAGCCGTCCGATATCCCGTCGCCAATTTGGTGGAAGCTGAAAAAGAATAGGGCCTATCTTATCCTGAAGTCCCGTTATCCGTTCCATAAAGGTAGCTAGCGCCATCTCGGGGTCTTTCAGCTTCTTCATGTGGGTGATGAAGCGGCTTGCCTTAACACTGAAGATGAATCCGGTAGGCACGGTATCGTGCCATTGCTTGAAGGTCTTCTTCTCCGGTAGTCGGTAGAATGAGTTGTTAATCTCTACGGTGTGGAAATGGCGGGCATAATGCGTCAGAAAATGTTTCTGAGAAACGTCTAACGGGTAGAAGGGCCCAACCCAATGCCCGTAGTGCCAGCCTGAAGTGCCGATGTGAATCGTTTTAGTCCCTCCTTTGGTCTGGTATGTGCTTAGGGCGTGATTGTAATACGGTAGCCTTTAAACTGTCAATGGGGTAGGGGATTGACAGCTCTCCCCCCTCTGTTTTAAGCTAGGCAAACGTGGGACGTCCATCACGTAGCTACTTATAAAGACAGAACCTGTAGAAGGAGGCATGTAGATGTCACTTGAGATCATAGAGAATTTGAGGAGGGCAGTCATCGAATACGATGCCGAAGCTGCGACTAGCTGGGCCGAGAGAGCAATTGCGGAAAAGGTAGAACCTGCCCAGGCGCTGGGGGCACTGACTGAAGCCATCAGGCAGGTCGGTGACCGCTTTGGCAAGGGGGAACTCTGGCTGCCTGACCTGGTTGGAGCCGCCGATGCCATGCAGGCTGCCATGCCCCTCATAGAGGCAGAGCTTAGGAGAACCGGGGCGAAGCGAGAGTCTCTGGGTACCGTTGTTGTGGGGACGGTTTTTGGGGATATCCATACTATAGGCAAGGCTATGGTGTGCACCCTGCTTACTGCCGGGGGCTTTGAGGTGCATGACCTGGGGGTGAATATCAAGGCTGAGGAGTTCATAGAGGCAGTAGATGAATATAAGGCGGATGTCTTGGCTATGTCTGCCCTCTTGACCATGACTGCTGCCGAGCAGAGGAAGGTCATTCAAGCCCTCAAGGAGAGGGGCATCAGAGAGAAGGTGAAGGTCATGGTGGGTGGGGGTGCCATAACCGCCGATTTTGCGGAGAGTATCGGCGCCGATGGCTATGACCCCACCGCACCCGGGGCAGTGGGGCTGGCTAAGAGGCTACTTGGCAAGTAAAGGAGGATAAAGATGTTAAGAGGATTTACCCGTCGCTTCCCGCCACTCAATATACTGTCTGAGGAGCAGGTGGGAGCTATTCACAGAGCCGTCCTGGATGTTCTCCGGGAGACGGGGGTAAGGTTTGAGAGTGAGCGGGCGTTAAAGGACTTAGCCAAGCACGGTTGTCAGGTGGATTATGAAGAGAAGAGGGTGCGTTTCCCGGAGTATCTGGTTGAGGAAGCTATCCGCCGTACCCCCAGCAGTCATCGTGTTAAAGCCAGGGACCCGAAGAATGACATAATATTTGGTGGCGATACGGTGTATTTTCGGAATTTCCCGGGAATGCAGACCATCGATCCGGATACCTGGGAGCCAAGAGACCCTACGAGGCAGGAGTATTGTGACCTGATAACAGTTTTTGATGCCTTGCCTAATATGCATGCTATCGGTCCTTATCCCTATTATGGATATGATGGTGTCCCCCCGGTTATGCGTCTACTGGAGGGTATTGCCATTAAGATAAGGAATTCAACCAAGGTTCTCATCATGGGTAATGCCAGTGATGCTGACCAGTTCCATATAAAGATGGTAAAAGTAGCCGGGGGTGAGGCGGTTCTTTCGGCATATGGTTCAGCTCCCTTGACCTGGTATGATGATCAGTTAAGAGCCGTCTACCGAGCTCTGGAAACCGGCTGGCCTATGTATCTACTTCAGGGAACAGCACTCGGGGCTACCGGGCCGGCCACAGTTGCCGGGACGGTGGTGGTTAATCTTGCTGAACTACTGTCTCTATTAGTGCTGCTACAGCTACTAAAACCGGGGACGAGGGTGCATATTGCCAGCGATACCTATCCCCAGAATATGCGCTCCGGAGCCCCCGCCTTTGGGCGGATTGGCTGTTCCTTGGTTAAGGCAGTGGAGAACCAGATGGCTCGGCATTATGGAATTCCCAGGAGAGATTCCAGTGGCGGCCCCGTAAACTCAAAGAAATCAGATTTCCAAACCGGATACGAGAAGGCACTTAACGCCCTGATTAGCGCTTTGACCGGCTCTAATCTTATATCCATGCATAGCGCTCTCTATGGTGAAATGGCTGCCCATCCCCTCCAGGCCATATTGGATGATGATATCGCTGGCATGATAGGCAAATTTATTGAGGGGGTCACCGTAAATGACGAGACAATAGCCTTGGAGCTAATAGAGCAGGTGGGGCCGATTCCCGGTAACTACCTCAATACAGCACATACCAGAGAGTGGTGGCGTAAGGAGCAGTTTATTCCCCGAGCCGCTGACAGCCTGACCTATCCGGAATGGATGCAGTCAGGTAAAAAAGACTGCCTTGATTATGCTAGAGGGGTGATGGATGAAATACTGGCTACCCATAGGGTATCAATACCATTAACTCCGAGTCAGGAGGCGGATATCGGGCAGATATTGAAATCGGCACGGAAGTATTACCGGGAGAAGGGGCTGATATCAGACGAAGAGTGGGCGGTTTATAAGGAGAAGGTTCTAAAATCACCTGACTACCCGTTTGCCTAATGTCTAGTGGCCATACTTGGTAAAGAGCCGGCGTATTGTGCCCGCTACTGTTAAGGGCAAACTTGGTAATTAACCAAGGTAAATATCTACTGAGTGAAATGAGAGGATATGTCGTGCTTGATGAGGAATACTCAGCCCCAGAGTTCAAGATGAAAAAGGGGAGTAATAATAGCCAAGCATGGCCGTTTGATGCTATGGCTTCCGTCTACGATGCCTGGTTTGGGGCGGGGGGAAAAACCATCTTCGATATTGAGGTGCGTGCCTTCCGGGATATCTTACCTTTTCTACCTAAACCCTGGCTTGAGGTGGGGGTGGGCAGCGGCCGGTTTGCCCAGGCTCTGGGCATAGAGATGGGAGTAGAGCCCTCAATTAAGATGGCGGAGATGGCAAGAAAGAGGGGGATAGCGGTTCTTCTGGGCATAGCGGAAGGGGAGCCATTTAGGGAGCATACCTTTGGCACGCTATTCTTGATTGTTACTCTCTGCTTTGTTACCTCACCACTTGCTGTCTTGAAGGAGTCTTACCGTATTTTGGTGCCGGGTGGGAAGTTAGTGCTGGGCCTGGTCTTGAGCGACAGTCCCTTTGGTAAATTCTATGAAGAGAAGAAGAAGCGGGGACACCGTTTCTACAAATATGCTACCTTCTGTAATTTTGCTGAGGTTACCAGGCTCCTGGAACAGGTGGGGTTTTCCATTGAGAGGGTCATTGCCACGCTTTTTCAGAAGCCAGGTGAGGTTAAGTATGCGGAATCGCCACAGGAAGGTTTTTCTTCTGATGCGGGATTTATCATAATCGTGGCTGGAAAATCAATTAACTGATGAGTTAGTTACCTTGTGGGGACTACCGGGGAATATGCCAAATCATCGCAGGCAGTTATTCGGTAGCTAGATCGGGACATTAGCCACTACTGTAGTCCCCTTACCTGCTTCAGACTTGAGCTTCAGGCTACCACCAAGTAGCTGTGCCCTTTCCTGCATTCCAGTCAAACCAAGTTTACCTGCCTGCACCAGGTCTCCCAGATTTTCGGGAAGTTCAAAACCTATGCCGTCATCACTGATAGTAGCCCGAACTTTATGCTTGTCGAACTCGACCTTGACCTCAGCCCTGGTGGCTTGAGCATGCTTGGCTATGTTTCTTAGCGCCTCCTGGACAATGCGAAAAAGTATTAACTCTGCTTCCGTAGAGAACCTTCGCTCGCTGCCAGCCACCTCTAGATTAGTCTCCACCCCATATTCCCTGGTCAGTTCCCCGGTCAACCACTCCAGCGCCGGCAGTAACCCCAAATCGTCAAGAATAGAAGGTCTTAGGTCGCGACTGAAGCGACGCACCTCCCGCACCACATCTCTAATCTCTTCATAGAAACCCCACAGCGCTTTAGCCTCCCTCACTGGTAGTGCTGCCTTGTCACCGAGCAAGCTCTCTAACTGATGAAGCAGGGCAATAAGGGTTTGAATCGTGCTATCATGGAGCTCTCGGGCGATACGCCGGCGTTCTTCCTCTTGAGCCCGAGTAATCTCCCGCAGATAATAGCGCAGGTTTTCCTGCATCCGTTTTGCCTCAGTAATGTCTCGAGCCATGTTTTGGAAGGCGGTGAGTCGGCCATTACTGAAGATTGGGCTGGTGGTTAACATCAAGGTTGCCTCGGTGCCGTCCTTTCGGATAAGGTGTTGCTCGTAGGGTTGGGCTACCGCCTCGCCTCTAATCAACTTCCGACGCACCTCCTTTGCCAGGCGTAAGCCCTCATCGGAAAGGATGGTTTTTACATTACCTCGAGCCAGTTCTGCGGCGCTAAACCCGGTGAGCTTTTGGGTGGCTTTATTCGCTTTCAGAATATTGCCCTTTAAATCGTGAACCCAAATAGCATCAAGGGCAGCCTCAAATAGCTCTCTATGGCTTTCCTCCGATTCCTGCAGTGCCCTTTCCGCCCTCTTTCTTTCGGTGATGTCCTGTAAAGTCTCAATGGCGCCTATTATTTCTCCACTGACATCTTTGATAGGACTTGCCGCAACCTGTAGCCATTTTCCACCTCTTCCCAGAGATGGGTTGTAATCTTCAACTTCGTAGGCACCCTCGATTAGGGAGGATTTCTGGCATTTGCCCTGATAATACCCCTCAATTTCATCTACTGATGCCCCATCCACGATAAAATCAGCCATCACTGGCCTCTTCTCGGCGTAGAAGGCTCGCCACTGTTCATCGGTCCCGACTATTGCTTCCCTTTTTATGCCGGTAAGGGCTTCAACGGCGGTATTCCAATGGGTGACCTTGTGATTTCTATCGATGACAAATGAAGAAATAGAGGAGCCATCAATAATCTTAGCGAGCATCTCCTCGGCTCGCTTGAGCCCAGTTATGTCGCGCATTAAATCGACAAATTTTACTACCTCTCCATTCTCATCAAATATCGGGGAGCTCTTTATGGAGAAGTACCTGTCAAACCGCGCTTCATAGCGGTCGAGTGAGCCTACCTGCTTGGTCTCCCAGGTTTGTCGGCAGGGGCACTCTTCCTGGGGACATTCCATCCCTATCCCTCTTATGATTTCATAACATTTCTTCCCGATGACTTCGTCGCGGCTTTTACCCAGAAGTGCCAGGCCACTATCATTTATGTTTTCTATGTTGTAGGCTCTATCAATAATCAGCATAATGTCTTCCAGGGCATTGAATGAACTGCGCCACTTTGCTTCCTCGGCCTTCAGCAGAGTATTAGCCACTCGGATACGTTCTTGCTCTTTGCGGTGCCTGTGAAATAGTAGGTTAACCACGGTGCCGATTGCAATGACACCGCTGCTTTCAACTAAAGCGTCAGCCGGGCTGGGGGAGATTAAAATAGCGCGGGGCAACAGAATGCCCAGGGCAACCGCTAGGCTAGCTATGCCTCCCTTGATACCAAAGGTAAAGCCGGCGTAGATTATAGGTACCAGCAGATAAACCCGTTCTATGGCATGCCGACTCAGGCCCAGAAAGGAGGGGGGAGGTTCCAATCCCCCAAAAGGTAGCTGCTGTGGGTAGTGAAGAATTATGCCCATCACAAATAATGCCACAACCAGCCAGAAACGGGGATTACGTACCACCCTTAGTAATGTATTTAGATATAAAACCATATCAGAACCTGCCCTGATACCTTAAACAAGGGGGAAAGTCAGGTCAATTCTTCTAATGTGAACCAGCCCCTTTTCATTGCCTTTATTACTGCCTCAGTGCGGGAGCCGACTCCCAATTTATTGAAAATACTCCCGAGATGACTCTCAATAGTGCGCACACTGAGGTGTAATGCCTCACCGATATCAGCGTTGCTCATGCCCCTGGCTGCCATCTTGAGGATAATGGTCTCCCGCTCGGTAAGTAAATCCGAGGCGCGTTCCCCAGTCGGCTCAATTTTGGATTGTCTTAACCGCTCCATTACCTTACGCGCCACGGTTGGGTGAAGCACGGCTTCTCCCTTATGCACGGTCTGAATAGCACTAATAAGTTCGCGGCTACCCACATCCTTTAACAGGTAGCCGGCAGCACCGGCCTCTAACAACGGGAAAATATACTGTTCATAATCATAGGCAGTGAGTATCAATATTACTGCCGAAGGCTGGAGGGCCTTAATTTGCTTGGTGGCTTCGATACCATTGAGCTTGGGCATGGAGATATCCATAATAATTACGTCTGGTTTTAGCTGACTGGCCATACGCACTGCTTCTTCACCATCACTCGCCTCACCAACGACCTTAAAATCTGCCTCACGTTCCAGAAGCTGACGGATGCTCTCCCGGACCACCACGTGGTCCTCAGCAAGGAGAATGGTAATCCTTTTCATGAGACTTCCTTTCTGCCGCTAAATACCGCCTCCCCTTCATCACCTAGATTTTAGACCATCTGGCTACTTTACTCAACAAGGTAGCGTTGGAACCCCTTAGCTACGGGTGGGAATCCCTGAGGAAAGCAGACCTTTCCCTGAGGTTTTCCCCAGGGTAAAAGTAGGTATCACACGGATGTGGTCATTACCTGACTGTGGTTAAACTTAAAGTAAAACAAGCAGGGTAAAGGAGGAAGGAGAAATGGGAGTCAGAGCCTATCTACTGGTTGATGTGGTTGATGACATGGCGCAGCAGGACTTTATTACTACCCTAAGACAGCTGGAGGAGATGCCTGGAGTGGATTTTGTTGATCCGGTTATTGGGTCCGTCGACATGGTGATTATGGTAGATGCCCCGGTAACGGTGGAGGCAGTAGCCAGCAAGATCCGAGCCAAGGATTGGGTCAAGAACTTGGAGATATTGAGGATTGTCAGCATGTTTGAGCGCCACCGGGCTTCAAAGCAGGAGCTTCTCAAGGCTTTAACCCGCAGCGGCGTGCAATCCACCACCAGTGTCTAAATGTAGGGTGCTAAGCTGGGAAAAAGGAGTTAACTATGGTTATTGAGGCCACGGCTAGGGGAGAGCTTGACTTCGCCGTGATTGATAGGATAGTCCACAAACACAATGTGGAGCCCGGTGCGGTAATACCAATCCTACAGGAGATTCAAGACACCTATAGCTACGTACCGCCGGTAGCGATACAACGCGTCGCCGAGCACATGAATATCCCGTCCAGTGAGATATATGGTATCGTTACCTTCTACGCTCAGTTCCGGCTCCAGCCTCTGGGGAAGAATCTAGTCAAGGTCTGCCACGGCACTGCCTGTCATTTGTGTGGTGCTGAAATGGTGGCGGAGACACTTGCCCAGGTTACCGGTGCCCGGGAGGGGGAAACTAGCCCGGATGATTTGTTCACCGTCGAGCGGGTCGCCTGCCTTGGCTGTTGTAGCCTGGCACCC
>SDBT01006171.1_pt1 | contig 19955 bp, 19 predicted proteins | sample 2277101 | NCBI WGS metagenome assembly SDBT01 (sample SAMN10404973, study PRJNA504765) | marine sediment metagenome | isolation source: marine sediment core GS10_PC15, 103 cmbsf | place: Arctic Ocean: Southern Knipovich Ridge | collected 2010 | reverse complement strand
TATAATATCAGGCCTTTGTATAATGGAGGAAATAGTGATAAATAAAAGAACATTGTAAGACTTAACAAACTCAAGAGCGAGCATAATATGGCCCGAGCTGCTGATGGGAAAACTCTCAGAAATAATCTGCAAAAAAACAAAGTAGGAAAAATAAAGCATTTTCAGCTCTTTTTAAGGCCGTAGCATAGCTAAAATCGCCATCCACACGTTCATCTGAAAATTTTTTTCTTTACATTCTGAATTTCAACGTATTATATTATAGGGTGAAATTTAAAAATGATCGACTAGAAGTTGACATTGCGACCTAATGTTGTAATCAATCAATAGTTGATCTAGAGTAGTGGCAAATACATTAGTCTCTCACATATAGCGATGGAAAGAATGAATCATCATATGTTTACGAAAGGAGGCCAAAACATTAAAAATAGATAGTGCTATCACGTTTATGACCAATACATCGATGCTTCACGCATCACCTTTTTAGGTATGTGCTGAAAAAAGGAAACTGATTAAGGGAGTTGTTATTATGAAATCATTCTTAAAAAAATTTTTATCGATCACTGCGCTACTTAGCATAGTAGCAGTGGAAGCGAACAACGTTACACCTACCTTGGTGTACCGCTCACAAGGCTTTCACGGTGATCGTCAAAGAAATGTGGGCGAAGTCGGCCACATTAATCTGTACGACATGGAATCTTGGTACGGAACATTGGATTTAGCCGTTGGTTACATGAGATCGTTCAGATCAACGCGCATTGCTCGTTGCCTTTTTGGTGATGATCTAATCTGCAATGATGACTGCAAAAACACAATCAAAGTACAGGGTAGCGAAGTTGCAACCCGTGACCCTAAAGCATGGTTAGCTGATTATCTCTACCTCAACTGCGAATACGATGGTAGCTTCCAAATTGACCCTATCATCCAAAACGTAATGGTTGACCTTGACTTCTATCTTGGCTTAGATGAATGGGCTAACGGCTTGTATTTCAGAATTTACGGCCCAATCAACTGGACTAAATGGCAACCAAGATTGTGTGTGACTGATCCAGCTACCGTATTAACTGATAGCTGCTCAACTGGTTACTTCTCTCCAAGTGGCGATGAAGTATTGCTTAGCAGCCTTGCTGACTACTTCTGTGGAAAAGCTCCTGCAACTGTAGATGGCATCACTTTCCAAGGTCTTAAATTTGCAAAAATGCCCAACTGTGATGAAACAAGAACTGGTTTTGCCGATCTTCGTGCAGAATTGGGCTGGAACTTCCTCCAAGACGAAGATTACTCTCTCGGTGTAGGTATCCATTTTGCAGCTCCAACTGGCAACAAGCGCAGAGCTGAATTTGTAATGGATCCTACTGTGGGTAACGGTAATCACTGGGAGCTTGGTGGCACAATTCATGGTCACTATGTATTCTGGAGAAGCGAAGATGAAGAAAAACATTTTGGCTTCTATGTAGATGCAGTAATTACTCACTTGTTTAAAGGTAGAGAACAACGCACATTTGATCTTTTAAACAGAGATAACAGCAGATATATGCTTGCCACTAAGTTTACTAAAACGGTAACTAACAACCTTGCTGGTCGCACAACTGCTGGTGTTGCTTCAGCTGGATCAACTGCTGCAACCTCACAATTCAATAACGTATACGCACCTGTAGCTAACTTGACAACTACTGATGTGAAAGTTGATATCGGCGTACAAGCTGATGTTGTTGCCATGTTTAACTTCACTTCACGTGGTTTCTCATGGGACATCGGTTATGACTTCTGGGGACGCAGCTGCGAAGGCATTGAATGCCCAGATGAATGTGATCCATGCAACACTGACAGCATTTTCTTGACCGCTAACAAAGACACCTGGGCTCTAAAGGGTGACGCTCGTATGTTTGGTTTTGCTGGGGCAGCTGATGGCAACCTTGCTATAGACGATTCTCAAGCTTTATCAGCTACTCAAAACGGAGCTGACATCCACAAAGGTACAAATGCTGGCTTTGTTGATGCAACTCTTACCAGTGTAACGAAACAAAACGGTGGCGTTGACAATTCACAATTCGCTATCGCTGGTAATGCTACTGGTAATGACGCTCGTTTGATTCATACACCGATTGCTCAAGGTGGCTTTAACGCTGACTCAGACCAAATCAAGACCTCAATTCAACCAATTTTCATCAAGAAAACTGACGTTGCTCTTCAAGAAACCCGTGGCCTTTCCCACAAAGTGTTTACTCACTTTAGTTACACTTGGGATCGCGATAACTGGGTTCCTTATCTTGGTATTGGTGGTTCTGCTGAATTCGGCTCGAATGAAAGCTGCTGCGATACAACCTGCGATACAACTTGCTCAACCAGCTGTGATAGCTGTCTAAAATGCTCCTTGTCTCAATGGGCTGTATGGGTTAAAGGCGGTCTATCCTTTAACTAGAAAATTAAAGTCACAGAAAGAGGGTTGCCCTCTTTCTGTGACTTTTTCAAAATACACCCGTTAAAGCAGTTAAATTAGTACAAAAGGTCTGGTTTCCACCAGGCCTTTTTCTAAAAAAGCCTGTAAAATAACGTTTTTAATATTTTTTGGCAACATCACGATAAATTTTATTGCTTTTTTTCTCTTCTCTTTATATACAATAGTAGTAATGATAGTAATGTCGTCGGAATATGTTAAAAGGGAGTAGTTCATTATGAATCACAAGTCGTTATCTGCACTTATTCTACTTGGTGCCATGGGATCGGTGTATGCCGATCGTGACGTAACCCCAACAATCATTAACAGATCCCAGGGAAGAGATGCCGCATTAAAAGTCGCTGGCCTTTCAGAAAAAGTCCATCTCTATAACGAAGGAAACTATATAAATTTGGATGGTACAGTCGCGTTTGGACGCAGTTTTAGAGCCCAACGATTAGCTGAATGTCTCTTTGGTGATGATTTAATTAACTGCCAATCAATCAAAATTCAAGGATCAGATGTAGCGAACAGAGATCCCAAAGCATGGCTTGCTGATTACTTCTATCTTCCACCTGATTATGATTCCGACTTTTCTATCGACCCTCGCGTACAAACCGCATTACTTAATTTAGATCTATATGTTGGACTTGATGAACTTCTTGAAGGACTTTACTTCAGAATCCATGGTCCTATCACCTGGTCGCGTTGGGATATCAATTTCAACGAACTATGTGATCAAAATTTCACGGGATCTTTTAGAGAGGGTTATTTCACCTGGGATGGCATGGACAACGATCAACTGCTTAAAACGTTCGGTGATTATGCCTCTGGAAAATCTCCCCTCAACACTTCCGGCTTTCAAACTGATGGTTCATTCACTAACCAGCTGGACATTGGGGTATCTTTTGAAACCCTTAACTTTGCAAAAATAGAACGATGCTCACGATCCCGTACGGGCTTCGCCGAAGTTCGTTTTGAGCTCGGATACGATTTCTTTCAATCAGATGATTATCACCTTGGCTTAAATGTGCAAGTGGCTGCGCCATCTGGCAGTCGCCGCATGGCCGAGTTTGCATTCGATCCAACCATTGGTAATGGCAACCATTGGGAAGTTGGCGCAGGTGTCTCGGCACACTATATTCTCTGGAGAGCACAAGCTGAAGATAAATTTGCCGGATTCTATCTCGATGCAAGTATAACGCATATAAATAATGGTAAAGAAGAACGCACATTCGATTTATGCGGTAGACCAAACAGTCGTTATATGCTTGCTGAAAAAATGGGCAACCCTGTGAATTTCCTTCGCGCTGGTGATACTACTGGCTTGAGTGGTACCACGGCTAGTACTACTGTACCAAATGCACAATTCAAAGGAATATTCACTCCCGTTGCTAATCTCACCACAGTTGATGTAAATGTTCGCGCAACCATTCAGGCAGATGTTGCTGCAATGATTAATTATACCACAAATAGCTGGGGCTTTGATGTGGGATATAACTTTTGGATTAGAAGCTGTGAAAAAATATCATTACCACGTAGACCAACAAGTGAATGCTGTCCAAACCTCTGCACTACCGAAAAAGATATGTGGGCATTGAAAGGTGATGCGGCTGTATTCGGATTTATGAGTGCTGTATCAGGAAATACAGCAATAGGTCAACTCAATGTAAATGAACCTGTTCCATTATCAGCTACGCAATGTGGATCTACCATTCACAAAGGCACCAATGCTGATGCTGATATAACAGATTGCTTAGGCGTTGATAGTCTACAAAATTGCGGCGTAGACAATCCTAAATTTGCATATGGTCGCGGAACAAGTAGCGCTGGTGGTAATGACGACCAACTTCTCGTTCACTCAACAAATACAACTATTGCATCTGATGCAATTAAAACCTCCCTCGATCCCAAATTCATAAACTGCTGTGATATCAACTTCCAACGCACACGCGGGTTGTCTCACAAAGTATTTGTCAATGCGAATTACACCTGGGATTTCGATAACTGGAGTCCCTATTTTGGTATTGGTGGTGCAGTAGAATTTGCTGGACGAACTTCGAACGATAACTGCCAAGTTACCACACCTGATTGCAGCGTTGCCTGTGACACAAGCAGTTGCTGCACAACAGATTGTTCTTGTTGCCTTACTTGCTCTCTATCACAATGGCAAATCTGGCTCAAGGGTGGTATAAACTTTAACTAATAACGCTTCTTTCTAAAAATAAAACAGGCTCGAAACAATCGAGCCTGTTTTTTATCATATTGCGTTTTGCGCTCATAAGCGGTATATCTTATGTATAAAAGGAACAATGCCTGTCTTTGAAAAAAGGAGTGTATTATGACGCAACGCAAACAGCTTGCCACTTTCATACTCACTATTACGTGCGCTACTACATACGCTAACGATTCAGCAATTACTCCCTATTTTTCAATTCGCTCACAAGGTTTAAATACTCCGCGGCATATGTGTGGAATCGTGCAGCAAATTTTCACCTATACGGATAAAAAAGTAGCTGGTACAATCTCCGGCGCTCTTTCATATACACGTTCTTTCGATCATGAAGAAATAACACAATGCCTGTTTGGCACCAAAAAATGCCCAACAGTATCTATTTCAGGAAGCAGAGTCACTGATCGCGGCACAAATGATTGGCTTGCAGATTACTTTTATCTACCCACAGACTTTAAAAGCACCCTCTCATTCAAACCAACGATTGATAACATTCTCCTTGATTTGAACTTTTTTATTGATTTAAATGAATGGGTAGATGGCTTGTATCTTGCGTTTTATGCACCCCTCGTCCATTCTCGATGGGATCTTAATTTGTGTGAAACGATTGATATGAAAGGAACAAATAGCCATGTTCCTGGATATTTTACCCCCGATACATTGCAGCGAAATGATCTTTTAAATAACTTTACTGAATATGTAGGGGGTACCGTAACCGGCCCAATTACGCAAACGGTAGGTGGTACACAGTTTCCTATCACCCTTTCCCGGCTCAATAAGGCTCGCATGAGCCAAAATAATCTCAATCAAACACGTCTTGCAGATCTTCGCGCCGCAATCGGCTATGATTTTATTCATAAAGATCAATTTATATTTGGTATACAGGGGATTATCACCGGACCCACCGGTAATCGGCCAGAAGGTGAATTCTTTTTTGAACCAATCATTGGTAATGGGCATCATTGGGAACTGGGAGCAAGCTTCCAAACAATTGGGGTCCCTTGGCGTTCAGAGGATGAAGAAAAACAGATCATTTTATCTGCTAATCTTAACCTCATGCATCTCTTTGCATCGCGCCAACGTGGCACATTTGACTTGAAAGGCAAACCGTTCAGCCGGTATATGCTTATTGAGCGGCTTGGAACACCCATCCAAGATAACTTAAAGGGAAATGGAACTCCCCCTTCAGCGCAATTTAGAAACGAATTTACACCCGTTGCTAATCTTTCAAATCTCTGCGTAGAAGTCAGTGCAACTATCCAAGCTGAACTTACCGGTATGCTCACACTTGTATGCGATAATTTTAGTTGGGATGTGGGTTATAATTTTTGGGCACGCACCTGCGAAAATATAAAATTACGCAGCGTCAGTGCTTTTGAAAATAACAGTAAGTGGGCGCTCAAAGGTGACGCACATGTATTTGGTTTTGATCGAGGTGCAGCTGGAGCCGATCCACTTGTCGGTGCGATAGCGCTTTCAGCTACGCAAAATAACGCCACTATAAAAAGTGGTACTAACTTTACTGCAAATCGTACGATAGCCCAAGCGATTATCAATCCCGGTATTGATAACCCACAAAATGCCACCGGTGATGCTACTGGAGGAACGAATGATCATGCCTTAAGCGCTGAACCAAATGATGAATCGCTAACCATTCAAACGTCAGTTGATCCAATCTTTATCGCATCCACTGATATTGATGTTTGTGAACGACGCACCCGCGGCTTATCGAGTAAACTTTTCACTCATTTTAGTTATGCCTGGAGAAAACGAAAAAACTGGGTCCCCTATCTGGGTATCGGTGGTGAAGCAGAATTTAATCACAACGCAACGGATAATTGCAAAAATGATGCTTGTGACTCTTGTATCTCATGTGCCCTCTCACAATGGGGGGTTTGGATTAAAGGTGGCATGACATTCTAATCAGGACACGTAATGAGGCGCATTTTTGCAGTTTTACTTATGAGCAGTTTCGTTGTAACACTCCAGGCCGATAAACGCATATGCACATTGATTATTCCCCACTCTCTCTCAGTTAATGCGGCACGAGAGCTTGCAGGTTGGGAAAACCAGGTTAACATCCTTGATACAGATGCCACCCATGGATCGTTTGCAATTACGCCAGAAGTTACGCTTGCTTTTCGCCCAGAACGTGTTGCACAATGCTTTTTTGGCGATGCAATTTTAGAATGTGATAGCACCTTTACTCTGAGTGGCAGCCAATCACCCAACCGTATCGACGCACATTGGCTCGCTGATTATTTTGGATTGCCTACTGATTTTGAAAGTTGTGTATACGTACGTCCAAAAGTAAGTCAAGCCCTCGTGGATCTTGATTTGCATGTGGGATTTCATAAATATGTTCCCGGTCTTTATTTCAGAATTCATGCACCAATAGTGTATGCCAACTGGGATCTTCGATTTTGTGAAACATTAATCACCACCGGGTCAAATGCCCATGATCCTGGATACTTTAACGCTACTGGCATCCCCCGTATTCAGCTTGTTGATAATTTCACTTCTTTCATATCAGGTACCGATGCACCAAAAGCATCCGGACTTACTTTTAATAAACTAGAACATGCAAAAATGAATTGCCAGGCTGAAAGGATTACCAAGCTTTCAGATATTCAAATCGCCATTGGCTACAACATTTTACAAAAAAAACGTTATCACTTGGGAGGTAATATCCGCTTTTCCATTCCCACCGGCAATAGTCCAACCGGTCAATTTTTGTTTGAGCCAATAGTAGGCAATAGCCATCACTGGGAACTGGGAGGCGGATTATCTACTCATATTATCGTGTGGGAAAATGAAGAGACACAAGAACATGCGGGACTTTATTTTGATATGAATATTACCCATATGTTTACTTCCCATCAACAGCGCTCCTTTGATTTATGCGGAAGCCACAATAGCCGGTATATGCTCGCTCAAAAAATGAGTACCGTCATTCAAGATAGCTTACGCGGCATTGTAGATGGCGAACGTATTGAACCCACTGCGCAATACAATCTGGAAGTTACCACTGTTGCCAATCTTACTACCATTCTGGTTGAGATAAGCGCCTCGGTGCAAGCAGATCTTGCACTTATGGTGGGATATCAGAAAGAACAAAATAGTTGGGGTTTTGGTTACGGTTTCTGGGGAAGAAGTTGCGAAAAAGTAACACTTTGTCCACTCATCCCATTCGAAATAGCATCCTGGGCATTGAAAGGAGATACACAACTCTTTGGTTTTGCCGACACTTTATTGAACACTCCTGTACCTCTTTCAGGCACACAAAGCAAATCCACCGTTAATCGAGGAAGAAATTTTCCTCAAACTGGAGCCGTCACCACCGCACAAATCTCGGAAGGTAAAAAAAATCCAAAAATTGATAATCCTGCTCCAGCAGTCGCCGATACGAATGGAGATACCGTATTTGAATCGTTGCGTACCACTCCGGGAGGCACTGATCAAATCAATACCTCTATTCAACCGGTTATATTAGATCGTGATGATATTGATATTAATAGTGCACGCACGCGGGGAAGATCTCATAAAATATTTTCCCACTTTAATCATATTATTAAGCTGCAAAATTCCACTCCTTATATTGGCTTTGGTGCTGAAGTTGAATTTGGACAAAGCGCCTTTTGTGAACGAGCAGTTTCTGTTGGAGATCCTCCTTGTGTGAATACTGCACTTTCCTTTTGGGGAGTTTGGCTTAAAGGAGGAGTTGCCTTTTAAACACAAAGCATTGCTTTGCATCTTTTTTAATGCATATCTTATGAATTGAAAAAGATAAAAGGAGATACCTATGAAAAAACATATCCTACTTATGCTTCTTTTGAGCCCACTTGTGCACGCACAAAGCAAAGTACTGCAAGGAATCTCCTTTTTTAGCCCCCGCTCGCAAAGCATTGATATGGTACGCTATCAAACTGGCTCACATCCCTATACGCATCGCTACGATAGCAACACCTTTAATTTTACATTCCGAGCAACTCCCGAATATAAAAGATCGTACCGCGCCAATCGTATCGCGCAAGCGCTGTTTGGCACCGATAGATTATTTGTATCCGGTAGTGAAGTAGAAACAAGAGACCCTAATGCACTTCTTGCCGATTATTTTGGACTTTCACCATCTTTTCAAAGTGAAGTGTGTCTCAATCCAGAAATTAAAAACTTTATCTTCACTCTGAGTGGTTATTTTGGATTTGATAACTGGGTACCCGGATTATATGCAGCAATACATGCTCCTATTACTTGGACAAAATGGAATTTTAAGCTTGAAGAAACAGTTATTAATAATGGCGGCGACACACCATTTCCTATTCTTTATATGGATAGCGGAACGGTTACTGCTCCATACGGTTCATTTAAAAATGCATTAGTTGGCGATAAAACATACGGGCAAATGACACGCCCACTGCAATTTGGCAAATTATGCGGATCAAAAACCAAAACTGGCCTTTCAGATCTACTGCTCATTTTAGGGTATGACATTGTTTCAACAGAAAATGGCTATGCCGGCCTGAATCTACGTTTGTCAGCCCCCACTGGCAATCGACCAAAAAGTAAATTCTTTTTCGAACCATTAATTGGCAATGGCAAACATTGGGAATTTGGCGCTGGTTTTTCTGGACGCATTCTCATTTGGGAAGCGGATGGCACACAAGAACTATCGCTGTTCGCTGATGCCAATCTCACCCATCTTTTTAAAGCACGCCAAACACGATCATTTGATTTTTGTGAAAATGGTTTTGGCAGCCGTTTTATTTTATTGAAAGAATTTACCGATGGCACCCCTACGGGCACACTCACCCCAGCAATTAACGTTACCACTCTTTGTTGCGATGTATCAGTGGATGTTCAGTTTGAGTTTCTTGCCATGTTTGGATACACATATAGCGGATTTGAATTTGACATAGGATATAATGGCTGGCTCAGAAGCCATGAAAAAATATCACTTAATGAATGCATTCCTGATCGCACCTATGGATTTAAGGGCATACAAGATGCAACTGACATTATCGGTAATCCAAGTGAGCTCACACAAAGCACAGCAACGCTTCACGGCAACCCACTTTCAGATCAAGGAAATGTAGTAGATGCCAATTCACCGCAATTTATTCGAACAAAAGATCTTGATCTCTGTTCAGCGGCCTCAGAACTGGTGCTCACGCACAAGCTATTTGTCTACTTGGGCTATGGCTGGCAAGAGAGCAAAAATGATTGGTCTGTGCCCTATCTTGGAGCAGGTGCTTCTGTAGAATTTGAAGGGATTAATGATCCGGATGAAAAACAGCCAAATCGTAATACCCTCTCTCAATGGGCTCTTTGGATCCATGCTGGGATTGCCTTTTCCTAATTTTCTTAATATAGGCTCTAGAAGCCTCTTTTAAGGGGTAATTGCTATTGAATTTCTTTCTGTCATACTGAAAATAGTAGTAAAAAGACTTAATATTACTATCTTTACGGAGGTTTCATGAAAAAGTTATTTCTTATTTTGTCCCTCAGCGCTCTTACCATTTCATCTAACGTGCAATGCACAGGAGTTTCTCATTTTGTAGGAAAAGTAGTCGCTGTTTTCGCAGCTGGTATCGGCTCTACTTATTGTGCAGCTCAAGCCACTAAAAATGGCGGTCAGGGTGTGTTGCTCTCGATAACAGGAACCGCTCAGCCTGCAGCTGATAAGGCAACGGAAAAGGCTATCGCATGGGGAATTGGTTCAGTAGCGCTTGCTGTTACAGTCGTTGCACTATTATTGGAAAAGTAATTCTATTTATTTTATGAGAAAAGCCCGCTTTATGCGGGCCTTCTTTTTTAACTTATCTCAAAAATTATTTTGTACGAATTGAATGCACGTATTCTACAACGTCCGTCACATTTTTAAACGTCTCTGCTTTTGCATCATCAATTTCAATACCAAACTGCTCTTCTAATTTCATAATAATCTCCACCAAATCAAGCGAGTCTGCTCCTAAATCCTGAAGGGTCGACTCATTTTTAATAGTTGATGGATCAATGGAAAGTTTTGTCGCAATAATTGCGGCAACTTTATCATGCGTATTTTGCTTATCAAATTCTGCCATAATCGATACCTTACTCTTGACTGTTTTCAGTTGGTATTTCAGCTTTTGGCTGCACCATCTCTCGTAATTTTTCTATATCTTCCGGCTTATTTATCGCCATAACTTCTTTGGTTGGGTAAAGCTCTTTAAACCATTTTGCAAGCACAGTGCCAGGTCCAATTTCAACAATAAGATCATATTTTGCAAGTTTTTCCATTACGATTGGCCAGTTTATTGGCGAATTGATGCGCTCCAAAATTTGTTCATGCACATCTTTTCCCTTTGTTAATTTTCTACCACTTACTGATTCAATCATCGACACTGAAAGATCATGAAAATCAACCTTATTTAAATAGATTTTAAACTGTTCAATCACTGGATTAATAAACTCCGAATGAAGCCCAACTGCAAGGTCTACTGGCTCTATAGAAATATTCTTTTCATCTGATAATGCACTCACCAAATCTCGAACACGCTCAACAGCTTTCGTATGCCCTGCGACTATCTGCTGCGTAGGCGTTTCGTATATCGAAATAAATGCTTTCGCATCACCCGTACTCGCCTTCAAGCATATATCTTGTATTTCCTCTTGCGTAAGGCCACTCACATGAATAGCCGAAAGGTCCATTTCTTTTTGAGCCTCTTCATAAAAAGAAGCAAACTTGTTTAAAAGATAGAGCCCATCCGGCAAGCTCAAGCCATCTGCCGCAAAAATAGCTGCATAGACACCGTGATTGAATCCGGCGACAACGTCAGGAACTATTCCCTTCTCTTTTAATAACGCAGCAATAGCAGCACTTACCAAAAAAGTACTAGTATAGGCATTTCGCATGAGTGCAAGATCTGCATCCGAAGAGGCAAAGCATAATTTTACAAAATTTATATCAAGACAACTGGATGCTTGTTCAAAATATTCTTGGATCAAGCGATGCTCATCATAAAGCTCTTTGCTCATTCCAACAAACTGGCTCTGAAAACCAGGAAACATCATAGCTATTTTCATGGCAGCTCCTTACAATTTCGCCTTCAATGTACAGCGTCACGCAACCGAGAAAGACGTGTTGTTGCTTTTTGCGTGCCCACCACAGAAAGCATATCAAATACACCGGGCCCCGCGGAACTACCAATTAAGGCTATACGCATCGGTTGTGCTAATTTCACTAATTTAATCCCCAACTTTTTAGCCAGATTTTTCACTAAATCTTTCAGCTCATCTATAGAAGAAGACGAGTGAGATTGCAATAAAATAATAAGCTCATCAATGTGCTCTTTAGTTTGACTATCAATCCACTTGCTAAGATCAGCTTCTTGATATGTTTCTGGCCCATCATGCAAAATCTTCATTTCTTGCATCAGTTCAATGATCGTATGAACGCGCTCTTTATACAAATCAATTGCTTGCTCAATTTGTGTGCTATTCCACCCTGAAAGTGCTTTTATAAAATTAGAATCAAGCTCACTCACCATATATGAAAGTAACTCTTTGGCAGATCGCTCTCTTATATACACTCCATTGAGCCAGTTCAATTTATCAATATCAAAGATTGCACCCTTTTTACCAACTGCATCAAGCGTAAATAAATCAATTAATTGCTCACGTGAAAAAATTTCCTGATCTCCATGAGACCAGCCAAGCCGTACGATATAATTCACAAGCGCATCGGGAAGATAGCCGAGTTTTTGATATTCCATAGCTGAGGTAGCACCATCCCGTTTACTCAAGCGATCACCACTTGGTCCTAAAATAAGAGGAATGTGAGCAAACTGTGGAATTGTATATCCACAAGCTTGATATAAAAGAATCTGCTTTGGCGTATTTGAAATATGATCTTCGCCCCGAATGACCTGCGTAATACGCATAGCAGCATCATCAATCACTACTACAAAGTTATACGTGGGACGTCCATCGGAACGTGCAATAATAAAATCATCTAACTGATCCACCAACACTGTCAGAGTACCCCGAATCAAATCGTTAAAAGATACTTCTGTGATATCCGGAATTTTAAAACGAATCACATATGGTTTTTTACTTTCTTGATCCGCCATACGGCACAGGCCATCATATCTAATAAATGCATTGTCTCCAGCTCGCTTAACAATATCTTCTTGAGTACAAAAACATTTGTACGCGCTTCCTTCTTTAAGTAATTTTTTAAGAACACGCTCATGTTCTTGCAAGCGGTGCGATTGTATTACTACCGGCTCATCTGGCTGAAGCTGTACCCAATCCAAGGTTGTCATAATACTCGTAACATATTCCTGAGTTGAACGCTCAAGATCGGTATCTTCAATACGCACTAAAAAGACGCCCCCATTATGACGCGCAAAGAGCCAATTAAACAAAGCTGTGCGAAAACTTCCAATATGAAGATGTCCCGTTGGAGATGGTGCAAACCGCACCCGAACGTTAGATGAAAAATCCGATCCCATCTATACTCCTATACCGCAAGCTCTTTTAATTTTTGTTTTACTTCTTGCATCCAAGGAGATGGATATGCCTTATCATACCAACTACTATCTTCAAGCTCTTGCCATGCTTTTTTAGCATCTTCTATCTGATCATGCGCCCAGTAATAGCGCCCTAAGTAAAAAAGAGCCATGTCTTTAAGGCTGTTTTCTTTATCTCTGGCTATTGATACCAACTGCTGCAATCCAATTTTTGAAAGTGCATCATCATCAGCATCAAGCTGCATCAGTGATTGTTTAATGTGCAAAAATGGTAATAATGGTGAACCGACCGGCAACGCATCAATTGCCTGTTGTAATGTATTAATTCCCTCCACCATCTCACCAAGCTTTATATGCGCATCTGCTTTCAATGAAAGAAACAATGGCGCAAGATTACTTCCTTTATGTTGCGCATAACCATGCTCAGACAATCCTACCATACGTTTCCATTCTTCTTTAGAATCAGCTTTGGAAACTAATTGAAAATCTTGCATATAATCAGCAAATGTTTGATGCGCTTTTTGTTCACGAGAGACAATATAAGATCGATAACCTAAGTAGCCACCTGCAGAGAGAAGCACAATAGTCAAAGCAATCCCAATCTCTTTCATATAACGACCTATATGAGTGTCTCCCCCAAAAAAATCTATAATTGTACGTCCAACCACAATACAAACTGCTCTTAGCTCATCTACAAATGCCATAATGTTTTACCTGTCTTATCTAAAATATTTTACCAAAAATCTCCGGAGGGGAAATCAGCATTTTCTGCTTGCTTCACTCGTATCTGCTGTCCCTCAAAATCTGTACCATTCAATCCATTAATTGCTTGCTCGGCTTCATCATCAGAAGGCATCCGCACATATGCTTGGCCATTCTGCATTCCTGAATGTTTATCTTTTACCAAGTACACGGACTCAACAACGCCATACGCCCCAAAAAGCTTACGCAAATCTTCTTCACTCGCGGACGATGGAATATTTTCTATCAAAATATTCATATGCTACTCATGTTTATTGCGCCAAGATTAACACCGGGCCATTCTACTACAAAAACCATTACCGGTCTACGCATCATGTTTACTCCAATGAAAGAGAGAACAAGCCTTCTTTTTTATGTGAATCTCGAAAACTGCACAATAAAATAGGGATACCTTGTTTGATTGCAGCTACTGCTCCTTCAACGATCGCTTGTAGTGCGCGATCGTTCCCCATTGCATTCACCGGCTATCATGGCATCCCTTATATAACTGAATAATTAAAAACTTATTCAGTAGACGTTGATTCGATTGGTTGTTCAGCAGGCGCTCCTTTTTGTGACTCTTTTGCCTTACGTGTCTCGGCACGTTTTACCGCACGGTCTGCCTTGGTAGTCAACACTTTGCGCCCTTTGTAATGCCCGCACGATTTGCATGCTTGATGCGTCATAAGCGGTTCTTTACAGTTAGCGCATTCTGCTACTGAACGATCTTTCATCCCTTTATTTGCAAACCTTTTATCGCGGCGCGATCTCGAGCGCTTGCGTTTTGGTACTGGCATCGTAATCCTCGATTTTGTACAATTCGATTAGAAAAACTAGGAATAATCTTATATATCAAATATACCGTATTGTGGGTAAAAAGGCAAAAGAGCTTATGCCTCTCTCTATGGTTTATTGCCCCCATAGCACTACTTTTCCTGAGTACACTCAAAATATTACAAAGTGAAAGAAACGTATTGGATGCCAAAGTTCATATCTCTACGTATAGTCAGAAAAAGAAGTTCTTGATTCTGTAGCCAAAGACCAAAGCAAACAAAAAACCTGCCATCATGGCAATCGAGCCGGCAATAGATACATCACATATCCAGGCAAAAAAGTAGCCAAACAGCGCTGAAAGCGCGCTAAAAAAGACAGAGAGCATAATCATATGCTTCAATTGTTTGGTGAGCAAAAAAGCAGTTGCCACTGGCGTGATCATCAAGGCAACCACTACAATAGCCCCAACAATATCAAATGCTGCCACGGCCGTTATACTCGCTAACGACATAATTACGTAATGCATGCTTGTTGGCGAAAAACCAATCACATGAGCATACTCTGGATCAAATGTTACTACCTTAAGTTCCTTAAAAAACAAGCCAATAAAAGAAAGATTGAGAAATAGAATCCCTCCCAATTGCCAGAGGGCATACGGACCAACATCGTATCCAGCAATCTGCAATCGTTGAAACGGAGCAAATGCAATATCACCGAGCAATACCATGTCTGAATCCAAATGTACATTCCGCGCATAAAGCGTTATAAGAATTACGCCGACAGAAAAAAAAAGCGGAAAAACAAGTCCAATAGCAGTCTCTTTTTTAATACGTCCCGTCTGCATAAGCTTCTCGGTGCACCAAACGGTTGCTATGCCAGCTACTGCTGCCCCACACAAAAGCCACGGTGAATTCAATTGCTGCACAATTAAAAACATGAGTACAATCCCTAAAAGTATTGAATGGCTAATTGCATCACTCATCAATGCCATACCGCGCAATACCAAAAAAACGCCGGGTAGACTGCATGCCACGGCCGCTACCAAAGAAATTGCAAGTAGTTCAATCTGTATCAGACTCATCTGAATCTCCACTTTGACTGCCAGAGTAATCCACGAGCAGGTGCGCTTAATAAAGAGAACAGGACAAGAATTGAGACAACAACTACAATCACCGGCCCAGTTGGCAACCCATCAATTATGCTACTTACACTTGCACCGACCACGCTTGCTCCCGCACCAAAACATGAAGCAAGCACAATCATTTTTGGTAGACTATGGGTCCATTGCCGCGCAGCGACTGCCGGCGCAATCAATAGAGAACTCATCAGCACCACCCCAACCGTTTGCAACCCAACCACAATCGTAAGCACCAACAATAACGATAAAAACATATCCCATCGAACAACTCTATATCCCATGACCTGCGCATAAGAAGAATCAAATGCTACCACACTCAACTCTTTCCAACAAAATGCAAGCGCACTAAAACAAACAATAGCCACAAGAGCGATCAGCGCAATATCATTGGGCAATAAAGTAGCAGCATTACCAAATAAAAATTTGTTCAATATTGATTGATTAGAAACGGCTAATTTTTGAATATGTGTTAAAAGCACTAATCCACTTCCAAAAAATACTGAAAGCACAATACCTAATGCAGTGTCATACTTTAACGGACTATAATGGGTGATAGCAGTTACACATGCCGCTCCCAAAAATCCCGTGCATGCACCCCCCGTTAAAAGTATCAGTGGATTTTTACTCAATGTAAGCAAAAAGGCCAAAGCAATACCAGGAAACGCTGCATGAGAAATCGCATCCCCCAACAAACTTTGCTTGCGCAAGACTGCAAACACACCAACCCCACCAGAAAGAGCACCTAAAAGCGACGTACCTAAAAGCACGAGCTGAAATGTGTAATCTGTCATAAAAGAAAAAATCTGATTCATGAACGCTTTCGCGGTGCAACAATATTGCGGTCGTCATAGGCAGCACACATATATTCCGGAATACAGACAGTCTCAATAGGACCAAGTGCAATTTTTTTAACGTTCAGTAAAAACACCCAGTCAAAATAATCCGAAAGCGTTTGCAAATCATGGTGCACTACAATAATTGTCTTGCCCTTTTTTTGAAGCTCACGCAAAATGCTCATAATGAGTCGCTCTGTTTTCATATCAACACCCACAAAAGGTTCATCTAAAAGTAACAAATCCGCTTCTTGCACTAATGCTCGAGCTACAAAAACGCGTTGCTGCTGGCCACCCGAAAGTTCACTAATATGCCGATCCGCATAAGCAGAAAGATCTACACCATGTAACGCTTCATACACTTTTGCCCTGTCAGCTTTCGATGGCCACCATAGCCATCCCACATGCGCATACCGTCCCATCATCACCACATCAAAAACCGTTGCCGGAAAATCCCAATCAACTGAAAATCGTTGGGGTATATAAGCAACGCGTGATCGTTGCGAAATAAATGATTGATTAAAAATGGAGGTAGTTCCAGAATCGGGAGAAATCAAGCCAAGGACTGATTTAATGAACGTAGTTTTACCCCCACCATTTGGCCCAGCAATTGCGAGCAGTATACCAGAGGGAATCACGGCAGAAACCGATTGCAACGCACACACAGTGCGATAATACACCGTAAGATCTTGCACTGAAAGTGCTGGTATGTTTTGATTCATTAATGTACAAATTAGTATGGAGTGAGTGAATCCACGATTACATCAACATTATGCTTTATCATACCACAATAGGTATCGGCTGTCGTGGTTTTGTCCCCTAAAGAATCAGAAAAAAGTTCCGGAGCAATTGCCACGTGCCATCCACGAGATGCAACAGCTTGTTGCACCGCTTCAATACTTTTTGAAGGAATCGACGCCTCTAAAAAAATAGATTTAATTTTTTTCTGTGCAATGAGATTTGCCATCTTTTGAATATCTCGTGTACTCACTACTGCATCAGTACTAATACCTTGCAAACCAACTACTTCAAACCCATACGCACGCCCAAAATAATTGAAAGCATCATGTGCAGTTAAAAGCTCCCGTTTGTCACTTGGAATCTGTTGTATTTTGTGCATTACGTATGTTTGTAATGTTTTTAACTGGGATAGATATACCGGTGCATTTTTTTCGTACAACTCTTTACGCTCAGGATCGATTGCAATAATTGCTTGTGCAATAGACGGTATAACTTTCATCCAAAGTGAAACATCGTGCCAAATATGCGGATCATATATACCTGCAAAGTCAGATGCAATTAAATCTGATGGGGATAAGGCATCTGCAACAGCAACCGTGGGGACTTGCCCCTTCATATAAGCAAACATATCTCCCATTTTACCTTCAAGATGTAATCCATTATAAAAAATAAGATCAGCTTCACTTAATGCGACAACATCACTTTCACGTGGTCGATACACATGCGGATCCACGCCAGGGCCCATGAGCGTTTTTATCTGCATATTGCCATCAACGATTGTATGTACCACATCCGCAATAATATTGGTGGTACATACAATAAGAAGTCCCTTTTCTTTATGTGAAGCACGAAAAATAATTGGCGCCATAAAACATGCCAACAAAAACATGGCTACAAAAACAAAATAGGTTTTCATATCTTAGTCAATCTATTTCACGTAATGAAAAACTTAGTATTTTGCTTTCCACATCCCCATAAAATCTTGCTCCACCATTCCATTCATCTGCAATGCAAAAAGTTCTTTTTGCAACGCGCCAAGCTCAAGCTTCACCTGCGCTGAAAGCTCGTCAATTGATTGCGCATGCACACACGCGGCAACAATTTTTTCATGTACTGGGTTTTCAAATTTTGGTGTAACTCTCAACTGAATATTTCTGTGCACTTTTTTAGTATTCTTTTCAACTTTTTGTACCGGCTTAGGTATCCCATACTCTTCAAGAATATCATCTGCATTCATTATGAGTTTTGCACCTTCTTGTATTAATCCATGGCATCCTGCACTCAATGGATCATCAACTGATCCGGGTACGGCAAATACATCGCGGCCTTGTTCAAGTGCCAATTGAGCCGTAATTTTCGCACCACTTTGTGCAGCAGCCTGCACCACAACCACTCCCTGAGATAGTCCTGAAATAATGCGATTGCGTGCAGGAAAATGTCCTGGATGTGGAGATGTTGTAGAAGGAAACGAACTCACTACTGCACCCCCTTCTTCTATAACTTTTTCAAACAGTTTTTTATTTGCATAGGGATAGGGCCGCAATAATCCTGAGCCAAGTACCACAATTGTTTTGCCCCCTGCATCAAGCGCTGCCCGATGTGCCATTGTGTCAGCACCATGAGCACCTCCGCTCACAATCGTATACTTATGCTGCACCAGTTTTGGCACTATCGCATTAATAACTCGTTCACCATAAGCATGCGTATCACGCGATCCAACAATGGCAAGAGCTTTAGCAGCTGATATATTTCCTCGCCAAAATAAAATAGGTGGTGGCATATGAATATGAGCAAGTAAATGAGGATACTCGTCATCCAAAAGTGAAATCCATTGAATGTTATGTTTTGCAATAAGCGCTAACTCTTTTTCAAGGAGTACGGTATCTTGCAAGCCACTCACTAACGCCAAGCAAAGCTTATGCGACAATCCAAGCTGGTGCCAATCAGATAAGGTAAAATCATAAAGATTATTCCATGCAAGATCTTCTGGCTTTTGTGCAATAATAGTTTTGATTGATGTGGGCCCCACTCCCTCAATGAGAGAGAGATGCAATATAATCTCTCGTGTATTCATGATGGAGCGTTAAAAGCCTCCAAATGGATCATCTTGCGATAATGGTTCATCCACAATGCCAAGTTGTTCGATAGATCCCTGTTGCGATGATTCAGCTTTTTGTTCACCTTCAGAAATAGATGGAGCATTAGGCTGAGCTTCTTCAGCTGTCTCTACTTCATGCTGCTCAGGCACAGTTTCATCTTGTACCACTTCTGTTGCTGGCAAAACCTCAAATTCAGTTTCGCTCTCGACGCTCATTTCTTCTTCAGCAGCCTCCTGGAGAATAATTTCCTGAGGTGCTTGCGGTGGCGCTACAATACGAGTTACCCCATTATCAGGCTCATCAGCTTTAACTGCTCCCTTAATGCCTCCATCATCCCCCTCAGTTTTTTCACCTTCTTCTCTAAAGGCAAACATAGACGCAAGCTTTTGTCCTTTATCAAGACGCACTAAGCGAACTCCTTTTGCTTGACGTCCCATTGTACGTACTTCAGA
>SDBT01006170.1_pt1 | contig 19960 bp, 17 predicted proteins | sample 2277101 | NCBI WGS metagenome assembly SDBT01 (sample SAMN10404973, study PRJNA504765) | marine sediment metagenome | isolation source: marine sediment core GS10_PC15, 103 cmbsf | place: Arctic Ocean: Southern Knipovich Ridge | collected 2010 | reverse complement strand
AGCACAGTCAATGAGTTTTCGACGGACAGTTGTGGCATATGCCGCCACAGGAATGATTTCTGAACAGACATCCTCTTTAAATGACTCAAAAAGGAAGAAGGCAAGCACCATGCAATAGTAGTATGCAGCATTCGGTGCAAACTTCTTGAACGGCAGTTCTTGATGACCGAAGTCTTTGAACGCCCGATGGATGAGTTCATCACTGCCTCGGCTATGGGAGCATTCAATTAAGTTTTCAGCATTGAGTAATTGTTTATGTCCCGCATGCGCAAGCAGCCCATCTATCTTTTCTCCCCTGCCAAGATTTGTATACAGGATAGTGTCCGGACGGGCAAAATCCAGCAGCAATTGTGCTCCTTCCTGTCGGGGACTACAGTAAATGGCGCGACGAGCTTTTGTCCAGTTTCCCCGTTTGTCCATAAACTCAACATAATCCCATACCTGCTCCTTGTTCTTATACTGCTGCCATGTTTCGTGCTTAACTTTCTTTACATACTCTTTGATATCACCGTACAGTTTCCCGCTCCCCACATAGCCGACACCCAATTCCTCGAATACCTCAAACAGTTTCTGGTCAAAAAATCCACTGTCCATCTTAATAATAATCGGCACATCCGAACGGTATTCCGTCCTGATTTTCTGAACAACATCCCGAACCATATTTCCCACGGTATCTCCATGGTTGCAGTGTTTCTTGCCACCGCGAAACACCGCATCTATTATGTATCTGCCCCAGATCAAATGAAGCGGCTGGAATCCTTTTTTGCGCTTATACGTGGGTTGTACTCCATGACGTTTGCGGGCTTCATCATTATCCATTACCATTGTATCTAAAAAAAGTTCGATCACATCGGGTTTCTTCAGATTTAAACGCCATATAAACAATCCCTTCAAAAGTCTACGAAACAACCATGTCCGGGCCAGGGAAAATGCCTTGAAAAATCGCTTTACTACATGGGAAGACATGAGAGTTGACGGAGTACTCTCTATCACTCCGGCATACCCCGAATCTTCTTTTATCCTGTCATAATGAACAAGGTGACGACTCGTCCCATCAGCAAAATTACACAGCAACTGCTTGAATATCTCTTCTATCCTGTTACCCTTGCAATTCTTACGTATCGAACCAAATAGCTGCGTAATGGTTGACATTATCCCAATACCATCAAGGTATCGAACAAATAAATTAAGACCACCACGTGATGTCAATGTGTCATCAGTAATATTTATACCGGTTATCTTTACTGATTTTTCCTTGTGTTTTTTCTTTTTTCTCTTCATCTTTCCTCACACCCGTTGGGTTAGTTCTTGTTGATTAGATAATCTTGTATTATCTTCTTCATTATCAATAAGATAACCCATTCGGGTGCTTTTTTCAAGTGCTAAAATCGCTCAACTTAGGTATCTATAAGATTGCAATGTTATTCACTTGATTATTTACCGAAAATATGCTATACTGTATTACGGTAATTCAATATATCGGAAAGGAGATTGTATGATCATAACTCTGCAAAAACGTGGGACGATAACTGTTTCCAAAGATATGCGGGATAAATTAGGCATCGGGCCCGGAGATCCGCTCGATGTAACCATTGAGGAAGGCCGTCTGGTACTGACACCTGTCGATATGATACCCCGAACGATCAGGCTTACGCCGAAGGGTGAGAGAAAGGAAGCCGAAGCGGATGAGGATATTCGACAGGGACGTGTCACACAATTTGATACGGTGGAAGAGATGCTCAAGGATTTCGGTGAAGAATGAAGATCGAGTGTACGGAAAAGTTCAAAAAAGATTTTCTTAAACTACCGCCGAATATACGTAAAACTGCTGCGAAACAGGTTACACAACTATTGATCGATCATTCAAACCCATCTCTGCATATTGAAGGTATCGAAGGCAGGAAAGGTGTATATTCAGTACGAATTGATAATAGGTACAGGATGTCGATACAGTTCGCAGATAAAAGCACACTACTTCTCAGACGTATTCAGTCCCATGATGATTTATATAAGAAACCGTGAAAAGCCATAGTTACTATTTTCCTGCCACAAAGACACGAAGATACGGAGAAAGAGTATTTGCCACGATATGGATTAATGTGATATATTATTAAGGTACAATAGAGGATGCATCTTAAAAAAGGAAGCGGCTATGGAAAAATTTACCGCTGTGATCGAGAAGGCAGGGGATTGGTGGATAGGATTTGTCGAGGAACTTCCGGGGGCAAATACACAGGGGAAAAGTAAAGAGGAAGTTCGCGAAAACCTAAAAGAAGCGGTGAAACTCATAATCGATGCCAACCGGGAAATATTAGAAAAAAAATTTGTCTGAACCGCTGATAACCATGATTGAATGATTATTATGATGAAAAACAGAATGCGGTGCTTTTTCATGGTCATCATTGAATCATATAAATCAGCGGTTCAGACAATGGGGTGGGGTGCTGAATCACCCAAATAAAGATTTGCCACAATTTTTTTAGATAGAAATAATAGCTTAAAATCTGCTTGACAGGCTCTCACATCCCCGGCTATACTATATATATGTGTAATTATGGATGCAGGAACGATTTTAATCTTTAATCACTCAAGGAACTGTCATCATTGGATCCCGAAACACTACGTAGTTATAGTCGTAAATTCAGTCAAGAATGCCGCCCAATTTAATTGGTGGTCATACATTATTGTGATCGTAATTGCCATGATCGGCGGCTTCTGAGGTTCATATATTCGCAAAAAAGGAGAGAATCTCGCTACACGAGAAGATATATCAGAGATTACCCGAAAGGTTGAGGAAATACGCTCTCAATATGCAGAGCGAATGGAGAATATATCCCATCAAAACAATCTGATAATTGAGCAAGGCAGTCGTCGTCATCAATTACGGTTGGCTGCTCTTGAAAGGAGATTGGAAACTCATCAAAAGGCATACACATTATGGCGAAAACTCGTTGATTCACTCAATGATGAAAGTCAGTTGAGGGTTGTTATTGAAGAATGTCAAAAATTTTGGGTAAGTAATTGCATTTTCTTAGAAGCAGAAGCAAGACAATCATTTTTAAATGCCTACTCTGAGGCTCATGATTGGCCCACCTTGTTGAAAATGCATAAACTCATAAACGAAAGGAAAAAAATTTGGAAAACTATAAGCCTTCCAGGTAAATTACTTGTAAAGGGTGTAGAATTGCCCCCAATTGCAGAAGACAAGCCAGAAAAGCCTTCTGAAGATAATTAGAAATACCAAATGATATAGTTATGATCTCACTACGATATTCCTATAAACATCATACCACCAATTCTCCATAAATTAAATTCTTCTACCAACCACCTTCAAAAACCACACCTTACAAAACCGGCGCAAAAGTAGTGTAATTATTTACTTGACATTGAAACGTTCGTTTGTTATATTATTTATCAGAAAAAAGAGCGCAAGCCGCTCAAATCTGTATGATAAATAGTATGCCAATTATTAGACTGGCATATTTTTATACTCAAATATGAAACTATAGTTGTATGTAATCAATTATTAAATAACTATAGTTAGTATGTGGGGAGCCGTCCTGCCCCCCGGGGAAAAATGACTATTGCTGCCGGGAATGGACGGTTCCTCATTCACACTACTCCGTAAGACCATGAAAGGGCAGAGAACAGGATGGGTTACAATGCTGATATCAAAAGGGCACAACATGATTGTATCTTTTTCGGCCGCAGGTATTTCCCGCACTTACTTACACAAAAGTGCGCGCCGTTCCATCATGAGCTTATCAGGATTGTCGAGCACAGCGGCTGCGATCGTATCTCGATATTAGCACCGCGGGGGCATGCTAAATCCACCTGGCTCAGTATTATCTATCCTATCTGGAAGATCACCACGAACCGTGACATTAAAATAATCATCGTATCCGACACAGGAGATCAGGCTGAAATGTTTCTGAGGGCCATAAAAGACGAACTGGAAACTAACGATCGTTTGATTGAAGATTTCGGCGCTTTTTATCAGAAGCCAAAAAGCGGCAGCCCCAATGTGTGGAAAGCAAGTGACATTACTGTCATGAGACCGTCACGGGCAAAGGAGCCGACAATTGTCTGCGGCGGGTCAGGCAAACGGATTATTGGCAGGCGCGCCGACCTCATCATCGTGGACGATCCGCTCAACGATGAAAACACCGACAGCGATAAACAACGCCGTAAAACGCTTCGCTGGTTCAGAAAGACGCTCACGCCGATTCTCAACCCGGAGACGGGCAAAATTGTAGTGATCGGCACACGCAAGCATCCGGAGGATCTGCACAAGGAACTGGGCAGAAACACACGGTACCGGCAGTTTGTGTTCAGGGCGCTCGAAAAAGGCGATGACGGCTGTGAAACCCCTCTCTGGCCGGAACGGTGGTCACGTGACAAGCTCATGAATGAAAAGGAAGAGATCGGATCGCTCGCGTTTGCGCAGGAATACCAGAACGAGCCCATAAACGAGGAAACAGCCTACTTCCGGCGTGAATGGATAGAGAAGTGTTACGATTACCGGACGAGTTTTATGGGCAGCTACAATGATGACATGCCGGTATTCACCGGATGGGACCTTGCGGTTGTCGCTGACAGGGCGCATGCGGAAGAACACGACACCGATTACACAGTTGGAGTAACTATTGCACTGGGTGATGACGGCACCCGACACATCATAGATATATACCGTGAACGCGGCCTGACACCGGCTCAGGTGCTCGATGCAATCCGCACGAGAGCCCGCCTCTTCAACCCCGCACTCATCACCATCGAAAACAACCTGTTTCAGAGCCTCTATGAGCAGCAGCTCATTTCGACCACCGACCTGCCGGTAGTCGGGCATACGACGGGTCGCGAGAAGATGGATGTGTTCAAAGGGGTGCCGTCACTCTCAGTGCATTTCGAAAACGGGAAATACCGGCTGCCGAGAGGGGACGTGCGGTCTGCCCGCCTGGTCGACGTGCTCACCAATGAACTGATCGGCCTCGGTGTGGAAGCCCATGACGATACTGTTATGGCGCTGTGGATTGCCGAATGCGGAATACGGCGTTTTCGCAGCACTGAATCAAGTCTTGAAGTGATAGATGACCCGACATGGTAAATACAGTTTAAAGTTCAAAGTTTAAAGCTGCACAGCGTTAAACGGTTTTGATCCCCCCTTAATCCCCCCTTTTTAAGGGTGGTGAAAAAAAACAGCCAGCCATCTGCCGGAATGCGGTGGGGTGGAATGGGGAGGTAAAAAAATCCCCCTTAACAAGGGGGATGTCACGAAGTGACAAGGGGATCAAAACAGCGCCGGTTGAATGCTGAAAGCTGTCTTTTTCACAGCTCTTTTTAAACTTTGAACTTTGAACTTTAAACCGAAAAAAGAAAGGAAACAGTATGAGCTTACTTTTGAGCAGATTGTTCGGCAGGCAGGATACTTCACGCGGCACGGCCATCAGACTCCCTGAAGAACAACCTGAGACACGTGACGAGCGCCGCGCACATGTAATCAAATGCTGGACATACTATCACGGTTCCGACACATCAACGGGACGGAGCCAGTGGACGTACCTCTACGAGCGGTTCGATACTCTTCAGAAACGTGAGATAGAAGATGTCGAGAACCATACCCGCATCTGCACAGACCGTCTCAGAAGGCTTTTCGTCAATTCATGGCGTGGGTTTGAGTTTGATGATGAACGCACCGGCAGCGGTGTCCTCGAAACGCTCAACCGTAACAGATGGCCTCACCTTCTCAATCTGCTGGCGCTTTACGGCAAAATTACTGGCGATGCCTTTATCAAGCTTGTGCCGTCGCCGGCCGGGTCACTGTTCGGTGCTGTGAGGCTTGTACTGCTGGACAGTGAAGCTGTGGAACTCGATGTGCCGGCACATGACAGAAATGATGTGAGGTCCGTTACCGTCTCGTATGACTTTTTTGAAGAGGATGAGAGCAGTAACGGGAAATACCGCAGGCATGCATACCGCGAAATTATCGACCCGGAAAGTGTCACTGCTTTTATAGACGATGACTATGCTCCGGAATACTCGTACGACCATAATCTCGGATTTATACCGGTTGTGCATGTGCGCAACATGGATTCCGGCGGAGGAGTGTACGGTGAATCCTTTGTGGGCAGGCTTATCAATGCTCAGGACAGTATTAACCTGCTCGCGTCCGACCTTATGGACATAGTACGCTATGACGGGCACAAAACCACCATTTTCCAGAACGTAAATATTGACAAGGGAGCATCCCGTGACGGCGCGACATCGGGTGAGATAAACCTTTCGACCGGCAAAGGGCTTGTCGTGAAGGGCGACGGCAAGGTGTACAAGCTCGACCATCAGCACGATCTCGGATCTGCGCTGCAGGAATACGACCGTAAGCTGGATGCCTTCTATGACCTAGCAGGAGTGCCCCGAATCTCTCGTGACATGGTATCGCACCTCGGAAATCTGAGCGGCAGGGCAATTGAACGGCTTTATCAGGATGCAATAGAGTCGACCTGTGAGGCTCAGGGGCTTTATGGTGAATCGTTTCGCGAGCTGGCGAATAAAGTGGCCGTCATGCTCGGGCTGGAACCATCCGGCGTGAATGTGCTATGGAATACAGATGTTATTTCTGCCAATATCGATACTCTCGCCCGTGAACACGGCATCGGCGCCAGGTCGATCAGGTCTGTAATGCGTAAACTCGGGATTTCAGATGTAGAAAAGATGCTTAAGGAAATAGAGGAAGAGCGTAGAATGGTGAATAGTGAATGAAGAATGGTGATGCTTCGACAAGCTCAGCATGACGGGAATGGTGAAAAGAAAATTGAATATTCAATGAACAAGGGGGCTTGCCCCCTTGCGACTGTCAAAAAAATATCCACAATCATATGAATGAAAAATCGTGTTCATCATGGTAAATCGAGATAATCCCTGTTCATAAACACTAACCGTAAACTATTAACCTCAGCTTATCGATCACAAACCAGTTACGGAGAAAACATGTCAGAATCAGTGTACACTGAAGACCAGGTAGAGGAGAAAGTGCGTGAGGCAGTCGAAAAAACCGAGCGGTCGTTCGGGGGAACGTTCAAGCGGCTTAAAAGCGAGAACGAAGAGCTTAAAACGCAATATGAAAATATTGTCGCCGAACATCAAAAAGACCGCGAAGAATTGAACAACCGGGTTGTAGAACTGGAAGAATCAATTTCACAATCCTCCCGGCACATCTCCGAACTCGCCATACAAGGCGAACTTCACAAGCAACTCAATGAGAAAGGCCCCCTGCCGGAACGGTTCATCGATATCGGGTCAATAGCATATTCCGACGATGAGGAAATATTCAGAGCCAATGTCGCAGAGGCAGTGGATAAGGGCCGCAGGGAGTTTGAACAGTTATTGAGCGAACACGGCATATCACTGCCAAATGCCTCACACCACACAGTCAATCCTACAAATCCGCCAACACGTGACACGGCGACGGCACATAACATGAAAAACGCCGAAGCACGTGATGCCCTCCATGACATGGTCAGGCGCGGGCTTATCAGGTGAAGCAGAAAAGAGGGTGGAGACGTGAGCAGGAAGTATTGTAGAAACATAAACAGGGAAGATGAATAAGACGTAAAATTTCACGTCTCTACATATGAGTGATATGCGAACGGTAACAACAAAGACAAACGGCTATTGCATTATGCCGTAATACGTTAACAGAATACTTTAAAGCAGTACGAAAGGAAAACGACATGGGAGTCGAACCAGGATTTCTTTCAAGCCATACGGCAGTAGCGGGAACATCACTTGTCCAGACCTCACCGAATATGCAGGTCAGAAACGGTGAATCATCCCTTACCGCCGGTCAGCTCATGAGCATCAATCCGAATGACGGCGAAGCTTACAAATGCGACCTCAACACTATCGATTGCGTTACGGCCGGTTTCGTTGCCAGCGATAATCCGCTCGACACAAGTGTGGACGATACAACCAAGGTGACACTTTTCCGCCAGGGACGTATCAAAGGTTTTACCGGACTTATACCCGGCGCGCTTTATTATCCATCGGCGGATATGGCCGGAGCAATTGTGCCCGAACGTACTACAGCCGGGCCAGTAATAACCGCGATTGCCGAAACATCGGGGTCGGATTTTCTCAGGAATGTACATATCAGGTCCGGCCACAGGCCGCTTGCCGGCGACTGGACCATTACGTTTACATCGGCTACAAGCTGCACGGTCACTCCTCCGGGCGGGAGCGCTGGAGCGGCAACTGTCGTTGCAGACAGCACCGCCTATAACGGCACCATGACCGGAGCCGGTGACTTTTATATCCAGACCGGAAGCTTAACGAACGGTGATACGGCAACGGTTACCGTTTCATACAGCACTGCAGCCGCATGTGTCGAGTCGATCGATTCGCCGGGGAACGCTTTTACAGCATTTACACCTCTCGTTGGCATGGCGGGCAAAGTCATTACAAAAGGGCTTTATACGCTCGTTACAACTTCATCGACAGTGACCGTCAGTTTCAACGGCGGATCCGCGTCGGCGGCCAAGACGATTTCCGCGGGAAACGTCTATTATGACATCATTCCCGGAGTTGCGCTTACTGTCCAGAGCAGTTCAATAACGGCGGAAACCAATTACTACCTCGTTGACACGCAGGAGCTTGCAGCTCCGGCAGGTATAGCTGTCGATGAAACAACCCTTCAAATTCTTATGGGAGGTGCCGGCTGATGGCTGAATACGGAATTCGCACAATAGATAATATCAGGGCTAACTCCCTGTATGACAAATATATCGGCTGGATCGACGAATACAACTCCAGCCCCGAGTATGTGTCAGAGTTCATTCAGCGTGTAGGTGTCGCAATCGACAAACCGAATGCGATACTGTCGGAGGCTCCGCTCGAATTTGTTGAATCGGCCGATCTTTTCATGCCGGACTGGCAGAAAGCGAAAGACACTGCCATTCCTGTCGAGCTGAAATATTACGCTCTCGGACAGGCGTTCACACGCAGGTTTATTCAATCGAATCCTTCACGTGTCCTCGATGAACGCACCAAGAAAGCGATTGCCGCCGATCAGAGGCTTGTGATGAAGAAGTATTTCGGGACGATGCTCAACAAAGGGGCATCCGGTTTTTACTACGGTTCGACGTACACACCGCCGAATTTCAAGAACAATACGTTTGCAACGAGCCACCAGCATTATGTCATGTCCAATCTCGGCGCAGGCGATGCCGTATGGGATATCGATGACATCCGCTGGATTAAGGAGCACGTCCTCGAGCACGGTTACTCGGCGTTGAATCTCCATATGTACGCCAACGCCAATACAATCCGTGCCATCGAGGGTTGGGCTACCTGGATAGCGTCATCCACGCCGACGGTACCGACGAGCTTAACGGATACTCTGTCCACCGAAGGCTTTGCGCAGGGTGTGAGTATCGAAGGATTCGTCCTCCATCACGAGGAATGGATACCGGATGATTACATGCTCTTTGTAAGCCATGACGAACCCTGTGTCGCCGAGCGTGTCCATACCAATCCGTCGGCGCGTGGACTCGGGCTCATCCCAGGCCGTAACTCGAACTGCCAGCTTGAGGATTCATATTATGAGCGGGCGATCGGAACAGCGGTTATCGGCAAAGGAGCCGGTGCAGTCATGTATAACACTACCAGCAGCTCGTGGACAGATCCCCAGGGATTTGACTTCGATTAGCCAGTAATGGTAATATCTCCGTAGGGGCAGATAATTTCTGCCCCTACGAAAAAACATTAAAAAAACAGGGTAAGCCATGAGAAAAACAAATGAAGAGCTCGATGCAATGATAGCCGAACAGGAAGCGGTTATTCCTGATGCGGCCGGAGCTGTCGATGTTCACCGGGGGCATGTGTCAAAATTTAACAGCCAGCTCATCAGAAACAGGCGTGAAGCGATAAAACTTCTTGAAAACCAGAAAGAAATCACCACGGTCAACCTGAGGTCCGGGCTATGACACTTTTCGATGAAAGCGATATCGACTACCCCGTAACAGTCACCGTAATACGCCCGCAGGGGACTTACAGCGAAAACGGCGATTACAGCGATTCGTTTGATACGATAATTGAAAATATGACGGCTGACATACAGCTATCGCTCAAAGTCCGTAAACTCATCGCTGAGGATACTACGGGGACTTCCGATAATACCGCATGGACTATGTTCTGCATACCCAGTGAACCAATACAAACAGGTGACAGGGTGTATGACGGCACACGAACATTCGTTGTGGACGGGGTAGGGGACTGGGGTAGCCATACAGAGTGTGTGATGAGCCTGATCGAAGTATGAAGTATGAAGGGTGATTCTTCAACAAGCCCAGAATGACGAAAAGGTGAAAGGGTATTGTCTGGACGCAAGGGGCAAGCACCTGCGTTCGGTAGGCGGGCAATCACGACCAGTAATCGAGCAGGCACATTCAGTAATCGAGCAGGCACATTCAGTAATCGAGCAGGCACATTCAGTAATCGAGCAGGCACATTCAGTAATCGAGCAGGCACATTCAGTAATCGAGCAGAAACATCGAGTAATTTGGCAGGCAAGTTCAGTACATGGGCAGGCACGGGGGCCTGCCCCTACGGAGTCATCATATCAACAGGAGGGAATATGCCGAATATAAACGAAATAAATACTGCAGTTTATAAATTGCTTAGCGCGGATGATACTTTGACCGGAAACAGTACGGTTTACAAAGGGGAAAAACGGCCGTCCCAGTCTAACAATCCTTCGGTGACAGTGGATTGCAAAAACCTGGAACGGGGAAATGGCGAAGGGATATGGATGTGTGATGTGGAGGTCACTGTTTATGCCGTTACTCTCGCGAACAGTCAGCCGGACCACATGGAGCTTGAAAGCATTACTTCACGTATTCGGGAGATTCTTACCGATGCCGCAATAGAATTGAGTAGTGCAAAAGCCCTGCCTCTTGTCGAGAAAACGGCAGTCAGCCCATCATGGAACATGCAGCACGACAACGAGGTTTCACAGCAGAGTGTATACGGGCTCGTTATTATCAGTTTCAATTAAGTCCACGCCTTAACCACCTGGGAGACAATGAAATGGATGAAAAACAGAGGGAAATGTACGACAGAATCAACAAACTGGAAAGTCGTATCGAAGAATTATCTGACCGTATTGACAAACAGATGGAACTGTTCCTCGACGAGGATTTAAAAGCGCGCGGATTAAAATAAAAAAGCGTTTAAATAAACTACACAGAAACAAAGGGGGTAGATGTGATTCCTGTCACAGAGTTCCGAACATTAGCGGTTTCATCCCCGGAACCTTCCGACCGAACATCGGAAGGAACGGTACTTGGAACAGGCCAGTCGCTCGATCTCGGTAGTGTCGATACCACCGACGAAGCCCGTGATACAACGGTTTGTGTGATCTGGTGGCGAGTGAACGATATGAAGGGCAACACCACTATAACCAATATCAAGATATGGCTCGAGGGCACAGAAGTCTTGACAGGAACGGCAGGATTGTACATGGATATCACCGATACCTGGACTCAAGGAAAATCACCTGTGCAAGTTCAGACCGGATCGCCGGGCACTGCTCCAACATCAGAACCCGCGGCTAACCTCACGAAATCCGGCGGAGGTTCTATCACCGGGATTACCCATGCTGACACATCGCAGTATATCTACATTTCCTTTAATATAGGGGTGAATGAGACGACCGGCGTTAAATCCGGCCTGAAACTCAATGTTAAATTTGATTACCTGTAGGGGTAAAGCATTCCAATGTTAACAATTCAAGTATTAAACGTAAGTCTATAAAGAATGCTTTACCCCTACAATTTTCATCAATTATCGTAAAGCATTTCAAAGTTAACAATTCAAATATTAAACGTAAGTCTATAAAGAATGCTTTACCCCTACAATTTTCATCATTTATCTTCATGAGGTATATTATGCGGAAATTATTGATATTAATGACACTATGCGGGCTTCTTGCAGCATTTTTATCTGCTGCTGAGCCTAAAGTGGACACCATAAAGCCACAACCTGTCGAACTTATTGAACGTCGGACGGAACGGAGTGAAACATTTGACACACATGACGGCAAACGTCAGATGAACCTGTATTTAAAAAAGCGCTATTACAAAGACGGGGATGTATACAAAAAAATCGATCTCTCCAGCTCAAAAGAAGTTAAAGATACTTTTACCGATGTGGTTAACTCAGGAATTTATACCTACCGTTATGATTCAGAAGACAAAAACAAGGGATATCGTTTCGAGCATAACAGTTATTATGTGACATACATCCCAACAGGAAACCTGAAAGGAAAAACAACCGAGGTAACTCCCCGGGCAGATGGAGTCAAAGAGATCATAACGTTAACGGCAGATTCAGATTCTTCATTGAGTTGGAGCATCGATACAAACGCTTATTTGTCATTTTCAGAAGGAGAATTGACATTCAGAGATTCCACCGGGACTTTTCTTTTCCGCGTACCGAAACCCTGGGCGCAGGATGCCGCCCGTAATCCTGTCGCAATAATAACCGGCTATTCTCAGAATATATTAACCTACGATCTTGTAATTCCGGACGCTGTTTCGTGGCCCGTAGCTGTCGATCCCAGCACGGTTTTAGGTGAAACGGATTCATCCACGGGAAGGCTGCTCAGTATTAACGACGGGAATTATCTGTCATCCAGAAACTCAACGGCAGCCGGGGGCTCCGGAGGAGGAGCGACTTCAGAGAATATCATCGTCGGGCAAAGATTAAACGTTACCTTATACTATGTTGACAGGGGTACGCTTTTATTTGATACTTCTGCACTGCCGGACGATGCTATTATAGACAGTGCAAAAGTCGTTATTGTTGTGGAAAGCATATATACTTCAGATTCTGATTATACATTAAATCTGGTTGAAGGAACCTATACCGGGTCATTTTCAGTAGACTGGTTCAATGATTTTACTGGATGGGCATCGAGTGGAGCATATTCAATTCCTACACTGGCTAATACATACGCCACCTCTTCATTCTCAAATGGCGATAGCTTGTTTTTTACCCTAAACAGCACCGGTATAAGCGCAATCAGTACAACGGGCAATACACGCTACATGCTGCTTTCAGACAGAGATATAAACGCGACAACGCCAACCGGAGAGGAACAGATAGTCTACCAGGACAACTCCCCCTATATACAAATATGGTACACTGAAGTAGCAGTCAATCCGCCGTCCAATTTTACCATGTCGGCACTTACTACAACGAGCATAGCGTGTTCCTGGAATGACGATAGCGATAATGAAACGGCATTTTTTATTTTAAATTGGGCGGATTCAACAGTTGTCGATTCTCTTGCGGCAAATGCAGTAGCGGACACTATCACCGGACTATCAGAAAATACACACTATATATGGATGGCAGCGGCGGATTCATCCGGTTCGAGAGCATACTCAGCGCCTGACAGCGCTTATACCCTGATTACACTTCCCGTTTCAGGCGACATCTCCATTGTGCCGATCAGTTCCGATACTCTTCGGATAGTTGTTACTGCACCACAGAACGGGACATCAGGCATAACGGGAATGGAGGTGGATGCCATATCGGGAACCGGCGCCACCGATTCAGGATGGCTTACGGGAGTATACACCTACCTGGACGGGGGGCTTGATCCGGATGAAGATTACAGCTACCGTGTGCGGTTTCGAAACGGTGAGGGTCAGGCAACTAATTGGTCGCCCACTGTTAACTACTCGATGAAAGGCCTCGATTCACTCATTGTCAATCTGACCGGAGATCTTTTCGATGATTATAATGTGGATGCCGGCAGCGGACGGAGGGATTCTACGGTTGTACGAACCGGCACATCCGGCAGCGGTGAACAACTCGATGGTTTTGTGTCGTTTTCTATTCCTTGGTTCGTTGTGAACGGAGGAGTTGATAGTCTTTTCCTTTCGATGACCCGAAACGGTGAGGAGAGCTCAGATACACCGTCGATAACTCTCTATGGCATACCTGTCAAACACGATGATCCTATTGAAGAAAGGTCTCTCGGTTCTTTGGGATCAACGTCCGCCACGGCAAGCTGGACAATAAGCAGCGGAACCGGAACCCGTACTTCACCCGATCTGAGAAGTGTATTCAGAGAGTGGCAGGATATAGCCGCAAGCGTGAAGGATTTCTCATATGATTTCGGGGTCAGGCTCGACGACAGCTCTCAGTCGACTGGTGAGTATGCGGTATTTCTCGATTATTCCAACCCTTCCTATTCAAACAGTACGTCGTTGAAAATCTACTATACGCCCGGATATTGTGACTCACTTGAAAACGCACCGGATAATTTCTCGCTTTCTGTTCTGGCGCCCGATTCCCTGAGTGTATCATGGTCAGATAACTCCGACAGTGAATACGGGTTCGTGATTTTGAACCTTTCCGATTCGACCATGGCTGCCGGAACGGATTCATTGCCTCAAAACACTACAAGCGTCGATACTGGAAATCTCACTCCGAATACGGAATACGTGTGGTTTGTACGAGCCTATACTGCTGAAGACTTTATATCCTCAGGCAGTGACACCGCACGTACGACTGCCCGCGTTCCCGGAACGACCACGGTTTCTTCGCTTACCAAATCTTCGATAAGTTTTATAATCGATCCTCAGGATAATCCGGGGGACACTCAGTTTGCAGTGCAGGATTCGGTTACCGGCCTGTATGTGGATAATTCTGCCGAGCCGGACACGCTAAAGACGGGCGCCTTGGGCGAATGGGGCTGGAAAACCTATACCCAGTGGGGTGCGGCGAGTGGAGATACCCTGTCAGGCCTGATGCCCGACAGCCTGTATGTAATCAGGGCGAAAGCACGGAGCAATGAATAAAACAATTATCGGGCAGGCACTGGAGCCTGCCCCTGCACAAGTGCATTTTACCGGATATTAAGAGAACGTAAATACGATTTACGGAGGTACATATTATGTCAGAAACAGGATTTGGGGGAGGAGGGTATAAATATACCAGGGCAGAAACGCCAATCGCCCCGGTTCTCGGAGCGGATACATCGACTACAGTACTGGTAACGATCGGCGCTGACGGGAACCCGTCACATACCGAATACGCCATTTATAACGAGAGCGATGATGTTTTCCTCGATGCCTCGGGAAGCGCATCAGGTACTGAAGTCTGGCAAAACAAGGGGACTTGGGATACAGTGACAGCCACCGGGCTCAATCTCTCCCTGGAATACACGTTTAAAGTTAAAGCACGTAACCAGGATGCTATTGAAACCGGCTACGGGCCTGGCGCACAAATTTCATCATACGGTTATTCCGAGGATGAACTCACGCTTTTGCTGGAAGTGAAAAAGGCATCATCGACAGTATCGGCGCCTGATTTTATGGCCGCTCTTCCGGCAAGCATCCGTCTTGCGGGCAAGGATCTCAACGACTTCGGGTTCCATGTGGACAGTATCAGCGGTCTCGACCTTCCCCGTGTAGTGCCCGATGAAGAACTTGTACCCGGCGATCATTCCTGGCATGTATGGGATGAATACTTTGCGCCGAAACGCATTGTGCTGGATGGAATGGTGCATGGCAGCTCACCCGATGACTTAAGGCTTCGGATTGCCTATCTCAAGAGTTTCCTTGCCACTTTTGAAGGAAATCCATGGCGGTCCACCGCTCCCGTATGGCTTGAAAGGAGTGATCTCGATGACCGTCACTGGATAGCGTACTATGACTCGATCGATGCGGTTGAAACACTCGGCAAACGTGACCTCTCATCGAGCGCTCATGTAAAAGTAACCATGAAATGCCCGTCCCCGTACGCTGTTTCCAATGACATCATACGCACGGTATTTACTCCGGCGGCCGGGATGTTTAGCCCGATCGACCTTGGTAATGCACCATCAGACGGAATATTCGTTATAAAAGGAGGATCGACTAATCCTTCATTTTCTGTCGGGGACATGGTTTTTATCTGCGATTTTTCGGACGGGCTGTCGTACAACGATGTTGAGAATTCTTCAACTGATGGCACATATACTCCTTCCGCGAGCGAAGCCGGAGCTTACCGTACTACCGAAACGGGAACGGGAATTTTGTTAAACGGAACCGACACGCTGAGCTTCACAGCAAAAGGAAACAAGAGCGACGGGTCATGGGTGGCAGTTATATCGCCGCAGTGGCAGAGTTCCGCTCAAGGCTCTGATGTGGTTGTGCTCGAGCACAAGTATGATGCGGATAACTATCTGAGGCTTTACTGGGATGCGTCGGAAGATTGCTGGATTTTCAGGAAACGGGCAGGCGGCACCGATTATGAGGTATCATCTGCAGCCCAGGCCTTCACAGCAGGAACCCGTATCATCCTCGGAACGGCTTACGACACTACAAACGCCGGGGGCATGAAACTCTTTATTGACGGTATCCAGGCCGGAGTTGGAGGCAATACATCCGTTCTTTCATCTTTTCCGGCAACGCTGACACTTCATGAGGGAAGCGGGACCATGCAACCGAATGTGGTTTTTGATCTGGTTGCGGGATGGTCACGGATGCTTTCCGCGGATGAAATGCAAAAAATCGCCACCGATCCGACAGCGGTTGTCAATCTCAACACGACTGTATCATATACCGGAACACTGGCTGCAAATGATCTGCTCACACTCGATTCGCGATTCAAGACCGCTGAATTGTTCGATGTTTCCGAAGCGGCGCGGTCGAATGTTCTCGGTTCGGTGACAGGCACCATACCGGTTCTTACACCTGGCAGGAAGAGAACCGCATCAGACCATACTCTGACAATGGTTTATACTAAAACCGCAGCAACTCAGATGGAAATCCGTTACCGTAGAAGATATCTGTAAAAGGAATGGTGATTCTTCGACAAGCTCAGAATGACGGAAATGGTGAATGGTGAAAAAGATCATAACCACGGAGACACCAAGACACGGATAAAAAAGTGGCGAATATCAAATGATAAAAAATCCCCTCTTTAATTCTCCCTTGTTAAAGGGGGCGAGAATCAAAAAAACCTGGGCAACCAATGCCGGTATGAGGTGGGAGCGGAAAGGATAGAAAAAAAGTCCCCCTGAAAAAAGGGGGATGTCACTCGTTGCGCTGAGTCTGTCGAAGCGAAGTGACAGGGGGATCTAAAAGCCTGGTGATCAGAGATAAAATGTCGAATATAGAAATTTCCCGAATTATTAACTGTTATTGGAGATATACCCGATGAGATACATTGTTGAAGTCCTCGATAATTCAAAAAACAAGACTGCCGAGCTTTCCGGTATGGTGCGGGCGCATCTTCGTGAAAAGATAAACGGCATCGCTACACTGACTGTTGAAAGCATAGAGGCAAGTGAGTGGGATTATATAACGGCAGGTACATCATTTCTCAGGCTCAAAACTGTTAAAAGCCAGTCATACACCACATTTCGTATTTTCGAGGTTAACAAAGCCCGTCACCGTGAACGTCCGAGCCTCACCATACATGCCCGTCATGTATTAGCCGATACCACAGGAGAGATGTTTGCCGATGCTGTCGATTGTGTGAACTACACACCGTCGGAACTTGCAGAACTGGTCCTCGGATATTCCTCATTTGATAAGGGCATAGTCGAACCAACAACTGTGGTGCCGTATGTACGATTCGAATATGATTCGATTTTCGACTGCCTTCTGCGTATATGTTCCTTAACCGGTGCTGAGATGGTTCTCGACGAGGAAAACGATGAAATAGATTTATTAAATTCGGCCGGCAGCGATAACGGAGTCATATTCCGTTACGGGCTCAACCTCAAACGCGCCTCTCGCACCATCAGCACAAGCCGCCTGGCAAACCGTATATACGGAGTAGGCGGAGGATCTCCACCGCTGACACTCGTCGGCGCCACATCAAGCGGCGGAAACAAGTACGCAAGCAACACGTCATCGATAACGGCCTACGGGCCTCGTGAGGCGGCTTATCATGATCCCACCCTTGAAGACGTGGTCAACCTCGTAACCACTCCGACACTGGACGGCACTTATTCATCAGGACTTTGCGAAAACTGGACAAAAACGGGAAGTCCCACAGTCAGCAAAAATACAAATTCTTCATATTATCTGTACGGCCTTGCCTCGCAGCGTATTCAGTCAACTGCATCCGGCGAAGGAATCAAGCAGGATGTGACAGCCAGTCAGGGGAAATGTTACAGTCTTCTGGCCAATATACTGCTCACCTCGGGAACTGTGCGTGTCGAAGTCGAAGACGGAACAAGCTATTATAAACGTGCGGAACCTGTCACCGGGACAGGGCTCGCAACTATCCGTATCGAGAACTGGAAAGCCAACAACACAACGGTGACGGTAAAAATTTACCAGGACGGCGCAGGTTCGGCTGATTTTTATATCGACAGTGTGCAGATCGCCGAAGGTGCGAGGGTGAAACCGTTTACCCTTGGGAAAAGCGCCGATACTCTGTGGGACCGCACAGTGGAGTATCTGAATGCCCGTAAAGATCCGGAAATAATCTATGAGATCGATCTTGTGGACCTTTACGGTGATCTACGTGCCGGGCGCGAAACCGATAAATTCGGCCTCGGGGATACGATCACGGTGATCGATCCAACGCTCGACCTCGATGTAGAAACCCGTGTGAAAGAACGTGAGGTTGACATTCTGCATCCATGGCGTGTAAAAGTACGCCTCGATAATCCGTCCCGTAATCTGGCAGACATCATCACTGCTATCAGTAAAGCACAGCAGGAGGGTGTAAAAAAAACCCGGGCCGCCATGGCTGAAAGCTCGACAGCAGCCGAAACCGGTTCAACACGCCTCGGATTCAGTAATCAGGTGTTCCGTTTTTTCAGCACTCTGACTGCCGATACCTGGGACGGTATAAGCTGGGATTCAGGTACGCTCAGGGCAGGGAATGCCTATTACTCAATCTCGTCAGGGTCTGCAACGAGTCTTTCCGGAACATCCACATATTACTTTTTTTTCGACCGTACAAATCCTGCGACATTCGGAAACACCACATCCATCGAAACGGCTGAGGGAGAAGACCGGATTCTCGTTTTTGCGGTCACCACTACATCATCGCCAACATTATGTCAGATACACCCGCTTGGAATTATTCACGAATAGGCACTTAACACGGATTAATATGGAATACGGAATTTTTGCCGCGGATACATTTTTAACAGCCACAGGGGCAAGCCCCTGTGTTCATAATAGGGGTGAACAGCTATGAGACACAGATAAACACGGATATTACATTGGATATTCGACATTTCTTTTTCATCATTCACCATTCACTATTCTTTCTGATATCGTTCAAGATACACTATCACACCGAAAGGAGCTGGATGAATGCAGACAACCGAACTTTCGATCATGGAAGCGCCAAATTACTATGTAACCGAACATTTTATGTACAGCGATTTCATCTGTAACTGTTGTGATACGCTCAGAATTATCCCGGCATTTTACCGTCATGTGAGCCTTTTAGAGCGCATGAGGATCGATACGGGTATCCCCGTCGAGGTAACCTCCGGGTACAGGTGTAAAGACCACAATGCAAAATCAGGCGGCGCGAAAAGGTCATGGCACCTTCTGTTCGCAACCGACATCAAGCCTGCGGACGGTGATCCCGAAAAACTTGCCTTGTTATATAAGCACGCTCTCGAGTTAGGTTTCGGAGGCATCGGAAGATATGATACGTTTATTCATCTGGATCTGCGGCCGAAAACGATGCACTGGAGGGAATGAAACAGAGTTGCAGGGAGGTTATTATTCACTATAGGCCACGGATACATTCTTTTATTGGACAGCTACAGGGGCAAACCCCTGTGTTCATAATTTGGATTGTGTGTTATTATTCCCGGCTTTTCTGAAACGTATAATGTCAGTCCGTATTTTCAGCGCAAGATAAGTGAACCATCCGAAAGAAAATATAACGAGGCAGCACAGTATCAATCTATGGTAAATGGGATCAAAAG
>SDBT01006169.1_pt1 | contig 19964 bp, 18 predicted proteins | sample 2277101 | NCBI WGS metagenome assembly SDBT01 (sample SAMN10404973, study PRJNA504765) | marine sediment metagenome | isolation source: marine sediment core GS10_PC15, 103 cmbsf | place: Arctic Ocean: Southern Knipovich Ridge | collected 2010 | reverse complement strand
TCAGCTTCAGACGGTTCAGCCGTCTCATCCTCTTCCGCCGGCTCTTCCGGGGTCTCCTCCGCGATTGCGGTTTCCTCCGGTACGGTTTCAGCTTCAGACGGTTCAGCCGTCTCATCCTCTTCCCGTGATTCGCTCTTCCGCAGGATGTCGGTATCGATGACCCACTCGGTCTCGTCGAGACCTTCAGCCGCTTCAACCGGTTTCACCCTCTTCACCTCTTCGGATGTCTCTTTCGCCGGGGTCTTGAACAGGTCTTCAATGGAGTCTCGGCCAGGTTCGAGGTCGGCAGCCTTGATCTCCTGCTCGACCCGTTCGGGCGGCTCATAGGGCTGACCGCTGAATGCCTCGAGTGCCTTTATGATGGAATCAAAGGTTGCCGGGCCAATCCCCGGGATGGCCTGTATCTCCTCCGGAGTCATATTCTGAAGGTCCTGCACGTACTCAACCCCTGCCGCACGCAGTTTTTCGGCCTGACGATCCGTTATGTCGAGTTCTTCGATACGCTGGAAGACACCTTCGACCTCCTTTACAGCCCGTTCATATTCGGACTCGGAGACCATGTCGATCCGATAATTCGTCAATTCTCCCGCCAGTCGGGCATTCGTGCCACCCGGTCCGAGCGCCAGGGCGATCTGATCTTCCGGCAGGATGAGCGTGAGCTCCTTACGTTCTTCGTCGATCAGCACCCGGCTGACCTTTGCCGGACCGATCGCCTTGGTGATGAAGAAGATCACATCAGGACTCCAGGGGACAATATCGATGCGCTCGTTGTTCAACTCGCGCACGATGCTCTGAACCCGGGAACCCTTCATGCCGACACACGCTCCGACCGCGTCCACCCGCAGATCGTGGCTCCTCACGGCGACCTTGCATCGCTCACCTGGTGCCCGTGCCACCTTCTTTATCTCCACAATGCCTTCATAGATCTCGGGGACCTCGATCGCGAACAGCTTCCTGACGAACATCTCATCCGCACGGCTCAACACGATCGACGGTCCCTTGGCGTTCATGGAAACTTCCTTCACCAGAGCCCGGATCGTATCGCCCTGCCTGAACCGTTCACGTCTGATCTGTTCACGGTACGGCAGGATCGCCTCTACCCGGCCGATATTGACCAGGATCGTACCCCGCGTGACCTGCTGTACACTGCCGGTGATGATCTCACCCTCACGATCGAGGTATTCCTCAAAGATCTTGTCCCGCTCGGCCTCTTTGATCCGCTGCTGGAGCACCTGCTTCGCGGCCTGGATCGCCGTACGACCGAATTCGGTAACCGGGACATCGACATAGAGATGCCAGCCTACCTCGGTATCCGGATCGAGTTCTTTCGCCTTTTCGAGAGCTATCTGGAGTAGCGGTTCCTCTATGTCATCAGCCGTCGCTACAACTTCCTTGACGATACCAATCGAGATGGCTCCCGTTTCACGGTCCACGTCGATATCAACGGGGTCCAGGGTTCCCAGAGCCCTCTTGGCAGCCGTCAGCAGCCCTATCTCCAGACTTTCAAGAACGATCTCGCGCTTCAGATTCCGCTCACGCGCAATCTGGCTGAGCGCTTCGATGATCTCATAGTTGATGTCTTCTGCCATCGAACCTCCAACCGGTGCCTCCGCACTGGTAGTGTTAGAAAATGACTTCAATCCTTCCTTCGTGAACACGGGCGAGCGCCACCCGGAATGGGCCCTTCTCCCCATCCGAACCGCCCTTCTTTTTCTCGGGCTGATCGAAAAGGAGGTCATCTTCCGTTACATCTGTCAGCAGGCCCTTGATGGTGCGCTTTGTGCCATTTTCTTCCGTCACTTCGAGTCTGATATGCTCACCGATTACCCGTTCGAAATCTCGTCGGCTGTGCAGCCGGCGATCGAGTCCCGGGGAGGAGACTTCGATTGACAGTGATACCGGAAGATCTTCATCGTGTTCCAGTTCCCTGGCGAGCCTACGATTGATCCGCACGCAATCCTCAATCGTCACCCCGTCAGGACGGTAAATGAATACTTTGACAGTATTTCTCCCCGAATAGACCGACTCGACAAGCTCGACCTCCCCCTCCAGTTCGAGTACCTGCTGCACGTACCCCTCAACGATCGCTCTCTGCTTCGATTCCTCCACCTTGCCACCCTGATCTCGTTCGCAGTAATACCGATGGGTGATACCCTGCAACCCCGGCTGACAGCGACACCCGAAATCGGCTGTACTTTGAGGATCTCCTTAAGCCTGGCGCTTTACGAGGATAGAAAAACCTGAAAACACGCGCCTGCAGAGATCCCCGACCCGCCGGCCATACTCCTCCCCTCAGGCGGAAAGAGTCCCGGTGGGGTCAGCAATCCGGGTAAGAATGATAAAAAGGGGGGTATCTGGTGAAAAAGCAAGGACTGAAGCTTTTTCAGATGGTTTCGGACGTCGTTTGGTCCGTTGAAGAAGATACGATCCTTACGAGACTCTCTCCCTTGTCCACAACCGATCCTGCTTCCACCAGAATTGCCTCTATAATACCGCCGTGAGGAGATCTGACCTCATTCTCCATCTTCATCGATTCAATAATAACAAGTCCATCCCCCGGAGAAACTTTTTGCCCCTCGGTGACTTCAATCGATAAAACCAGTCCCGGCAGCGGGGCAACAATATCGGCTGGCCCCTCCCGACCCGATTGAACGATACTATCCCGTTTTATGCGGAATAATCGCGCTTCTTCGACTTCCGCCACGAATTCTCGTCCTCTGAGAACGGTTCTGATCCCCTTCCCTTCCCTGCGGAGACAGACATGTTCGGTACGGTTTCCGAGACTCACGAAGTAGTGATCTCCGTGTATATGCTGCAGTGTGATACGAAGTTCACCGGAACCGACGTCGCCATTGACAGCCGCAAGGAGGTACCCTCCATCATCCGGTGAGCGATCAAGCGTGAGTTCGTATATCTCTCCAGCCAGGTTGACCGCCCAGGTTATCTTCTCCATTCCCATCCCCCCCGCCCCTTTTCAACCCACTGACTCAGAGGACGATTCGTCAGGCTCCGCTTATCCGGGATGAATCCGGCGCCTGAATCTGTGTGGTACAGGGCAGCCGCGACGGCAGCAAATAACGCCTGGTCATCCTCCGCATCCGCTTTCTTCTCCCGCCCTTCCTCCTGCATCCGTGGCACAATCGTGGTGTCGTATTCCCCTGACTGAAACGATTCCTGAAGGAGTATCTCGCCAAGGAATGGAATTATGGTGGTCACACCGGCGATCTGGTACTCATCGAGCGCCCGCTGCATGCGACGTATGGAACGTACCCGATCGGGTGCCCACGTTATCAGTTTCGCGATAAGGGGGTCATAATAGAGCGTGACCTCGCTTCCGGCAGCAACTCCCGAGTCGTGCCGGATACCCGGCCCCGCCGAGGGATCGATGAAACTGATCGTGCCGGGAGAGGGAAAGAAGTTGTTCTCCGAATCTTCGGCATAGATCCGGACTTCGATTGCATGACCATGAGGCTGAATATCTTCCTGTACCAGATCGAGAGGCCTGCCGGCAGCGATCATCAGCTGATCGAGAACAAGATCCCGCCCGGTGACCATCTCGGTGATCGGATGTTCAACCTGCAGGCGGGCGTTGACTTCGAGGAAATAAAACCGGTCTTCCTCGAAAAGGAACTCGACCGTACCCGCTCCTGCATACCCGGCGGAGCTGGTGATTGCCACGGCAGCCTCCCCGATCTCTCTTCGCAGTTGGGGAGAAAGCGCGGGACTCGGTGTTTCCTCGATGATCTTCTGATGCCGCCTCTGCACGCTGCAATCCCGTTCTCCCAGCCAGAGACAGGTGCCATGGGAGTCAGCAATGATCTGGATCTCGATATGGCGCGGTCGAGCGAGGTACTTCTCTATGAAGATAGATTCATCCCCGAAGGCTGAGCCGGCTTCCGAGGATGCCATCCTGAAAGAGGTCTCTAAATCTGCGGCTGATTCAACGACCCGCATCCCTTTTCCCCCACCTCCTGCTACCGCCTTCAGAAGGACGGGATAACCGATCTCCTCGGCCGCGGCAATCGCCCCTTCGGTCGAAGTGACCGGCTCCGGTGTGCCGGGCACTATCGGCACCTGATTGTCCACTGCCACCTTCCGGGCCGCTGTCTTGTCGCCCAGCAGACGCATCGCTTCCGGAGGCGGCCCGATCCAGGTCAGGCCGGCATCCATCACCGACTGCGCGAAATCGGCGTTCTCGGCAAGGAACCCATATCCCGGATGGATCGCTTCCGCTCCGCTCATTCGCGCGGCCTCAAGGAGCTTCTCGATTACGAGATACGACTCCCTGGCTGGTGACGGACCTATCGCGTACGCCTCTCCGGCCGCGGCAACATGCGGTGCCGATCTGTCCGCCTCACTGTACACCGCAACCGTGCCTATGCCCTGCTCATGGCAGGTCCTGAAGATCCTGACGGCAATCTCACCGCGATTGGCGACAAGGACTTTAGAGAAGAGCCGATCGGACATCACGATCCTCACGCACCCTGCTGGTTGAGTGAGCGTTCAGCAGCATCGGTAGCTTCTCCCGCGGCAGCGCCGGTCAACTCCTCAGTCACCGACAGGAAACGGAACAGGTTTTCGGGAGTGCTCGAAGCTCCCATCAGTCCCACTCTGACCACTTCACCGGCAAGCGGACCGAGGCCGCCGCCGATCTCGATGTCATGATCGTTCAGAAGTCGGCCTCTGAACTCCTTCTCATCCACTCCGGCCGGCGGCCGTACTGTCGTCAGCGGCGGCAGCCTGAACTCCTCATCCACGAACGCCTCCCAGCCGACGGCCTGCAGCCCCGCCCAGAGAGCCTCCGCGTGCCTGCGGTGCCGCGCCCATCGCTTCTCAAGCCCTTCTTCGAGAATCAGGCGCAGCCCCTCATGCAGGGCGTATATCATGTTGATGGGAGCGGTGTGGTGGTAGGCGCGGTTCTCACCCCAGTAATTCCTGATCATCGACATGTCCAGGTACCACGAGGCGACCTTCTGACGGCGTGATTCGAGCTTTTCCATGGCCTGGGATGAAAATGTCAGCGGTGAGACACCGGGCGGAACCGACAGACATTTCTGCGCTCCCGAGTAACAGACGTCCACATCCCACTCATCGAGCAGAACTGGAGCCCCTCCGAGGCTCGTCACACAGTCGAGCAGGAGCAGAGCGCCGTGTTCATGGCAGAGCGCACCCAGCCCCTCAACCGGTTGCATCACACCGGTAGATGTCTCTCCGTGCACGAGCATCACCATGGTAACCGGTTTCGCCTTCAGCGCCTTCTCAACCGCTTCACCGGGGATCGGCGTACCCCAGTCGAACTCGAGCGCCTCGACCTCGGCCCCTGCCCTGCCGGCCATATCGACCAGGCGGGTTCCGAATACCCCGTTGACTCCTACGATCACCCGATCGCCTGGCTCCACCAGGTTATCGACGGCGGCCTCCATCGCCGCGCTTCCGGTGCCTGAGACCGCTATCGTGAAGGGGTTTTCTGTCTTAAGGACCGATCGCAGCATTTCCTGGACCTGATCCATCACGTCGAGAAAGGCTGGATCGAGATGACCGATCGTGGGACGGGAGAGAGCCTCCAGGACCGACGGCGACACATTGCTCGGACCGGGCCCCATAAGGAGACGATCGGGGATATCTGCGAAACGGTTCATGGATGCACTCCTTGATGGGTGGTGGTTATCTCCCGAAGATCCCCGATATCCTCGATCGGGGAACCGCGGGAGCAGACATCACCTTCAGGATCGGTACGTCCCCTCGTACACGGAGGGACCGATCGAAGTAGTTCCAGGTGAAGAGACTGTCGTCTATTTCAGGTTCAAGCATGGTGAAGACCAGCGCCCCGAGCGGCTGAGCTGTCGAAACATAGTACCATCCGGCCGGTACTTCCCGCTCAGCTTCATGGTAATCCCCCCAGAGGGATACGTTCCGGTGCCCCTGGTAAGGACGTTGTACTACCACAAGGGAATCGATCTGGAACACCTGTGCGGTTCCGCTCCAGGAGGCCTCCAGGCGTTCGACCGCGATACCATGACGAAGCAGCAGTCCCACGGCTTCGGGATACGCTGCCGGGACGAGATAGCCGGCCGGGAATGGGCGCGTCTCCACCGGTTTGAATACCGTGTAGACGTCCATCAGGGTCTCCTCGGTGCGGCCGGTATATACACGCCGACCGCGGGCGGCCGCGTCGTTCGGGGCTTCACTCACCCCATAGCTGACCATCTCCTTACCCCGGCTCACCAGTTCAAACCGCACGCCGAGTTCAGGTGCCTCTGCGGGATCGTTGCCCCACTTCACGATCTCCTCCCCGGCCCTCCGAACAAGATCGAGGATCGTATCGGCATTGCGGCCCGCGAAAGCAACCGTCTCCCGGACGAACCAGTAGGTCGCGCTCAGGCGGGTCCGGAAGGTCCTGTACGACACCGCTTCACTCAGGATGCTGATCATCCCCCGCATCCCCATGTAATTAGACGCGTACCTGGGCTGCCAGCCGAAGGTGCTCCAGACTTCAGGGGGATAGGCACTTCTGTTGTGATTCCCGTAATCGAATATCGCGTGACCGTGATCGGCCAGGCGTGCCCGGACCTCTGGCAGGAGTACCTCGTTGGTGAAGTCAACCGGTCCCCGGGGCGCAGTTGGTGTCATTGTCGCTGCGTACGTGAGATCGTAGCCGTGACGCGATCCATTCGTCGTATGGAGATCCATGAAGAGGTGCGGCCTCCAGATGTTCACCACGCCGTCAAGTGCACCCCTCGTCTCGGGCGCCTCCGCCTTGATGTAATCGCGGTTCAGATCGAGTCCCATTCCGTTGGAGCGTATCCCCACTTTCTCTGGACCGTCCTGTCCGCGCCGGTTGCGTTCGACCGGAGCCCATTTCTCGTTGCCGTCGGCGTTGTAGATGGGATTGACCAGGAGGATGACATTCTCCAGGACGTCCTTTGCCTCGCCCAGCGTGACGTCCCTGATGAACATCAGGAGCGCGTCTTTACCCTCCACTTCACCCGCGTGAATATTCCCCTGCAGGTAGATGATCGGTTTCCCGGAGGCGTGCGCTTCGGCCGGCGTGGTGACCAGAGGGCGTGATATCGTCACGAGCGGCATCGCCCTGCCCTCGGTTGTCTTCCCTGTCGATGTCACATGGATCCCGGCGCCGAGTGCCTGCAAGTCGCGGATCCAGTCCCAGACGTCTACGAACGTCGCTGTTCGGGTGAAATCAGAGGCTTCGGCAACCGTCAGCGGCAGATCGCCGGTCGAGACCACCGGCTGTGCCGATGCCGCGCACGGTGTCACGATCGCTGCCGCCAGAAACCATATCAGAACTTGTGCTGCACGATGTATCACTGCGTATCTCCAGTCAGAGCGGGATGTTGCCATGTTTCTTCGCCGGGTTCCTGTCCACCTTCGTCTCCAGCATCTCCAGTGACTCGATCACTCTTCTTCTGGTGATCCTGGGTTCGATGATATCGTCAATGTAGCCTCTCCTGGCCGCGACGTACGGATTGGCGAAGGTCTGACGGTACTCTTCCACCTTCATATCGAGAGCGCTCTCCGGATCGTCGGCTTCATCGATCTCCTTCCTGAAGATGATCTCCACCGCCCCCTTCGGTCCCATGACGGCGATTTCTGCGGTCGGCCACGCGAGATTGACGTCTCCCCGGATGTGCTTCGAGCTCATGACGTCATATGCCCCGCCATACGCTTTCCGCGTGATGACCGTGATCTTCGGTACTGTGGCCTCGCAATAGGCGTACAGCAGTTTGGCGCCCTGTTTGATGATCCCGCCATGCTCCTGTTCCAGCCCGGGAAGGAATCCGGGTACGTCCTCAAATGTTACGAGGGGGATATTGAACGCGTCACAGAACCTGACGAACCTGGCGCCCTTGACCGAGGCGTTGATGTCGAGCACCCCGGCCAGCTGCGCCGGCTGGTTCGCTATGATACCGACAGATCTGCCATCGAATCGCGCGAAACCAACGACGATGTTCCGGGCGTAATCCTGATGGACCTCCAGAAAGTCCCCGAAATCCACAACCTTTCGGATCACATCACCCATGTCATACGGTTTGTTCGGGTTCTCCGGAACTATGGTGTCGAGGTCGGCATCCTCACGGTCGTGTGGATCGTCACAGGGAATACGCGGCGGATCTTCTCTGTTGTTTCCCGGCAGAAAGGAAAGGAGCCGTCGGATGGTCTCCAGCGCTTCTATTTCGCTGTCGACCGCGAAGTGGGCGACCCCCGACAGGGTCGCATGCGCGTCAGCTCCTCCGAGCTCTTCGAAGGTGACATCCTCATGAGTCACCGTTTTCACAACGTTCGGACCGGTCACGAACATATAGGACGTGTTCCTCGCCATGACGATGAAGTCGGTGATCGCCGGGCTGTACACGGCTCCACCGGCGCAGGGACCGAGGACCGCGCTGATCTGCGGAACGACGCCGCTCGCGAGTGTGTTCCTTAGAAAGATTTCCGCGTACGCGCCCAGGCTGACCACTCCCTCCTGGATCCGTGCTCCGCCCGAATCATTCAACCCTATTACGGGCGCGCCCACCTTCATCGCCATATCCATCAGTTTGCAGATCTTCTCGGAGTGGGCCTCAGAGAGCGACCCCCCGAACACGGTGAAATCCTGGCTGTAGACGAACATGAGCCGGCCCTCGATCCGCCCGTACCCGGTCACTACTCCGTCTCCCAGTATCTGCTGCTCCTCCATGCCGAAGGCGGTGGTACGATGGGTGACGAACATGTCCTGCTCAACAAAGGTGCCTTCATCAAGCAGGAGATCCAGTCTTTCCCGTGCCGTCAGTTTTCCCTTCTCGTGCTGTTTCTCGATCCTGTCGGAACCGCCTCCCAGACGGGCGCGTTCCCGCATTTCGATCAACCTGTCGATCTTCTCATGATCACTCATGGTCACACAGTTCCCGGAAAAGGGTCGTCGCTTTCAATTCCAGCTCCTCGATGGAGCCATCATTCTCCAGCACCCGATCGGCCCGTTCGACCTTCACCTGCTGTGGCAACTGCGAATCGATCCGCAGCCGCGCTTCCTCCTCCGACAGCCCCTTGATTCCAACCAGCCGTCGGATCCGTTCATCGGTCGACGCGGCAACCACGATAACCGTGTCGAACCAGTCGGTATAACCGGTTTCCACCGCCAGTGCGGTCTCAACCACGAAACAACCGGAACGGCCCTGTTCCAGTTCATTGAAACGACGATCCACCTCTCTATACACATGAGGGTGCACTATCTCATTAACCGTGTGCATGGATTCGGGATTGCTGAAAAGATGGCTGGCCAGTTCGCCGATCCTGATCTCACCCGAGGCGGAAAAGAATGATCGACCGAGGGCTGTTGTCAGTTCGGCCTGGAGTTCTTTGCCGAGCATCAGGGAGCGCGCGATCTCATCCGCGCTTACCACAAGACCTCCCAGCCTCCCGAACAGGTTGACGACCGTCGTCTTTCCGCTCGCGATCCCTCCAGTAACGCAGATTTTGCGGATCATTCCGGACCCGGGGACCTGTCCTGATCTTCCTCCACATCACTATCCGGCAGTGCACCCGGATAGAGCCCCTCCTGGTCCGGTCCGGTCAATTCAGGTGAAGGCGGCGGTGGTGTATGCGTTACTTTGGGAGAATTGAGGTTTTTGGGCAGATCGATCTCACGGTTGATCTCAAGCTGGATATCCCTGGCGGCCTTCCTGAATTCACTCATGCCCTTCCCGATACCGCGTGCGATTTCAGGGAGCTTCTTGGCGCCAAAGAAGATGAGCGCGAAAGCCATCAACAGGATCATTTCCTGCTGTCCGATACCACCCATTTCCACTCCTCCTTCCGGACGAGTTTCAGTTCACCTGGTGCCCTGTCACGCAACAACCGTCGCATTCGAGCGGCGCCGAATCCCGCCCGGCATCACTCTCAGTGCCGACGTCTGTCACCTGACATGACACTAGTTACCGGAACCAACGAAAGTAATATGATGCAAACAGAATACCCAGAACACCTGTCACATTGATATCGAGCGTGAATCCAAGTGTGAAACTCATAACAGCAAGATCAAGGGTGACCGGTCCGATTCCGATATCAGCGCTGGCCAGAAAGAATTCACGCACCACACCCTCCGGCAGGATCAACCCGAGGAGTTCCCCAAATAACGAGCCGATGACCACACCGCAGATGAGCCAGAGGGCAAGAGATCCCAGTCGTCTATTCCTGATCATGCCGACCATCCTTCACTTTTCAGTCATGTCGCGCCGCAGACTCGTTCCCGACGCCGATGACATTCCGGCAATCGCCACCAGCGGGCCATGGGCCAGATAGAGCACCGCTACCGGAAGGCCCACCAGTGTCGGTTTGACGACTATCATCGCCACAATCCCGGCAGTCAGCCACCATTTCACGTTCGTCCGCCGGTCGGACCGCCCCAGTTCAGGAAATTTCTCGAACGGCAGCCGACTGACCATCAGTACCGAGCAGATCACGAAAAGGATCCATGCAGCGGCCAGATGCTCCATCCCCTGCCAGAGCTCATTCTCGAAGAGCCAGAGTGCCACCAGCGCAAGCCCCGCGGCGGTGATGGGCATACCTTCAAACCGACCGTATTGCGGTCTCGCGCCGTCCTGTAGATACCGCGCCAGCCTCCAGGCTCCGGCGATCACATAGATTCCCCCGAACAACGCTGTGACCCAGCGTGTCGAAGGTGATGATACAACCACGAGAAGGACCGATGGCGCAATACCGAAGGAAACAAGGTCGGCGAGCGCGTCGAACTCCCCTCCCCAGATAGTCGGTTTTCTGCCTCCCCAGCGCGCGATCGGACCATCGATCGCGTCAAGCACACCTGCAAGGACGATACACCATATCGATGTGCCGATTACCGGGTTTCCCCACTCCAGCGTTGCCTGCAGGGTCAGGAGGATGATGGCGGTGAACCCCAGCAGGAGGTTCCCCGTGGTCAGGATCATCGGCAGCATGGACACTATCCTTGCGGGGACACGGACGAAGATGATTTGAGAACGGCTACTTCACTCACTCCCGCACGGACCTTTTCACCGATCTGCACGAGCGGTCTGTATCCGGCAGGCAGCTCAAGATCCACTCTACTGCCGAATCGTATCAGACCCAATCTCATCCCCGCTTGTCCCGTCTCGTCAGGACCAAGATAGGTGACGATGCGCCGTGCCAGCAAGCCCGACACCAGACGGATCACCATCTCGCCGCTCTCGATCACGCACCTGATCTCCACCGCTGCGTTCCGAACGGCCTGAGCACTTCCGGCGGACCGGTGCCCTCCCGGCAGGCGGGAAACGGACTTCACCAGGGAATCGACCGGTAATCTGACTACATGCACATCGATGAGGGTGAGGTAGATCGAGAGCGAGCAACCATTGTTCAGGTCATCCACAGCGATAATCCGGCCATCCGCCGGGGCGAGAACCACCGCAGGATCTGAGATGCCCGTGGACTCCCGGTGAGGATCGCGGAAGAACCAGAGCAGAAGCGCGAGCATCAGAAGGGTGCTCAGCGCAAGCGCGAGGCGCCATGGACATGGATTGAACAGATAGCTGATGAGCGTGGCAGTGAACAGCCCCAGAGCTGAGAGAACGAAGACCCCACCACCGCGAGCAATCCGCACGGCCTTCGATACCTCCTGCAGTGAGTCGTTCTACAACCCGACCCGTTCGAAGATCGTGTCCACGAACTTGAGCTGTCGTTCCACATCGAAACAGAGATCGAGTGTATCAGCAGAGAGGTGTTCCAGAACCCGGGCATCCTCCCGTATCAGGACCTCGAACGGTGTCTCCTTCTTCTCCCACGCCTCCATGGCCAGCTCCTGCACGATCCTGTACGCATCTTCACGGATCATGCCGGCGTCCACGAGCGCAAGGAGTACTTCCTGGCTGAACACGAGGCCCCCCATCGAGTTCAGGTTCTTCAGCATCCTCTCGGGGTAGACGAGGAGGTTTTCAATCACGTCGGTCATCTTCACGAGCATGTAGTCGAGTGCGATGCAGCTGTCGGGCAGGATCACCCGTTCCGGAGCGCTGTTGGTGATATCGCGCTCATGCCAGAGCGGCACGTTTTCGAGCCCGACCTGAGCCCAACCGTTGAGCAGTCGCGCCATACCGGTGATCCGCTCGCAGACAATCGGGTTCCGTTTGTGAGGCATGGCGGATGAACCCTTCTGCCCCTTCCGGAATCCCTCCTCGACCTCCAGTATCTCGGTGCGCTGGAGGTTCCTGATCTCCGTGGCCAGTTTGGCCAGGGTCGCGCCGATCCCCGCCAGTACGGTGAGAAAATGCGCGTGACGATCCCGCTGTATGACCTGGTTGCTTGCGGGTGCGGTGTCAAGACCCAGCTTCCCGCAGACGTAAGCCTCCACCTCCGGCTCCAGGTGGCCGAAGGTACCCACTGCGCCGGAGATCTTGCCGACGGCGACTCCGTCTATCGCTGCCGCGAGCCGTTCCTGGTGGCGTCTGAGCTCGTCGTAGTAGATGGCGAGTTTCAGTCCGAAAGTGATCGGTTCAGCATGGACGCCATGCGTCCTTCCGACGCAGACCGTGTTCCGGTGTTCCCTGCATCGCTGCCCAACGGCCGCACGCAGGGCGTCGAGCCCCTCCGTCAGAATCGCGCCCGCTTCCTTCATCCGCATACCGAGCGCGGTATCAGACATGTCGTATGAGGTCATCCCCAGGTGGATGTACCGGCTCTCCGCTCCCACGTGTTCCGCTACACTGGTGAGGAACGCGATCACGTCGTGGCGCACTTCGGCTTCGATCTCGTCGATCCGATCGATGTCAAAGGCTGCTTTCTCCTTGATGACTTCAACCGCCTCGGGCGGGATCCGTCCGAGGTCCCGCTGCGCTTCACAGGCGAGGATCTCGACCTGCAGCCAAGTCTCGAATTTGTGTTCCTCGCTCCAGATCCGCCCCATGGCGGGACGCGTATACCGTTCGATCATCGCGCGGTTACCCTCTTTCAGTCGGAGATGAAAGGGATGTCAGTCCTGGTATCATGTCACTGGTGTTGCGTGACAGGGCACTACATCTCCTCGCCGACCGTGATCATGGTCGATCGCCTGCGGTTCGATCCATAGGGATAATATTCAATATCAATGACATCGCCGATCTCGGCCTTCAGCAGCAGGGTTTCAAATTCACGATTGGAACGGAGCTCTTCGCCGTTGACCTGCACGATGAGGGCGCCTGCCTTGATGCCGGCCTCCAGCGCGGGACTCTCCGCTTCAACCTCTCTGACGAGAATCCCCTCATCAGCCTTGATCCCGCGATACTGCCTGATCCAGTGATTGCTGTTCTGCACCGTCACCAGTCCGGTCCACGCCTTGCGGATCCGTCCGTAGGTCTGGATCTGGTCGAGCGCCTGCTTAACCTGGTTGATCGGGATCGCGAACGCGATCCCCACCGACCCTCCACTCTGCGAAAGGATGAATGAGTTGATGCCGATCACCTCACCGAGGGCGTTCACAAGTGGCCCTCCTGAATTACCCGGATTGATCGAGGCATCGGTCTGAATGGTGCTCGGAAAGTATCGCAGTTCCCCGTCACTCCGCATGATGAAGGAGCGGCCCACAGCGCTGACGACTCCGACCGAGATACTCGGTTGCGGATCTTCCAGTTCAAATCCGAAAGGACTTCCCATCGCGATCACCCACTCGCCGATGAGGATGTCATCGGAATCACCCAGTACCGCGATCGGGAGCTCATCGGGTGGGTCGATCTTCAGAACCGCCATATCGTGCCGGGGGTCGGTATCGACGACCACTCCGTCGAATTCGCGGCCGTCTGCAAGACGCACGGTGATCTCGTCGGCATTCCCGACCACGTGGTCGTTCGTCAGGATATATCCCTCCTTGGAGATTATTACACCTGAGCCGAGTCCTCGAGTAGGCTCCTGATTAAAGAAACTCCGGGGATCGAAGATATTGATCATGCGGGATCTGGGCGCCTGTTCGATGACGAACACGGTCACGACCGAAGACCGGGCCCGCTCGGCCGCATTCACGATTGCTGTCCGGCGCCCCTCACCGAGCGCTTCGTTGATCACCCTTCGCGCTTCCTCCTGGAAGACGTCCATGGGATCGATCTCACTGCCCGGGAGTGAGTTCCCGTCACCGGTCATATCCCTGTCGGGGTAGGCGGTGTCGGATACAGGGATAATTCCCCCGTTGAGAGCGGAGGCGGTATTTACAGAGGAGCTGCCCCCGAGCGCCTGCAGCGCCAGGAACCCGCCCAGGCTGCCGACGGCCAGACCCGCCATGATACTGACTCCCCATGCCAAGAACGGCTTTTTCATGTTCCTCCCTCGATCAACCGGTTTCGATTACCTGCTTCTATTGAACGGTTCTCCTCCCCGGCAGGTTCCTTCCTATCCCCAGTGTCATGTCACGTGACAGGGCACTAGGCTTCCGCCGCCTTGCGGGCGTCCGCAAGGAAGTTCGCGAGGCCGATATCGGTGAGCGGATGCCTGATCAGCTGCATCATCACCTTGTGCGGGATCGTGACTACATCAGCTCCAAGCTCTGCGGCCCTGACCACATGCATCGGACTCCGTATGCTGGCGGCCAGAACTTCGGTCTTGAACGCGTAGTTCTGGAAAATGGTGACCAGCTGGTCGATGAGTTCCATCCCATCATGCTGGATATCATCCAGCCGCCCGAGGAAGGGACTCACAAACCTGGCTCCCGCGCGCGCACACATCACCGCCTGGATCGGGTTGAAGATCAGCGTCATGTTGGTGTCGATCCCCTCTGCCGCCAGGACCTTGCATGCCTTCAGTCCATCAGGGATGACAGGCAGCTTGACCACGATGTTCGGATGAATCGCGGCGAGCACCCTGGCCTCCTCCACCATCTCATCCTTCGTGGTCGCAAGAACCTCGGCGGATACTGGACCATCCACAATTTCGCAGATCTCACGCACGAGTTCGTGGTGCTCACGGCCCTCTCTGGCGATCAGTGAAGGATTCGTGGTAACGCCATCAAGTACTCCAAGATCATTCGCCTCTCGGATCTCGTCTGTATTCGCTGTATCCAGAAAAAATTTCAATGTTCGCTCCTCAACTTTTGTTCAGCAGAAATAGTCAGTTCCCTGATGAGTGCGTTTCCTCCCGTACAACTTTACAGAGACGGATCCCCTGCAGCCGTGTCCGGATAGATCACCTCTTCCAGGAAGAGGGCATGAGGCGGAGTAGTCAGCCCCGCGTCGCCCGGACCCGGTTTATCGAGTCGGGCAATAAAATCATCATAGGTACGCTTCCCCTGTCCCAGCAGCACCATTTCTCCCACCAACCGCCTCACCATGTTGTGGAGGAATCGGTTGGCGGCTATGCGGAAGGTAAGGAAGGCCGGTTCCCTGTCCATCGAAAAGGTCGAAACCGTGCACCGCGTATGCTCCAGGTCCTGACTGTGGGAACAGAACATGCCGAAGTCATGTTCCCCCGGACAGGCCTCCATCCCACGTTCCATCACGTCGAGGTTCAGATCACCCTCTACGAACCAGTGTGTCGCGCGTCTGAGGGGTGAGTACTCGCGGATGATCTGATACCGGTATCGGCGTCCGATGGCGCTGAATCGGGCATGGAATCCCGGTGGCGCGATGACCATCTCCCGCACGGTACAGGTCGGTCCCAGGATGCCGTTCAGATGCCTCCTGAGGTTATTGAGATCGATCCCCGGGTCAGTCAGAAATACATGCGCGACCTGTGCTTCTGCATGCACACCGCTGTCCGTTCTGCCCTGCCCGTAGACCGTGACGGCAGTTCGCAGCACGGTCGCCAGGGCCTGTTCCAGATCACCCTGCACGGTGCGTACTTCGGTCTGGCGCTGCCAGCCGCAGTACGCTTCACCGTCGTACTCGAGAGTGATTTTCACCGGCTGTTCGTCCAAGAGGAATCCCTGGCTGGAGCGTTACATGTCGTTTGAAAGGAATGATACCATGTTCCTTATGGTATCCGACATGCTTTTGGTTCAGTGTCCATCGGAAGACTCTGAATGGACACTGATGCAGTTCGCGAGGCGAAAACGAAGAATTTTCCGCGAGGTCAAGGAAGTCAACGGGTTACGCGGATGCGTACAATGGGTACGCTGCACAAGGAATCCGGCAGATTGACGCCGAGATCGCGGAAAAGGGCCGTTTTCGGACGGGAACTGGTTGACTCTCTATGGCGTCGCGCGTATTGTGCCCGAGCTTGTCCAACTTTGCCCGGGCACCCATTGGTCACTGATGCAATCTACGGAGGTTTCACAGCGTGAAGGCACTGAAGCGTTTCGGCGGATACATCCTTCTATTTGTACTCTCTCTCGTTCCCTCTGTGATAGCGTATACCTATGATGCCACAGCCAACCAGGTCGGCATGATCTACGTCGGCTCCATTCTCTGGTGCGCATTGCTGTGGAGATGTGGACACGTCCAGGGTAACCTTCGCTACATTCTTCTCGGCATTCTCGCTCTGATTCCGGCGGTCATCGGTTTCGCCTACAACATCGGGACCGGCCTGATCATCCAGGTACTCCTCGTCTCGCTGGCATGGGTGGCACTCTTCTGGGCAACCATCGTCCTGATCGAAAAGAACGAATCCAGGATATAAACACGTAGGGGACCCGAAGGTCCCCTTCGGTCTGCCCTCTACTCGTATATATGGAGGTGACTTAATCGGCTCTTTTAGCTGCGGTTTCCTAACTATGGTGATGGTACCATCACCGGAGGCAGGTCAGCGACGACATCCAATAATTTAGCAGACGGTGCGCAAGTTTTTTAGTTAGAACTATTCTTTATTGGCTGACCAACTACCAGATTCACCACGATAACTATATGTGCCCTCACATGTTGTATTACTTGTAAAAGACGCTCCTATATAGCATGTGTCAGGAAATTTGCCCATTTGAAGTGAAAATGTATTTTTTGGGGATACTGCTGTGATGGAATAGCCTGCAATAGCTTCAGTTCTCATAGTACTTGTGAAACCAACAGTCCGAACTTTAATACTAAAAACAGTCACAGAAGAGGAAACTATTGTGAAAAAAACTTCGTACCCTTGGCTTGTAGTACCCGTCCAATTGCCATTAATGTTTGTTATATTCTCATTTTCTGGCTCTGTTGAATTTTTACTGCATGAAATGAGCACACCTAAAGAGAATAATAATAGCACAAATACTATTTTAGATTTTGGCATATTAATCTCCTTTGTTGTTTTCTGAATTTTTAATCTTTATGCGTCGTCAGAGTTTGACCTGACCTCCTGGTACTGATCCTTGAGTACAACTAAGGTGACATCTGTGTCCCGGATGTGTCCCTAACTCGGTATAACGGGGTATTATTCAGTACGACTCTATCAGAAAACGAGGCGGCCGGAAACCCTTACATGGTGGGCCTCAGACCGCCTCAGTGTGACTCAGTGTGAGAGTGCTGTTTCGAAGGTCCCCTTCCCGAGTCCGATATTGTAGCCGGTCAGAGTGATGATGACCTGGTCGAGGTCTGTAGGCCGAAGTGCGCCTACGGTTTACTCTCCGTTCGTATATATGGAGGTGATTTAATCTCCACTGGAAAATTAATCCCTGTTACAGCGGATCGCAGTCTAACTCACGATCTGCACCATTTCTAGGGGGTTAGGTCAAGTGACACTTCCAAAATCGAATAGAGATACGTACCCCTTAAGGTACCCATAGCTATTCACTGTCTGTGGAAAGGTGAAATCACGGTGCCCTACTTTCTCTTTATAGGGATCATTACTTCTCCATAAATGGAAGAATATTTGATATTTCCGCCACCAGCACTAATCCATCGATATCCGACATTAAAGAATTTGAAACCAAAACCAGCGCCATATGACATTCCCAGCTTATTTCCGATATATCCGATATTTCGAGGTTTGTCATAATTTAAATACGATGTAAAACTAACCATATTAAAGGTCAATGATATTTCTCCAAAAATATTCACTAGGTTTGAGAAAGATCCAATCCGTAATCCAATACCAGATGTAAGAATGGGATCATTGTCATTTTCATTCAGATATCCTATGTCATCTCCATGACTTTTTTCAGGGAAGGAAGTGAACTGCAAAAAATAAATTGGTATTACAGCACCGGGAGAATACATCATCCCTGTAATGCCTCCTCCAGAACCACTTTCTGAATGGTATTTAAAATCATCGGATGCGGGAGTTACCTTCGCTCCGAATACACCAACATAAAACACTGGTTTTTCAGTATCTTGTGCACGAGTCTTATGAAAAGGAATTACGCCAGTTAAAAAGGAAGCGCACAACAGAAAGGTCATAGTCACTTTCATCATATCATCCTCCTGATCTGAATCATTTCGAACGTCAAGTTTACATTGGAGGTATGAAAGATTGGGAGAAAGGGAAACTCTTCCTGAAGCCCTTAATCAATTGCCTAACCATTCTACCACGATAATCTTCGGATTTACCACCTCCACCAGGTGAAATCTCAGGTGTGTAAATCCATATTGGATTACCTGTTGTTGATTCAATCAAGGATATTTTCATTTCAACAATATTTTTTTCCATCACTCCAACAAGACCCAATGTTAACACGGCTGTTAGCATCCCCTGACCCATTGCCTTCCCAAGGCCTACTTCGTTATACAATATTAAATCGCAGAATATGACCCCATCTGCTTTCTCGAAAAGTAAATTTAACATGCTTTCATCAAGGGGTTTATAAACAGGATATTCACCAAAACTGTCTGAGGCTATTTCAATTGTATCTATACTCGCTATACAAGAAATACCTGCGGACCTGAGTATAGATAGAGTTGAATCGGGTAGAATAAAGTTTATTGGTCTCATCAAAGACATGCTTGCAATAGAATCGATAAATGATTTTGAAAAAAGGTCTTCAAAAAGGTAACGTTCAGGCCCAGTCTCAGAAAAATAAAGTGGATATATCGCAATCGTTTCAATGTTGTCCTTGGTGTTATAATATTCTGGCATAAGTGTAAAAGTAGCACAACCTATACAGGACAGAAATAAACACACTAAAAACCAATTGAATAGTGTATTTGACCAGTTATTTGCTCTTCCCCTCATCTTTCTCCTGCTTCCTATTATTTAACACAAGTCAGATGTGAAAGCTGATGCGTGGAATCATATGCGCAACAAGGGTCGGTTCCCGATCATGTCGTTATCTTATCCTCGAAATACTAGCCTAACAATCATAATATCCCGCACTGAATGCTGAAAGATTTCGACCGAGTTAACCTGTGATTAACTACTCATTCTGGGTCCAGCAATCGACACCTGTAGGCATGCTGCCTGCATAACCGGCTCTCCCGCAATGGATTATATTGCATATCCACAAATCCGTTTCTGAGGTCATATCAATCATAGCAGAGAATAAACAGATTATGAATCAAGAGCGGTGACTGAAGTGGACAACGGGCAATCAGGGCACTGCTATTCAGAGGGCGAGCATTCTGGCTCTGGGTTCTCTTCTCTGTCAAGTCTGCGCAGACTTCGACAGAATCAAAGTGAATCCGAATAAGGCGTGGGCCGGGTGTGGCTGGCTGCAATGTCGCTCTCACAGTAGCACTGAAAACCCGTATAAGGCGCGGGCCGGGGTGCCGCCTCCAGACTAGCCTAGAACAATGCCCTGCCTGACATTCCGCAGATCGACTCGCCATTATCTCGGTAATTACCATTCCACTTTTCAACCCCTGCAGTAGACCGTCTCGGGGACACCGAGAAGCGACAGGATCTGTTTCTGCAGGTCGGTAAGTTCAGGTTCAAAGAGCTGCACCTCGCGACCGTCTTCACACAATCGATGTCTCTGGATGAGGCTGTAGAGTCTCAGAATCTGCTCTGCGGTAGGCCGATGGTTAGCTCGCTCCTCAGGGTACAGAGGCAGATCTTCGATTTTCTCCCGCTTCATGGCAGTTCTCAGTTCTCTCTCTATCAGAGCCTGGATAAGCAGGGCGATGAAGTAGAGGAAGAACAGAGCTTCGATGCGG
>SDBT01006168.1_pt1 | contig 19965 bp, 15 predicted proteins | sample 2277101 | NCBI WGS metagenome assembly SDBT01 (sample SAMN10404973, study PRJNA504765) | marine sediment metagenome | isolation source: marine sediment core GS10_PC15, 103 cmbsf | place: Arctic Ocean: Southern Knipovich Ridge | collected 2010 | reverse complement strand
GCGATTGCGCTTTTATGTTTTTCATAGTCCAATTTACCTCGATAACTGCGGTAAATTTTTTCTTCGTTATCAACCAATGTTTTGATTTTTTTGATTATTTTTAAAAGGGTGGCTTTTTCTTCTTCGATTTTTGGTAAATTATCTTCATCAAATTCTGAAAACTGGATAATATCTTTTAGAACAAGCGTATTTTTTGCAAGCCGTTCGCCGATAAAAATGAACTCTTTATGTAAAAAAGGAAATCGAGAAATAGCATCAATTGATTCCTGTTTTGCACTTGCAATTTTTTGCGCAATTTCCCCCTCCGTTTTCTTGTTCAAAAGCGGAATTTTACCAATATCACGCAGGTAAGATTTAACACTATCGGTGATTTGGGTTGGGACTTCTCGCACTTCTTCTTCATCGTCAGCATCTTCGTCTTCTGCCCCGGGCTGTAATGTCTTAATTTTTGATTTTACGGGAGCAGCCTCTTCATCAGTCTCAATGGCTCCAACGTCTGAGTCTGTAGTTTCCATTTCTTCTTGAGTGAGTAGTTCAATATTTTCTTTATCACACGTTTTTAATAATTGCTCAGTTTCTTGTTCAGAAAGATTTTGCTTTTCACTAAACTCCATCAATTCTTCATAGGTAAGAGCTCCAGCTCGTTTTCCTCGCTCAATGAATGCGGTAATAAGATCCTCTTTCTGTTCAATTTTAACTTTCGGCTTAACAGCTTTGTCGACGACCGAAGTGCGTATTGTTCCTCTTGGTTTTACCGCTCTGGAAGGTTTTGTAGCAGAAGTTTTTTTAACAGAAGGGGCACTCCTTTTTACTTGTTTGCTCGGGACTGCTTTTTTGGTACGACGCGTCGGAGTAGCTTTTTTTGGTGCTGTTTTTTTTCTTTTTGGCGTCTGTGTTGTTTTTTTATGTGTAGATGTTTCTCGGCGTCCTAGTTTACGAGCAGGCTTATGGACAGATTTTTTCTTTTTCTTTGGTGCGATTTTACGACTCGTTTTTTTTGATGGACGAGTAGTTGAACGACGGGCGGTTGGCCTTTTATGCGTATTTTTTTGTTTTTTAGTGGTCGTTTTTTTTGAACGTTTTTTTTGTGCCATGATTATGGATTACCTTCCTCTGTATCATTCTGCGCAATGGCAGGAATAATTTTTTCTTTCAGTATTTGATAATTACGTAAAAGATGATCAATTTTTTCTTGATCACCATCACTATGAGCTTGGGTAAGTTGTGCGGTAATTGATTGAATAATCTGCTTCCATCGTTTCTTTTGAAACAGATATAAAAGCTTTTTATAAGTCGCTGCGCTTATAGGCTCATCATATGTAACGAGTAACTTGCTCACTGTTTCCTTTTCTTTTTTACTGAGCGTATCAAAAAATTGATCAAACTCGAAAGGGCTATGAGCTTCTTTGGAGATTAGTAACTTTTTAGCGATTGTATCGAGTGGTACTCCAAATTGTTCGATTACATAGTTGTCATTTTGTGAATCAAATAATTTCACATTATTTAGTATAGCACAAAATAATCGTTTTTCTAATACCGAGGGTTCTTCAATAGAACGATCCTCGGAGGTTTTTCGCTTAGGAGGGAGAAGTTCCGAACCACTACCTTTCAGGTGCCGTTTAAATTCAGCTTGGATCGTCTCAAAAGGGAGTGCAAAGGTCTGAGCGGCTGTTTGTAAAAGAATATCCTGTTTTAATGGGTCTGCGATCAGGGCGATAATTTCAATGATTTGCCTGATTTTATTCACTTTTTCAGTCAGAGGAGCCACTGAAAATTCTGACCCCATTCGTTCAATAAAAAAGGCGAAAATATCTTGGGCAGCCCCTATTCGGGGGGTGAGATCGTTGTTTGTGCCCAAAAATGATGCGGGGTCCTGGCCTGTGGGCAACTGCACTACTTTCAACTCCATGTTTGCTTGCCAACAAAGTTGAGTGAGCCGTAAAATCGCCTTTTGCCCGGCAGAATCATTATCGTAGAGCAGGTACAAATAGGGAGCATAGCGCGAAAGAAGCTTAAGGTGATTGAGCGTGCAGGCTGTTCCGAGAGTGGCAATCGTATTTTCATAACCTGCTTTCACCATGGCAATGCAATCAGTATATCCTTCAACTAAAAATGCAGTTTTTGCTTTTTGTATTGCCTTTTTGGCGGTATCGAGGCCAAAGAGCAAAGAGCCTTTTTGAAAGAAATCGTTTTCCCGTGAATTATAATATTTTGGCCTGGTGTCTTCAGGTCTATAGATTCGCGCGCCAAAGGCACAAAAGCGGCCTAGATGATCACGAATGGGAAATATAATACGATCTTCAAATGGGGAGAAAAGAACCGTTTTTCCTTGAGAGATAATATGCGCACCCAGTAGATCATCGGCGAGAATATTTTCGTTTTTAACAGCGGTAAGCAGCTGCTTGATCGATGAAAGACCCCCCGGAAAATAGCCAATCGTAAAATGCTTGATAAGTGCAGAGTCCACATTACGTTGTTGGAGATATTTCAATACTTTCGGATACTTGGTAAGTTGCTGATTGCACCAATTAGCCACAGTTTTGCAAATGTCAAAATGTTGCTTTTTTTGGCGTGCATCTTGCTCAAAGTGCGCAGATTCTTTAGGGAGTTCAATGTTATAACGATCAGCTAAGAATTGCACTGCTTCATGCTGGCCGCAGTTTTCAATTTTGGCGATAAAGGAAATGACGTCCCCTCCCTCATGGCAGCCAAAACAGTAAAAAATATCTTTATGCGGGCTTACCGTAAATGAACCAGTTTTTTCGTGATGAAAAGGGCATCGAGATTTCCAATAGTTTCCCGCTTTTTTGAGCGTAGTATATTCATTGACGACGTCAAAAATAGAGACCCGTGATTTAATTAGATTAAATACGCTCATGATCGGTGAAACAACCTGCTAACAACAAACCCAATAACTGCAGCTCCTATGATACCAAGGGCTACGTATTGATTCAATGAAAGTTGCAGTGCGTCAACTATGCGATCTCCACGCCAGAAATCGAGAATAAATCGTTCGGTAGCCACCAATAAAAGATATGAGCATGCAAGTTGGCCCGGCTTTTGAAAGATTTTTCTCCCAATAAAATATTGAAATGCGAAGATGAACATGAGCAGTATGGCACTATAAAGTTGGGTTGGATGCAGGCAAACGTAGAGAGGAGCAACTGAACCAGTATCGGTATAGATAATTCCCCATGGCCTAGTAGTGGGCAGTCCAAAGCAGCAGCCGGCAAGAAAGCAGCCAATACGAGAGATTGATTGCAAGAGTGGTCCATAAATGGAAACTAAATCTAAAAAAGGAATAATGGGGATTTTGGCATAGATCAGATAGAATGGAATCGTTATAAGCACGCCAATCACGCTGCCTAAAATGGCAAATCCCCCCTCATAAAACGCAAAAAAGCTTGCAGGCCCGGTGTAGAGCTCGGGGTGCGTGAGGAAAAACAAAAGGCGCCCTCCAATCACGGCTCCCCCAATACCAATCATGATCAAAATGGAAAAATAAGGCTCCAAATGAAGGGCTTTATAGCGGGGATCCCTGCGGGTGAGATACATAAATAAAAGCAGCCCAAAAGCTATCATGAGGCCGTAGCTGTGAATTGCGAGCGGGCCATAGATATGAAACAAAGTATGCATTGGCGGGACCTTTTGATTAGTTTTTGCTCTTCAGTATAGCATATCTTGAAAGCGTGAGAAGTGTTGTAAATAAGGGCCAATCCCTTGTGGAAGCGGGAGCAGATGTGCTATTTTGAAGATAGGAGTAGGAAGTATAAAATAGGGGAAGGTATGAAGAATCGATCCGCTTTTTCAAGGGTATTAGTAAGTTTGATTATGCTTGGCTCATTGAGCTCTTTGCGAGCGCAAGGGCCAGTAGTAACGGAAGAATTTGTGGCGCCGGAGTATGTCTCTCCGGTGTTTTCTTTAAGTCAAATAGTGGACCTTAAAAATAGATTTGTTTTCTGGGTGGATAAATATAGGCGTTGTTTATTTGGCGGCAGGTGTAAGAGAACAGAAAAAGAGCAAGTGCTTTCAGAATTGAATTTATGGGGCAAGCGACTTGGCAAAATTACTATTTTTGCGATTCTTACCTACCTTGGATATGCAAAAGGTATTCCGGCATTAGAAGAAAAACTTGCATCCAGAAAAGAGGCTTTCAAAGAGGAGATTGTTACTTTCAGTGAAAAATTAGTAGAAAAAATGAGTGAAAAAGTTGTTGTAGCACTCAATAGTGCATTGGCTAAAGCGACTAGACAGGTAGATGATTTGATCAGTCTGCAAAGACAAAAAATTTTAGCAGAAGGTGGAGATGTTTCTGCGCTTTTACAGCAACTTGCCAAAATACGATCAGAGTCACTTGCAGAGGCAAAAGAGACGGCAAGCCAATTGCTAAAAGAAGGAGCAACAACGTTTGATGAGGTTGTAGAAAAAGCAATCAATAAGGCCTTAGAACGATTGGAGAGACTTGAAGCTACAATACCTCTAATGGGTAAAGTTACATTTGAAGTGAAAGAAGGACCAGAAGAAGAACCAATAGTCCCAGGACCAGAAGAAGAAGAACAAGGCAAACTAATAGTCGTACCAATACCAGGGGCAAGGGGGCTGTTGGGGCCGGCCACCGAAGGGGCGTTGGGAGGCTTGGGGGTGAGATCCCGTCAGACCAAGGGGAATGGGGAGTAATATTCAAAAGTTCTTTTGGGATAATTTATAAAACCTTTTTCATTATTCTTTTTCTGCTATAGTCTTAATTGAATTAAGTTGAACGCCTACAGTAATAGCATGAAAAAGCATAATATCCTTTTTTTAATTCTTATTTCTATCTTCATAGTTATTCCATTATATGCCCTCAATAAAAAACGATCTCAAAAGAGAAGTATGGCTTGGCAGGCTGTGAAAGTTTGCAAGGTTGGGGGTATATTCATCAAAAACTATTCGTATGACACGTATGATTTGTATAAACGATTTTTTTCAAATAAATGCACCAAGAAAGAGCGCAAAAAAGCAAAAAAGAATATGCGATGGTATCGCAATGTGGCGATAATCTTGGGAACTTTGTATGGCGTAAAATGGAAAATTGATGCTACGAAACAGGAATTTAAACAGTTTATGTTGGAAGAGGCGCCAAACGTGATTGAAGAGCTTATATTGCATCCAGATCCACCCCCAGCATGGAAGCGTGTATTTCAAGCGATTTTAGATAGAGCTCATAAAAAGGGGCCTGAAATAAAAGCTGCTGTTAAACAGGGGGTGAAAAAAGAGATGACGCAAGTAAAAGAAGAGGTTAAGCGCAAGTTATATGCAAATCCTCTAGCTCTCTTTTTCATCTCGATGTTTAAGAATGTTTAGCTCAACCCTTTTGTTCGAAAAATAAGCAATGATAAGGCAGCGGGCGTCATACCCGGAATGAGCGTAGCTTGAGCAATCGTGGCAGGTTGATGCTGCGTTAGTTTGTGCTGAAGCTCTTTTGAGAGGCCGGGAAGATCTTTGTATGTGAATGCGGCTGGAATTTTAAGCGATTGATATTGCTTTGTGCGTTCTACTTCTTTGAGTTCACGCTTGATGTATGGCTCATATCTGATTTCTGCATGTATCGTCAGTGCTGCTCGTTCTGAAAGCCTTGGTTCTTTTCCCCTTATTTTTTGTAGGGAATTATAATCCTGGCCGTAGAGATGCATTAATTCAGCGCTTGTATGATCTGCCCGTAGCTTTTTGAGTGTGTTTTCAATGATATTTTTTTCTTGGGTGAATGCGTGATACAGCTCATCATCGATAAGGCCTAACTGATATGCTTTGTCTGTTAAGCGCAAAAATGCGTTATCTTGCCGCAAAATCAAACGACGTTCAGCACGAGAAGTAAACATGCGATAGGGTTCATCAACGCCCATGCTCGTTAAATCATTGATCATTACCCCGATATAGCTTTCGGTGCGATCTAAAATAAAGGGTGGCACATTATGCGCTTTCAAATGCCCATTGATGCCAGCAACAATTCCTTGGCCGGCAGCTTCTTCATAGCCGGTGGTGCCATTGATTTGTCCCGCTAAAAAAAGGCCAGGTACTTTTTTAACTTCAAGCGTCTCTTGCAGTTGATTTGGAAGTACAAAGTCATATTCAACTGCATAGCCCGGCTTGGTGATAATTGCGTTTTCAAATCCCTTAATACTTCGTATGTATTCTTTTTGCACCTCCAGCGGAAGAGAGGTTGAAATACCGTTTGGATATACTTCATCTGAATTGGCGCCTTCTGGCTCTACAAAAACATGATGCGATTGTTTGTCAGGAAATCGCCCAATTTTATCTTCTATTGATGGGCAATAGCGCGGGCCTACACCAGAAATATTACCGTTATACATCGCAGAACGGTGTATATTTTTTTGAATGATTGCATGCGTTTGCGCATTGGTATGCGTGATGTAGCAGGGATGAGTATTATTTGTTTTATGCGGATAAAACTCAAATAAATAATTGAGATTATCTGGTTCTTGGTATTCCATTTGTGAAAAATCAAGTGAGTTCGCCAAAAGCCGTGGAGGAGTTCCTGTTTTCAAGCGGCCGAGTTTGAGGCCTATTTGATCAAGAAAAAGCGCAAGGCCCGTAACAGCTTGCTCATCACGCCGTCCTGCATTAACTACTTGATCGCCAATAAATACTTTACCATTTAAAAATGTCCCCGTAGTGATAATTACTACCCGGGCAGTGTATGTCTGACCATTTTCAGTTTTGATACCCTGCACAGTGTTATTTGAGTCGGTAATAACGGTATCAGCAATACCTTCAGCGAGCGTAAGATTATCCAACTTTTTCAGCATATTTTGGCTGAGCTGGCTATAGGCGTCTTTATCAATTTGCAGGCGAAGTCCTTGTACCGCGGGGCCTTTGCGTGTATTGAGTATCCGCGCTTGAATATAGGTTTGTGTGGCAAGTTTGGGCATCAAGCCGCCCAGTGCGCTTACTTCATAAATCAAATGCCCTTTGCCAATACCGCCAAGTGCTGGATTGCAGGGCATCACACCGATTTTATCAATCGCCAAAGTAAGCAGAAGCGTTTTTGAACCCATTTTTGCAGCAGCGTGTGCGGCTTCTATGCCTGCATGGCCACCACCGATAACTATGACATCAAAATCGAAATGTTTATTTTTCATGGTTCTATATATAGAGATGAATGATTTATCGTTTATTTTAGAGTATCATTGAGGCTTGAGAAAGACAATAATAGGTAAAAGAAAGCCCCGTTTTAAGCGGGGCTTCTTGATATTGCTATTTTAGTTTAGTTTCTTGTACCTTACAGCTGCAGCAAAGGCTATTTGCTGATTCTTTTTTGGAAAAGAAAGAGAATATTCGATACTTTTAACGAAGCTATCAAACTGCTGCTTTAGTTGCTGTTCATCGTGGGCTTTCAATAGCTTATCAATGATTTTTCGTAGGGTATCGATTTTGGAGATCTGTTTTTCTTCTGCTTGTGCGACAACAGTTAAGATAGTAGTAAGCGATGGAGTTCCCAAAGCCTTTTCTAAAGCCTTATGTAATGTTGTCTGAGAGTTAGCTAACAATGTAGCAAGCTCTTCCAGATGGATAAGTAATCTCTTGTTCTCTTCTGTTTGCATTGATTCTTTATGCTGAGTACATTTTGCTTTGATGCCATTAATTTTTTCTAACAGATTTTTAGTGAGGTTTAGAAACATCTCTTTTGAGGGTTCAAGGGTTTTATCTACCCTAAAGAAAACATTTGTAAATCCTTTAAGCGCATCACCATACTGACCAAATTCAGAGACAATTTCAACAAGGAATTTGTGCTCTTGTTCCGTTTTTACGCGGTACTCATCTACTTGATCAGCTTTCAATTGCAAGCTACTCAATAAAGGAGCGCCACCAAGGGCAACTGCCAATGCTACTATTCTCACTTTTTTATTGTTCAATACATACTTCTTCATGATATATGCCTCCATTTAAGAATTATCAATAAAAGGGTGGTTTCCCACCTACCGTCAATATACTGAAAAAGACGATATTTTATCAATTAAAAAGGTGGTTTTTCACTTGTAATCAGTCTATCAGCTTGATATATTTTGAGCAAAACCCCCGCCACTTGAGGCTTTAGGAGCTAATTTTGCGTTTTTTGTCTTAAGGCTGTCGATGGCTCTATAGCCCATTATAGCCTTAAATAGGACGTTTTCTTAGAAAGCGAATCTTCTAGGATGAAAGCCATTTTATAGCTAGTGCCAAATTCACCCCTTTAAAGCCTTTATTATTGACTAAATGGTCTCCCATGGCCTTTTTGCTTCTCTGATGGGGGTTATGTTTGGCGTAGTTGAATATATAGATAATATCTTGATTAATAATAGTAATAAGTGTTACAAGGGCGGAGTGATTACCTTTTTGAAGGCATCCGAGAAGACCTTCTCCATTATGCTTTCTCTTGCTATCCAGCGCTCCGAGAATAAAATCTTGGGTACGTCCAAAATAAGTGTTCATGTCATTTTGTACATCAAAAAGCGCTTTCAAAGACTTTTTTGAAATAGCTTGTACCCATCGAGCTTGGGCATCGAAAAGCTTTTGAGTGAGGGCTCTAAATTGAGCAAAAACGTTTTGTGCAAAAACGGAGCTTCCCCCTTTTGGGGTATTTTGAAAAATGATCCTAATTTCATCTCGGAGCTCTTGTAATCTTTTAAGTTCGGCTGGAAAGCTATTAGCCCTTGATGAGGGGTTAAAGAGTTGATTTGTAGCGTTTTTGAGATCTTTTTCATATTTTTCAAGAGCGAGCATTTGGGTTGTGAGCAGTTTGACCTCATCATCGTTAAGCTGCCCAGCAGGAATGGCAGCGTGAAGCTGGCTGGGAGTAATTAATAGCCCCGATGCAAATATGGTAATGGTTGCTATTCCCCATACAATTCTATTTTTCAGTGAGAATTTCTCCATAATGTGTGCTTTCGTATTTCATATTAATGATCTATTTGATAATAATAACAATGAGTACTTAATGTACTGTAATCAGATCCTTTGAGCAAATGCCCCCTGAAAGATTGATTTAGTCGGCGCTTTAGCTATTCTTAATCCAGTTTACGTGGTTTTGCTTGAAAGGCATTAATGCTTTATCATTTGGCTCTTTATTTTCAGTACTATTGGCACCCTCTTAATGTGGTCCACTATGTCAGTTTTCGAGTGCTGGCGGGTTTTTTAAGCACGCTACTTTTTTCCTTTTTTTTTGGCGGATGGTTTATTGAGTGTTCCAAGCGTAGGTTTCGATCAAAAGCACGCGAATCAACTCCCAAATGGCATCGTTCCGAAGATAACCTTCCGACTATGGGGGGTATTTTTATTTTAGCGATGGTGTTTTTAAATACGCTGTTATGGTGCAATCTTACTCACATTACCATTTGGTTAATGTTAGCGCTGTTGCTTGGCTTTGGGGCTATTGGGGCGGTTGATGATTGGCGTAAAATCAAATATCACAAAGGCATTACAGCGCGTGCCAAGTTTGGATTGCAATTGTTAGTTGCCGGTATAGTAGTAGGCATTTGGGTATGGGGATGTGATGCGCAAACAACAGTTATCTTTCCCTTTTTTAAGGGGGCTCAGCCGAATATCGGGTTGCTTTTTATTCCTTGGGCGATTTTCGTTGTTATTGGTACGAGTAATGGCGTGAATTTAACTGATGGGCTTGATGGGCTCGCCATTGGATCATTGGTCCCCAATTTTGCACTTTTTTCAACTCTTTGTTATTTGGCGGGTAACATGCGGTTGGCTCACTATCTTCATATTCCCTATGCGGGAACTGCTGAGATTGCCATAATTGGTGCAATTTTAGTAGGAGCATCTATTGGCTTTTTGTGGTATAACGCCTATCCTGCTCAGATTTTCATGGGCGATGTTGGTTCACTTGCTTTGGGAGCAGGGCTTGCATTTATGGCCCTCCTGTGCAAGCAAGAAATTTTACTGGCGATTTCGGGAGGTGTTTTTGTGGCCGAAACAATATCGGTTATCTTGCAACTGGGATCCTATCGTTTACGGGGCAAAAAAATTTTCAGAATGGCCCCCATGCATCATCATTTTGAACTTATTGGCTGGCAAGAAGCAAAGATTACCGTTCGATTTGCGATCATTTCGCTTATTTTGTGCATGCTTGCATTGATTACTATTAAGATGCGGTAGGGGATGCTTTTTTTGTATTGCTCCAAAACATAGCAGATCCAATAGCCAAAAGCATACCAAATGCGATTAATGAGTTCATGCCGAAGGTGATGAGGCTATAGATAGTTGCTCCAAATAAAATGATACAACTTCCAATTCCCAAAAGGGGAATTGTTTGAGAAAGATTGAGTGCTTTCCGACGTATTGCATACCATAATGAAAGTGCGCTAATACCGTATGCAATTGTTGGCCCAAGTGCGCCAATTTGCTGTAAGGGCAATTGGCTGCCATGAGAGATGCCCAAAAAGAAAAGATAAATGACTCCTTCCACTAATACACACAAATACGGAATATGGTGCGCATTGAGCTGAATAAGTTTTTTAGAAGCGGTAAGGTGATTATGCTGTGCAAGTGCATAGACATTCCAGTTGTTACTAAAAATAATACCGTATGTTCCGCCTAAGGCAGAACAGGCGACAGCTAAATGGATAAGATTTATCACGCTATTGCCTAGTACGTTTGCATGCGGAAGTATATTACCAATCAAAGCAGGAAAGAGGTATCGATAATCAGGAAGCTGTGCAAGAAGCGATCCTAATCCTCCATAAATCATGAATTGAAATAGGGTGGTAGCTGTAACTACAAATCCGTATGAATAGAGAATAGCGCGGGGTGCATTTTTTTTGGCATTTTCAATACGGCTGCTTAAAGAGCAAGCTGCTTCAAAGCCAGTCAGCGCAAAGAGCACGAGGGGTAAAGCAACGGGAATACCGCTCAAGTCAATGTCATGAAAATCAATATGCGTAGGAGAAAAGAGATAGAGCCCTGCCAAAATACCAAATAAAATCGGAATGATTTTTAATCCGAAAAACCAAGTTTGAATAGTACTACTGGTTTTGATAGCAAGCATGTTAACCCAAAGGAAAACTAAAATAATGGTGCTGTTTAAGAATAGGGCGGGGATAATGGCAAGTAGGGGAATGACTTGCTGAATGAGAAGTACGGCAATTTGCGTAATAATAACGGCAGAGGCGAGTTTTCCGGTAATATAACTCCATGAACTTACAAAACCGATATAGGGGTTAATTTCTTTGCTACCGAATGTATAAAATCCACCCGATGGGTGAATGCTCAGTAACTTGCTTATGGATAAGATAAGCGGCAGCATAAGTAACCCAACCAAAATATAGCATCCTGCGCCAAGTAATCCGGCTTCTTTTGCAAGAACAGTGCTATTGATAAAAATGCCAGAACCAAGCATGATATTGATATTTATAAAAATAGCTGAGTGCAAGGATATTTTTTGGTGATGAGACATAAGACATCCTTTGGTGGTTTCTTTGTTAGTGTAGGATGATTTTATATCTCCAGCAAGTTATCTCATAAAGCTTATGAGTGCTGTACCAATTCCAATGAAAGCAAGTCCAGCTAATAAACAAGCAACAATTATATTGATGTATCGTAAATGTTTTTTGTTTAAAAAAGGCTTGATATAGGTACTTGTAGTAGAAAGTAAAATCCACCAGGCTAGGTTACCGATAAAAATGCCGCTTAGAAACCATGTAGCTGTCATAAAAGAATCGATTTTAAGATTCAGGATACTAATGAATGCGACATATGAAGCAATGCTGATCGGATTTGAAAAATTGATAAGTATTGCAGAAAGGAATGCTGTTCCGTTGCTCGCCAGTTTCGTATCAGTACCATCAAGTGAAATAGGATTACGCGCGATACGTGCAGCAATATATAAAATAAACAGGCTTCCTACCAGTCGAATATAACCGCCATAGACATTAAAAAATGATTCTACGAATTGCAGTCCAAATACCGCTATAGCACCAAAAACAAGATGAGACAGAGAGGCGCCGATTCCTGTGGCGAGACCTGCCCATGCGCCAACAGCCATACTGCGGCGCAAGCATAAAATGCCAATAGGGCCAATCGTTATGCCAATCCAAAAACCAATGAATAAACCGTACAAAAGATAAAGCATCGTTCCCTTTTATAATGTTTTTGTATTTGTATATGCTTTCTTCAATTGTTTGTATATTTTTTCTAAATCAAATGAAATTTGCTTGGTATCTGCCAATGTTGGCAGAAAGTTGGTATCTCCTAACCAGCGGGGAAGCACATGAAAATGAAGATGAGAAGGAATGCTAGCTGAAGCAGCTTTTCCTTGATTGAGTCCAATATTTATGCCTTCAGCTTGTAACGATTTTTTCAAGAGTACGCTCCCCTGTGAGAGAATCTCCATAAGTTCTGCGCGGGCAGATTTTGAGAGTTTTGCCAGATCAGCGGTGTGAGAAAGCGGCATTACTAAAAGATGTCCCGCATTATAGGGATAGCGATTGAGCATGATCATGTTATGCTTGAACCTTTTGAGAATAAAATTTTTTGAATCTTTTTTTTCTGAAATTATTTTGCAAAAAGTGCATTCAGTTTTGGTAGCGTTTGCTTTTTTACTACGTGCAGTTTTGGAAGTGTAGGCACTGCGCCAGGGTGCATATATTCTATCCATTATTTTGTATCCTTATATGATCGAAAGTATATCCAGTACCAAAAGGTAAGCGACAGGATAAGCATAAGAGGTTCAACAGGGAGGCGCAACCGTGCGTACCCAAATCCGCCGGTCATTCCAATAACAATACCGATCATTGCGATGCTGACAAGCCATGGTTTCATGAGCGATTGGGTAAATGGGAGGACTGCTTTTTTATTGACGAATGTTCGAATGACAAAGACCCATAATCCACCGCATAAACCAATCCATATAAATAGTGAGCAAAAAAATTCAATCCAACATACTGCTCGCCCATACCAGGGCATAGCATGTGCCCACAGACAGGCCGCTATTTTTTCTGGTAAATATTCTTCAATCGGGTCATACCAATAGCTTCCATTGATCATCGGGATAAGTTGGTAGGTATAAAGATCAAATGTTGTTTTAATTACTTCTGTGATCCAATCATACATGAAATACCAGGGTTGCCTCATAATAATGGGATAGGATACTTCTTTGCATACATTATTTGAGACGTGTTTTCCTGTCCCTCGTAGGCGTAATTTTTTTTGATATACTGCGCGGCTTGCCTCTATTTGTGAAATTTTTAAACACTCTTCTATTGGTTTATCTAAGGTGCGTCGTAATATTTTTGGTACCGAAAAGCAGTTAAGGTAGGTACCAATTGCAGGACAGAAAAACCATTCACCAGTGAGTTGATAATTGCGAAGATACCAAGGAAAAAGAGAGCCAAAAAAGATCACTGCAAGCAGGGTGCCACGTGAAACCTTTTGTTTCCATGTACCGAAAGAGGTGCACCCCAATAACAATGCAGATAATATGCCAATAAATTCTCCCATCGGTCGCATCCATGTATAGATGCTTAACGAAACCGCTGCCGTGACTATTACAAACAGGGACAATTTATTTTGATCAGACAAGAGAGAGTTAAAGAAAAAAGCTAAAAAAAGATAAAAAAAAATGAGAGCAAGTCCTTCGGTAAGCAGATAGGTACTTGCGAGTACCATACCAGGACGAAATACGCCAATCCATGCAAGTAATACTGCAATGGCGTTTGGTTGTGTAAGAATAGAGGCAAGATAAAAAAGAATAATGGGGATTGTGCAAGAGAGTGCTATTTGCACCCATAATGAAAGTTCTTGTGCAGATTTATTATCTTCAAAACGCCAACTTTTAAAGCCACAAAGATTATAAAAGAATGCAAGATAAGGAGGATAGCCGGGAGTTCGCCAAAATATTGGTTCATGAGTATCAATCCGATGCATACCATTTCCTGAAGCAATACTTACAGCACAGTTATGATAATCGGTGCTATCAGCTTGTTTATAAAACCCATAAGGCTGTATAATAGAAAGCATCACCATTGCACGTACAAGAAATGCTGAAATGTAAAGAATACTGCCTTGTTTAAATGTAAGAGTTGCAGTCATTACGTTCCTGTTTTTGAAAGCCGATTCTTTCTTGCCAATACTAGGTAATATGCTAAAGTAGTCCCTTTGTAAAGTTCAAAAACAATATGAGTAGAAAGAGCGAAATGGCCGAGCTCAATGAATCCCCGGTGTTGCTCATTATTGGGACACGTCCTGAAGGCATTAAAATGGCACCCGTATATCATGCATTGAAACGGGCTGGTATACCTACTCTTATTTGTTCAACAATGCAGCATACTCAACTACTTTCCGAAGTATTTGAACTTTTTAATATCGTGCCAGATATTACGTTAAATATTATGCGGCAAGGACAAGATCTTTTTTATCTTACTCAGGCGGTTCTTCAAAAAACAAAAGAAGTTTTTTTATCGGTTCATCCTTCGCTTGTAGTTGTGCAAGGAGACACTACTTCTTCTATGGCTGCGTCGTTAGCCGCTTTTTATTTAGGCATTCCGGTTGCGCATGTAGAGGCTGGCTTACGTACGGATGATGTAGCTCTTCCTTTTCCAGAAGAGATGAATCGGCGTGTAATTAGTATGATAGCCTCCTATCATTTTGCGCCTACTCCAGCGGCCGTGGCTAATCTTCTTGTACATGGCGTACGTAGAGAAAAAATTTTTTGCACTGGCAATACGATTGTTGATGCGCTTTACAACATTAGGGATAAGATTCAAACAAAAGAGCTTGAAATTCGTTTTGATATAAAAGAAAAAGTTGCTCAAGCACAGTTGGATGGTAAAGAAATTGGTTTATTGACGATTCATCGACGAGAATCATTCAATGGACCCATTGATCAAATGCTACACACTATAAAAACATGGATTTCAGATCATCCGGAAACGATATGGTTTTATCCTTTTCATCCCAATCCTTCTGTGATTGATGCTGTACGAAATGCAGGGCTTTTTTCTATTTCTAATTTATATATTTGTGAGCCAATAAGCTATAAAGAGCTTGTGTATCTTCTTGATAAGGCAACATATATTTTAACGGATTCAGGGGGTATTCAAGAAGAAGCGGTGAGCTTGGGAAAACCAGTACTTGTGCTGCGTGAAAAAACGGAGCGAATGGAAGGTGTTCTGATAGGGCTTGCTCGGGTAGTGGGGCGAAATTCACAAGCAATATTGGAAGGATTGGAATGGATTGCTTCATATGAAAAAAGTTTGCATGGTGAAGTAACGCATGTGTATGGTGACGGCCATGCTTCTGAAAAAATTGTTGCTTTTATCCAAGCGCAGTATGAGCAATTACTACAGGGCCCTCCTGAAATTACTATTCCACAGCAAGATGATATTGAATTGCAAACAAAGGATACGAGTGTGAAAAAAGTATGCATTGTTGGACTTGGGTATATCGGATTGCCTACAGCAATTGTTGCTGCAGAAAGTGGATACGAGGTAATTGGCTATGATATTAATGCAGAACGGGTTCAAAAAATTAATAATGGGGATCCAATAATTCATGAACCAGAAGCATATGAAAAATTGCAATATGTTTTAGGGGCGCACTATTTTAAAGCGACTACTCAGATTGAAACTGCCGATTATTTTGTTATTGCAGTACCGACGCCGATTACCAATGATAAAAAAGCAGATGTAAGTTTTGTATATAGCGCGGTTGATTCCATTTGTACGGTGCTGCAAAAAGGCAACTCTGTTATTATCGAATCAACCATACCAGTTGGTTGTACACAGAAAATAGGAAAATATATTGCTGAAAAAACGGGCCTTCACATTGGCAAAGATATTTTTGTGGCCCATTGCCCAGAGCGTGTATTACCGGGTAACATTTTTTATGAGCTGGTTGCCAATGATCGTATTATCGGAGGTATCGATCAAGCATCAATAGTGCCTGCACAAAATTTTTATAAACGCTTTGTAAGCGGTCGATTATATCTGACGAATGCAGAGTCTGCTGAAATGGTAAAACTCATAGAAAACAGCTCTCGCGACGTTCAGCTCGCATTTGCACATCAAGTTGGTTCCATGGCGACATCGATTGGGCTTAATCCGTATGAAATTATTTCTCTTGCAAACAAGCATCCACGTGTGAATATCTTGCGTCCAACTTGCGGTGTTGGAGGACATTGCATTGCAGTGGATCCTTGGTTTCTTGTTGAGTCTTTTCCGAAACAAACCGAGTTATTAAAGACAGCACGGATAATAAACGATGAAAAGCCGAAAGAGGTAGTTACGCGAATTAAGCAGACGGTAAAAGAGTGGCAAAAAAATAATATAGGCCAATGCAAGGTACAACTTCTAGGGGTGAGTTACAAGCCGAATGTTGAGGATTTGCGCGAATCTCCGGCATTGGAAGTTGCACAAACTATTGCACAAGATTCCAGTATTCAAACTATTGTAACTGATCCTCATGTAGACCCTGTAATTCTTTCTGAATTTTTTAAAAATTCGGTGATGAATCTTGTAGATGGGCTTTCAATGGCTGATATTATAGTTTTTCTTGTTGCTCATGATAGATTCAAATTGATCGATCGCAAGCTTCTATCTTCAAAAAAAGTATTGGATTTCTGTGGCGTTTTGTATGAACCCGATACTGTGATTAATGAAGAAAAGATTTTTTGGCCGGCTCGTAGTATGATTGATTTCTTTATTGCAAATCAACAGCGTGACGATATCGAAGCGGCTTAAAGTAAAAAAGGAAGCTTATGAGGCAGTTGTTTCTTGATAAGGGGAATTTGGTTATAAAGGAGGTCGCTCAACCGTTACTCCATGATTATTCAGTGCTTGTATCTGTTCATTTTGCATATATTTTCAGCTCGACAGATCTTACTAATTTTGATGCTCAAGAAGGTTTTCTAGGTAATGTTCCCCATAAAGTTAAGCGCGTGCTTGAGGCGGTTGCTTCACATGCGGTTTCATCAAAGAGTAGAAATACTACAAAACCTCACACTGCATTGGGATATTCTTGCTCAGGTCATGTGGTTTCAGTGGGAAAGAAAGTAAGAAAGTTTGCACCAGGTGATTATGTGGCATGTGTTGATCCTGGTTATTCTCCTCATACTGATTTGATTTGTATTCCCGAACAGTGCGCTGTAAAAATTACTAACAAAAAAAAGATAAAAGCTGCCAGCCTTACCACCTTAGCAGCATGTGCTCTTCAAGCATTACGGCGTGCTCAGGTTCAGATTGGTGAACGGGTGTGCATTTTTGGTTTGGATGCGGTTGGTCTTCTTGTTGCGCAACTTGCAAAATTAGCTGGGTGCACGGTTATTGGAATTGATACTGAACAATCACGCCTTGACCTTGCAAAAAAATTAGGCGCCAATGCCGTGTATAATTTGGATCAAGATACTATCGTGCGGGAGCTTGATTTACTTACGGAACGTCATGGAATTGATGTTTCTTTTTTGGTGGCTTCTTCTGAAACACACTTTTCTTATGCGGCTCAAGTTACTCGAGAGAAGGGGAAGGTTGTTCTTTTGCAGAGTGGGAGCGCGCAACTTGACCAGCAGGTATGGCAGAAAGATATTGATATTCTTCTCTCTCATGATATTTCAGGAAACTATATTTTGCCTGAAACATCTTTTACGGATACGAGATGGACAGATAATCTTAATATGCTTACATGCCTTGAACTAATAGAGAACGGAAGTCTTAATGTTGTTCCATTTATTGAAGAGCAAATAACGATACAAAATATCCATGAGAGCGTTAAACGTATACAAAAAAAGAATGCTATAGGTTTTGTGCTTTCACATAAACAAAATGCTGCACCTGAAGCAATTTGTCCGGCTCTTTCTCATGTTAATGATACAGTGATCCATACATCATTAGGGGAAAAATTCGTTCCAGCTATTTCTGATGTATTACGTGTGGGTATTATTGGCGCTGGAGAGTTTACACAAAAAATAGTGTTACCGCATATTGCAAAATTAAAAAATGTACGCGTTGATGGAATGGTAGATGCGGATATTAGTAAATCACAATATGTGGCAAAAAAGTATGACATTAAAAAAACATTTGCCAAGCAGGAAGAACTTTTTAGCGATAATTTAATTGATGTTATTGTGATTGCATCCTGTCACACGTTTCATGCAGATCACGCTTTAAGGGCGTTAAAGGAGGGAAAAGCCGTTCTGCTTGAAAAACCGATGGTTACGGATTTTTTACAACTTCAAAGAATGTGCTCTTTTTTGCAAAAACATAAAAATATTCCATTCTCGGTTAACTATGGCCTTTCATTTTCTCCCTTTGCTCAAAAAATTAAAAAAATGGTGATGCAAAGAAAAACGCCATTGATAATGCATTATCGAATTAATCGTGAACTTGATCATACTGAATTGCGCACGCAGAGTGGCATGGGAGCTGGCAGGATAATCGGTGATACGTGCCAAATTATAGATCTTTTTTGTTATTTTACAGAGGCACATCCGGTGTCAATATCTGTTGAAGCGATGCATTCTGCGCGGGATGATATTTTTCCTACAGATAATGTTTCCACACAAATTAGTTTTAGTGATGGCTCGGTTTGTTCATTGCTCTATACCACTCTGGGAAATGCCGATATGGGAGCAGACCGCATGGAACTGTTTTATGATGGAAAAGCCATCTTAATGGAAGATTACATGGAGCTCTACGGCTTTGGCCTCTCCTCATGGTTTAACGAAACTCTTAGTAAACCTGATCAGGGATATGAAGTTTTTATGACGCATTTCTTTAGTGCGTTGCAGCAAGATAAGTATGTGCCCCCTATCGATAGTGAGCGATTACATATGGTGGCAGAAATAACACTGCTTATCGATAAACTTGCCTGTGAGGGCGGTGGTAAAAAGGAATTGTAATGAAGTGGTTATTTTTATTATTTTTATGTAGTCAGATGTACATGAAAGCTGCAAACATGAATGTATATGGCTTGATTTTAGCGGGCGGAGTAGGAGAGCGATTGTGGCCATTAAGTCGTCAAGATCATCCCAAACAATTTTTATCAGTGGGACCATCTCAAAATTTGCTTGAACAATCGATTACTCGTTTGCAGGGTGTTGTTACCAAAGATAATATATGGGTTGTTACCTCTGATACTCATGCAAAGCATATTGATAACAACTCGAAAACTTCGATGGGAAAAATATTACTAGAACCTTGTGGGAAAAATACGGGGCCAGCTCTTTTATATGCATGTTTAGAATTATACAAACAAGATCCGGATGCGATTGCCGTATTTGTTCCGGCAGATCCTTATATTCCGGAAAAGGACTATGAGCTTTACCGGCACTATATTTCGCAAGCGATTTCCTTTGCATCGCAAAATGATGCCATAGTTTTGTGTGGTGTAAAGCCTACCTATCCGTCTACGGGCTATGGCTATATTGAGCATGTGAAAAGAAAAGTAGAAGCGCCTTTTTTTCAGGTGGCGCGATTTCATGAAAAGCCTTCTTTACCCTTAGCGCAAAACTATATTCAACAAGAAAATATGCTTTGGAATATCAGTGTGTTTGTTGGTAAAGTTTCCGTTTTTATTGATGAATTCAAACGAGTTGCTCCTAATCTTTTTACTGAGTTGCAGCAATTTCAAAATGGTACCAAATCTTATGGAGATATTACCTCCATTTCTGTGGATTACGCAGTGATTGAGAAAAGCAATCGTGTATGGGTATTGCCGGTTGATTTTTCATGGTGCGATGTTGGAAATGTGGATGTTTTTTTATCAATTAAAGCTCAATTTGGCCTAAAAAAACCGGATGTTATTACGGTGGAATCACATAATAACTTGATAGATGTTCCTGATAAATTAGTTGCTTTAGGTGGGGTAGATGATTTGTGCATTGTAGAGACAGCAGATGCCTTGTTAATTACGAAACGATCTGATGCAGAAAAAGTTCGTTCGGTAGTAGCTCAGCTGAAGCAAAAAGAAAAAATGGAATATTTATAG
>SDBT01006167.1_pt1 | contig 19966 bp, 17 predicted proteins | sample 2277101 | NCBI WGS metagenome assembly SDBT01 (sample SAMN10404973, study PRJNA504765) | marine sediment metagenome | isolation source: marine sediment core GS10_PC15, 103 cmbsf | place: Arctic Ocean: Southern Knipovich Ridge | collected 2010 | reverse complement strand
CTTGTACATGAATCTCCGCAGTCGGCGTTACCGCTTGGCGGTGCATCATCTAAGCAGCATATCGGACCAGTCAATGGATCTCCGAGGCAATTTCCGGAGCCGTCAATTCTTCCCGGAGGACACTGTTGAGTAGGTAAACATTGGCCGGATTCGCCGGAATCACCGATACAAACCTGGGCTAAGGTGTCTCGGGGAACAATGAAAAAAATGAGTAGCAGCAGGAAAAAAGAAAAACCAAAAAGAACCTTTCTCATTAATTTAAGTTTATCAAATTATTAATTACCCGACAAATCCCGGCAGACCAAGAATATCAACTCCGATAATCCTTAGGATAAAGGCAGCAAATATTAATAGTAGTAGGCCGGCGATAGCAGCCGTCAGAAGCTCTCGGCCGGCTTGCAGCCTTTTGGGATCGCCGGTTGATGTGATAATCATAAATCCGGCATATAAAATAAGTAGAAAAGCGATTCCCCCGGCAATTCCTATTCCCCAGCGGAGGAAGAATTGAGAGAAAATATTTAAATCCTCAAGCGGTATGCAGCCGATGGCAGTATCAAAGCCTAAACTCCCAGTCCCCGGGCAGGTGATAATAGTAGGGGATAATGGAGGAATGCCGCTCCCGCCGCCGCAAGACGCCGTGCACTCGGCTAAACTTGTAAAAGGACCGTTGTTATCGGCAACACAGTAGAGGTCGTCGCAGCTATATCTTCCGATAGAGCCCAAGCATATCGAATTGCAAGTGGTAGAGGAGGGAAATTCACACCTTGGGTCTCCCTGGTCATGAGGAATACAAATCGGTACCGACTCAACACATTCATAACAGCTAAACGTAGCCAGGGTCGGAGCAGGGGTAGCTGTCCCGGCAGTAGCGGGTCGGCAGCAGACGTCTTCGTAATAACTGCAAATATCTGACGTAATACTGTACCCATCAGGGCATTGATATCTAAAGCATCTATTAGGCGGGAAGCATGGTGGCGGAGGAATCGGGGTAGCAGTTGCCCCAGGTTCGGGAACGCAGGAGATAAAAGCCGGACATGCTTCAGCTCCAAAAAGCCTATAGCAGCAATCTTGAGGCAGGCTTTGACATTCAAAGGGGACAGTATAGCCCGGCTCACAATTTATTAAAGTGGTGTTGCAGAAGGAGTCGCACCAAACAGAATTTGCACCTTGAGCTTTTGCTTCACTAGCAGAAATAATAAACAAGACAAATAGAGAGAAAAAAAGAGCCAACTTCTTCACTATTTTTTAGTTTAACATTCAAGAGATGAGGGTTGAAGGGTGACTAGTTGATATAATTAAATGCAAAAGAAATTTGCAGGAATTATGAAGTATGAATTAAGAATGAAGGGATTAATTGTAGTGGTATTTTTTTTGGTCGTTGGTCAATGGTCGTTGGTCAATGTTACACAAGCCAGTCATTGTCCAGAGAAAGATTATGATTGTCAAATAGCCGAAGTCCAAAGGGAAATAGACGCCTTGTCTCCGGCTCATGAATACAACAAAGCAGAGCTGGCCGATTTAAGGGTGCAGCTTAATAGTCTCACGAAAAGAATTGTCCAGATATCTGGACAGCTGGGAGTTTTAAGAGAGGATATTTTAAAAAGAGAAGAAGACTTGGCATATGCAAAAAGGATTTTTGAAGAAAAGACTAATACTCACTACAAGTTTTTGCGGCTTTATGATCCCATCATGCCTTTTTTGTCATCATCCGATGCGTCCGGTGCAATACGTGAGATAAGCTTCCGCCAAAAAGCTGCCCAAGAAGACATTCTGACAATGGAGGGAATTGCCGATGATCTGATAAATCTTAAGAAGGACAAGGAAAGCCTTGAAACAAACCAGAAGAATTTAGCTTCTGTAAAAGCGCAAGTATCTTCACGGGAGGAATTTTTATCCGGGGAGGTGGAAAAAACAGAGAGTTATCTTGCCGAACTTTCTTCAAGGCAGCAGGAGATTTTAGCGGCAAAAAGCGGAAGTTTTATAGCAAGTGTTGGCGACAGCGAGCTGGCGGATGATTACAACGCGTCAATCAGGGGTTTTCGTGAGTCTGCTCCGGCCGGCTCCTTTGCAGTATTTTCCTTTGGAGCCTATACGCATAGAAAAGGAATGAGCCAATATGGCGCAAGGGGTAGGGCTGAGAATGGACAGGATTATGGCCAAATACTGAGTGCCTATTATGGAAAAGGGACGGTTGGCAAAGATACTTCTGGTAATATTTTAGTTGATGGTGTTTCGATGAATTTTGAAGACAGATACCTGATGGGCATAGCCGAAATGCCGTCTAGCTGGCATCCGGAAGCACTTAAGGCGCAAGCAATTGCTGCAAGAACTTATGCATATAGATATAAAACACAAGGTAGGAGCATATGTTCCACAGAGGCTTGTCAAGTTTTCAGATCAAGTAAGGCCGATAATCCACCTAGTGCTTGGAGAGAAGCAGTCCAGAGTACGCGAGGGCAGGTTTTGGAAGACGTTGTTACGTTTTACTCTTCTACATCAGGCGGATATTTGACAACATTAGGTTGGGATACTACCGACGGAAGCGGTGGAACTAATTTTATAGATAGAGCCTGGGAAAACAAAGGCGGCTCTCCCTGGCTTTACAAAGCCTGGTATAGAGAAGGCTATAGTGCCAGCGGCTCCACTTGTGGGAGAGGCAATCCATGGTTAAGCAAAACAGAACTTGCAGATATTGTGAATGCTGCATTGGTTCTGCAAAACAGAGATGATGACCGAATCACTCCTGTTACAACCAGCTGTTGGGGTGGGAATCCATATAGTTATGAGGAATTAAGAAATGTTGCGATCCCTTATGGTGGAACAAATTCTGTTTCAAGCGTTGCTGTATTACAGGGTGATGGGACCACAAATGAAGTTGTGGTGAACGGTTCAATAAAAATAAGCGGGGTCGATTTTAAGAGAGCTTTTAATCTTCGTGCTGCTGCATACCTGAGAATTCCTCAGTCGGGCTTTGCCTTTTATAACATTGAAACCAAATGAAGCACTCTGTGGACCTGGGATATATCGGTCTCAAAAGCTCGCTTTTTAATATTGAGAAGCTATGACCGGGCATTATTTAGCCTTCAAAGATATAGGCTTTGAGTGATATAATCAAAAGTAATCATTTATGCCTGAGATATTCATTGCAGAGGAAGAAGAAAAAGAAAAAGAGGAAATTCTCGAACACAAAACCTCCTCACCTAAAAAAAGGAAATCTCCTATTAAATACCCAAAAACCGAAAAAGATAAAAATAAATTGCCAGGCCATACTCACAACCCACTAGCTGCTTTTTGTTATTTTCCCGATAGAGTTAAGTTTGTAAACCAAGACCCCAAAGAACGGGTAGTGCTTATGTTAAGAAAGCACCCGATTACTAACATCCCCTGGATTCTTTTGGCCTTTGTTTTATTGATTACACCGACATTTTTACCGCTTCTTACTTTTTTTGAACTTTTCCCCGGAGAATTTCTATTAGTATTTGCTCTTACTTGGTATTTAGTGACGACAGCCTATATTTTTGAAAAATTCTTGAGCTGGTATTTCCACGTAAATATTGTTACCGATGAAAGAATAATAGAGGTAGACTTTTTGCACTTAGTATATAGAGAGATTACAGATGCTAATATTGACCAAATTCAGGACGTAACGGTTGAGGTGAGCAGTGCTGTTCGAACGACATTCAATTATGGGGACATAATCATCCAGACTGCTGCTCAAATTCCAAAGATAGAATTTGAGGCAGTACCGCAGCCCGATAGGGTAGCCAAGATACTTAGGGATTTAAGAATTGAGGAGGAAGTCGAAAAACTGGAAGGGAGAATACGCTAATGAACGAACTGGCAGCGGATTTATCGTTTTGGCCAATACTAAAAATTATGTTTATGATTGGGCTATTGATTTATATCTTCTTTGCAGTTGTCATGGTGAGACAAGTAAGCCTGATGACGAAGACTCTCGAGCTTGGACACGAAAACTTTATTAAATATATGTCAATAGGACACCTGGTTTTTGCTATTGGAATATTTCTTTTAGCCCTTATTATACTTTAATGTCATTTGCCGTATCTTCTTCTAAGCTGACAGGAATCCCGGGTCCTTCAGGATGGGTGCAAGTTCATGAATATTTGCCAAAAGATGAGGAAAAACTAAAGCTTAGAGGTCATCTATTTGCGGTGATTGCCACAAGCGAAAAAGGAGTCTCCGGTCCTAACCTCCGATTCAGAGAATCTCAAGGTTCGGAGAAGGGCCCCCGGCCAGGAGGGGGGGTTGAAAGCGTTGCTGCGGGAAGAGAGTTATTAACAAGGCTTCATGAAGAGTACTTCGGCAGTACAGAGGCAAGCGCTTTTAAAGCATTAAGCGATGCCTGCAAAAAGGTAATCGATGAATTTAGGCGAAGTTGGGGTGAAGTACAAATTGCAGCGGTTTCTATACTAGACGATGTTGTTTATACGGCATGCGGCGGGGGCGGCCAAACGGCGATTTTCAGGGATAGGATGCTTGCAAGCTTGCTGGTTAGCAAGAATAACGATGTTGTGTCAGCCTCGGGTTATCCAAAAGAGAACGACATTCTTATTATTGGAACCAGTTCGTTTTTTGAAGAATTTACCGACGGTACATTGAAGGCTGCACTTTCGGGAAAAGATGTTGAGAAAGCGGCCGAATCTCTTGCACCTACAATTCATTCAAGTTCTTCTCGAGGCGATACCGGAGCCGCTTTTCTGAAATTTCAAAAGAGCAAGCCGATTGAGAAGGAGGAAGAGATTGTAAAAATGAAGAAAGAGGAGGTACGGCAAGAAAGGAAAATAGAATTTGGCAGAAAGCGCTGGTCACCAGCGGGCCTCGCCTCTTTTGCCGGGAAATTAAGGAGTAGAGCCTTATCTTTTGCAGCAGTTTTACCCGATAGAGAAATTTATGTCAAAAAAGCAAAAGACGATGTCGATACTGCCCAGAACAGGAAAGTAGCGGTGTCAATAGGATTTGTCCTTCTGGTTTTATTGGCTGTCAGCATTGGATTTGGAATAAGGCAAAAAGGGATTAATGACGAGAAATCGCGCTATGAGGATAGACTGACAAGTGCCATTCATTTATACGACGAAGCAGTCAGTCTTTTTGAGTTGGATACCAATAGAGCAAGAGAGTTGTTTGCTGAAAGTTTTCAGATTGCTGACCAGTTGAAAAGAGAAGAAGTGAGTGACCCGAGACTTGATGAACTCTCTACCAATCTTGAAGGAAGCTACGGTCAAATACTCGGAGAATTTACTGTTAGTGCTGAGTTGTTTGTTGACCTCCCTTTGGTTTCTGACGGATTTAGAGGGGATAGTTTGGCGGTGACTACAGAGATAATTTATGTTTTGGACATAGAAGGTGAAAAGATTATGAAGACTGCTATCGAAACCAAAGGCAGCAAGATAATTGCGGGTCCCGATATAGCTTATGACGCCAAAAATATCGCCGCTTATTCTGATAGAGTATATATTGCAAAAAAAGACGGGATTTTTGAGGCTACAGACGACGAAGAACAGGTGGTTGAGGATACGATGGGAGATAATAATCTCGTCCATGGATATGCCGCCAATTTGTACGTATTAAACCGGGACACTTCAAAAATCTTTAGGTATACCGCGGCGGGTGAAGGATTTAGTTCAGGGAATAACTGGCTAATAGAAGGAATCGAGCCGGATTTTTCTAAAATAATTTCTTGGACGATAGACGGTGCTATTTGGCTATTAAGCGATACCGGCAAGATTTTTAAATATTCACAGGGTAACCCCCAGGCATTTACGGTTTCCGGAGTCGTCCCGTCTTTAATTAACCCGAAAGCAATTTACACAAATGAGGAGCTAACATATATTTATTTACTGGAGCCGGATGCCCAAAGAATTGTGATTATCGATAAAGAAGGGAGCTATATTGCCCAGTACAAATCAGAACAAGTAGAGCATGCGATTTCTCTGGCAGTTTCCGAAAAAGAAAGAAAGATAATCCTTTTAACTCCCGATAAGCTATTTTCAATAGAGCTGGAGCACCTTCAATAGGTCAAGGGTAAAAGGCTTGAAATGTGGAGGCGGCGGGGATTGAACCCGCGTCCGGAAAAGTCTTTAAAAAACTTTCTACAAGCATAGTTGGTTTATTTTTTTCTCCTAAACCTTACCAACCAACAGGATAGCTTAGGAGTCGGCTTAAAATTTTAGACATTTGCCTTTAAGCCAAAAGCAAATATCAGATCCCGACTGGTTTATGCCCGTTCAACTCGGTCGAGAATCAAGTTGGCGGACACTAGCTTAAGCGTATGCGTAGGCTAGGCCACGACCATTTTTATTGGCGTGTATAATTTTGACCTTTGTTTAACGAGTTAAAGCCAAACTCGGCTTGCAGTTTTTAAAAGTGCTTTCCGTCGAAACCATTGTCGCCCCCGAAACTTTCTCAAATTCTATTCTCGCTATCTTTTTCTCCTCTTAATTCCCGTTCTATTTCGCGTTCGATGTCGCGCCTCTTAATTGCTTCTTTTTTCTCGAATTTTCTCTTTGATTTTGCCAAGGCTATTTCAACCTTGATCAAACGACCCTTAGTATACACTTTAGTAGGCACGAGAGTCAATTTTTTGGCCTTGATTTTGGATTGAATTGAGATTATTTGGTTTTTGTGCAACAAAAGCTTTCGGCTCTTGGTTGGCAAATAGTCTTTCTTGCCCTCAATCGGGATATTTGCATTGATTAAGTAAACCTCGCCGTCAACTATTTTGGCAAAAGACTGAGACAAATCAACATTGCCTTTTCTTAGTGCCTTTACTTCTCCGCCAATCAGTGAAATTCCTGCTTCAAATTTTTCAAAAAGCTTATAATTGAAATTAGCTTTTTTATTATTTACTTTCATTAATCTTATTTTACCCGATATGGGCATTGCAGACCTTCTTTTCCCTAAAGAGTGCTTGAATTGCAAAGATGCCGGCAGCTATATTTGCCGAAATTGTTTGGGAAAACTGGAATCGCTTCGTCAAATTTGCGCAGACTGCGGCCGCCCGGCAGTAGACGGGGCGACTCATGTAAAGTGCAAACGGCCATGGGGTTTAGACGGACTGATTTTTATCTGGCCATATGGCGGGGTTATCAGAAAAGCAATTTTGGGGTTGAAGTATAAACACGCCAAAGAGATTATCAAGGAATTGGGAGAATACATGGCTGATTATTTACAAGAAAGGAAAGTAGTGTTGCCAAAAAAGGCAATTCTAATGCCTATTTCTTTATATTTTTTAAGACAAAACTGGAGAGGATTCAATCAGGTCGAGGGGATAGGAAAACTGGTAGCACTCAAAATGCAGTGGGAATATCGAGGAGATATTTTATTAAGAAAGAGATTAAAAAAGCCACAAACAAATCTCAAAAGGCATGAAAGGGCCGAAAACATTCGGGGTGTTTTTGAACTAAGCCCAAACTACCAGCTACAAACTACCAGCTACATTCTCCTCGACGATGTTTATACAACAGGTGCAACAATGAAAGAGGTAGCTAAAGTTTTTAAAAGGAAAGGAGCCAAAAAGGTTTGGGGAATAGCTATCGCTCGGTGAACTACTTTTCTCCTTCCTCGATACTTCGTATCTACGGTGGGAGTGATATCGAATGTTGTCCCCAACGAGAACATCGTGAGCGGTGGGAGCGAGATTCGAACTCGCGTGTCGCATAGCGACCCAAGGTTTTCGAAACCTGGCAGTTTAACCACTCCTGCATCCCACCCTGGTGCGCCCACCCAGATTTGAACTGGGATCTATGGCTCCGCAAGCCATTGCTCTATCCATTTAAGCTATGAGCGCGAGTATCCCGAGCGTCCACAAGTTTTGCTTTTAGAGCGCAGCTCGGCAAGCTTTGCTTATGGCGCACAATTTATCTATGAATTATTTATTCCCGGGAAGCTTTTGGGAAAACCAGTTGGCGGCGCGATCTAAGTTTGTTGGCGGAGCTTCTTCCTCAGGAAGATGGTTTAATACCGCCTTCCTAATTGCGTCTTTGTCTTCGGCATTAATAACAAACTCAAGTCGTCCGGGCAATGTTAGCATTTCAAAAACCAAAAGACTGCTTCCCAACCGCTCACTAAACCAAAATCGGGTCAACACTCCCCAGTCTGTTCTTCGGTCTGCAATCCTTACTCCTTTACTGGTTATTTTATATTCAATCTCCTCTGGCTTGACTGTAGATAAGATATAAAATAAAAAGACTAAGGCAACAATCAGTAAAACCGGCATCAATCCTTCAATAATGTAAAAGATGAACCCAGAAATAGCTGCAATTGCCATTACTGATACCCAAAATTCCCTATCTCTTTTTTTAAAGGGCCTAGATGGTGCGCGCCAAGAAAATAATTCTTTTTCCGCTAGATTTTGTTTTTTTTGTTCTTGAGCAGGCATACAATTTATATAAGTTGCCAGTAATTCCTCTTCATACTATACATCAACAAGCACCTTCGCTCTAGCGCTTGGATTTGATATAATTATCCGCGGACAAGGAGGCGTGCGAGAGTGGCTTAATCGAGCGGCTTGCTAAGCCGTGCCCGCAAGGGCTCGTGGGTTCGAATCCCACCGCCTCCGCTTGTTTCACTCGCGAGGTCGTTGGAGTTCGATATCACATGATAAATATATGGACAAAAATTTAGTATTAGTTTCAGGAGCAGTAGTTTTTAAAGAGGGAAGAGGGAAAAGACGCTGGTTTATTGTGAAGCAAAACGATAGTGAGAATTGGGAAATCCCTAAAGTATTTGTCAGAAAGGGGGAGTCTTCCGTGAGGGCATCAATTAGGATGATGGGAGAGCAGGGAGGTATGACCACTCAGGTTTTGGAAGAAGCCGGCCGGTCTGGTGGAGTAACTACTATCAATGCAAAAGTTTTACCGCAAAGACATCTATATTATTTAATGATTCTTTTATCGGGTACAAAAGAAGCTATTGGTTTTGATAAATATATGTGGCTTACATATGCTGATGCGGTAAGAAAGCTGTCCTCAAAGCGAGAAAGAATGATATTAAAACAAGCGAGGAAAGTGCTCAGTAAGTGGAAAAAGGAACAAAAAGCTCTAAACAAGTAAAACGAGAGCTCTCAGCCGGAGGAGTAGTTTTCAAAAAGACAAAGGAGGGAAAACGCCTTTGGCTAATTGCAAAATCTTCGCCAAGCGAATTATACCCCGATAGCTATTGGAGACTGCCGAAAGGATGGCTGGATGATAAAGATGCAGGAATGTCTCCGGGGCCTTTGGGAAGAGGAGAAAGAAGAGCAACCGAGGAAAAACTTCAGACTGCAGCGCTCAGAGAGGTTAAAGAAGAGGGGGGAGTAATGGCTACGATCGTTAAAAAGATTGGTACCCAAAGAATATTCCGCGGTCGTAACATCTTGAAGTTTGTTACTTTTTATCTGATGGAGTGGAAAAAAGACTTGCCCGAAGGGACGACCTTCGAAACAGAAAAAGTAGTCTGGTTGCCGCATGATAAGGCAAAAAAACTGCTTAAACATAAAGGAGAAAAGGAGATTTTTGATAAGGCAAAAGAAGTTTTGGAGTCTGGGACACAGGGGGTTTTGGTATAAGCTCCTTATTGCTTCGATATTCGGGTTTTGTTAGCATAGTAATATGAGACTGTCTAAGCGGGAACTTACCCTTTTAGGTGCTTCCTTATACCTCTGTGAAGGTACAAAATTCAGAATTGGGAATAGAGGTAATAAAATTTATGCTGTTGAGTTTACAAATAAAGACCCCCGAGCCATAAAGATTTTTCTAGATTTTTTAAGAAAGGTAATAAAAGCAAAAGAGGATAGAGTAAAGGCGCAACTATTTGTTTATCCTGATCACGACATATTAGAACTTCAAAAATACTGGTCGGATATAACAAAGATTCCAACTGATAGATTTAATAAGACGATTGAGCTTAAACAAAGAAATTATAAATATAAACCTAACCCGCTCGGAGTTCTGAAGGTTAGATATCATCACAAGGAACATTTTCTAAAAATCCAAGGTATAATAGAGGAGATTTTCGGAGAAAACTGACCTAGGAGGAGTCGCATAGTGGTCAATTGCACAGGTTTGGAGAACCTGAGTCCTTATGGGCTACGTGGGTTCGAATCCCACCTCCTCCGCTCGAGGTGGGTTGGCGGAGTGGACAAACGCGTCGGTCTTGAAAACCGAAGGGAGCAATCCCTACACAGGTTCGAATCCTGTACCCACCGCTCGTTTCACTCGCGCTGTGTACGTCTTCGATATCACTTCTGTTATACAGAATTGGCGAATCCTGTACCCACCGCAGAAACTAAAGTTTCGAGGATGGGACAGGAGAAAGCGGAGACGCAGTCGAGCAATCCTGTACCCACCGCCCGTTATCTTCAATTTGCTAAACTTAAGCCGGTGAGATTTAAGTCCGGCAGAAATTATTTAGAGCACTTGCTCCCCTTTTTCTTAATTTTCCCAATAGCTCTCATTATTATTTATTTATTTGTCATTTCAGTAAATCCATATCTAGCTGCAGGCAGTGACTTTATCAGCTACTTTGCCGGTGCCTCAATAATAAAAGATGGAAAGGGACCACTAATCTATGATTTTGCTACCCAAAGTAAGTATATGGAAAAGGCCATTTATCCTTTAACCGGCCAAATATTAAACCGCTATATAGCCCCACCCTTTGCAGCCTTAATATTCCTTCCTTTTACTTTTTTTAACTTTTTTATCGCTTATAAACTATTTGCCTTATTTAACTTTGGCTTATTTTTACTTTTTATCTATTTTTTGGGCGATACGTTTCCGAATGCTAAAAAACTAAACAGACTCATCGTTATTTTGCCGCTTTATTTCTACCCGGTGATAGCTACCTTGGTCAGCGCCCAAACTTCATTTATCTTGGCAATATTGATACTTTTTTTATATAAATTAATAAAAGCCAGGAAGTCAGTCTTAATTGGGATTTGCTCCGCCCTACTATTGATAAAACCGCAGTATATGGTTTTTACCCCCTTTATTTTTTTACTGATAAAAAATAAGAGGAAATATGCCTTAGGCTTTTTCACTACCCTTTTTGTGCTTTTGCTGGCCAGTATTTTATTAATCGGCCCTGAAGGGTTGATTAATTACCCCTCTTTTGTGCTGGCGACAGAAAATCCGGCATTTGGAAATCGAGCTTATCAGATGTTCAGTATTCACGCAGTAGCCTCGAATCTGTTATTTGACTCTAACCTTGCCAGTATCCAATCTCTAATGTTCAACTTTTTCGGATTCATCATTGTTTTCTATCTTTTTATAAAAAGACACCGAAAGATTCCTCTAAACTTATCTTTTGTTTTAGTTATTCTTTTGTCACTACTTTTTTCGGCACACGTTTTAAGTCACGATTTAATTCTTTTGTTAATCCCGATATATATCTTTTTAGAGGAGGGGTATAAGCAAAGGCCGAGAAATAGGTGGCAATTTTACTTATTGGTTTTAATTTTATTTATTATTCCGGCTACCATATCGCTAGGGACTTCACTGCCCGGTACTGCCTTGCTTTTGGCAACAGCTTTCGTAATTTTGTTAAGACCAGGAGTTGTCGGGGTAGCAAGATAATCAAAATTATTATGCCGAGGAGAAAGAAGCTATTTCTGTCTGCCAACTTGATTGGGATTGTGTTTATTATTTCCGTAATTCTAGCTATTCCCTACTATGTACTTTTTACGCGCCCACAACTAATTGCCCAAAGCGATCTGGTAAGTTTTATCACCGGAGCACAGATGTTAAAAGAAGGTACCGAAAATATTTATGACCTTCAAGTTCAACATTCCTTCCAGCAAAAAGTATTGTTTCCCTACGAAAGAGACGGGGTCTTGCCTTTTAAATACCTACCCGTATTCAGTCTGCCCTTTTTTCCGCTGACGTTTCTTCCGTTAAGACTAAGCTACATAATATTTGCCTGTTTCAATCTAATTGTACTGGGAGCATTTATTTATATTTCATCAAATATTTTTACCAAGATTAATAAAATTAGGTATTGGTTTTTAATACCATTTATTTTTTTACCCAACATTTTAACAACTCTTCTAGGACAGATTTCATTTATTTTAGTTTTCATTTATTTATACATTTATAAAAGCATCCGCAATAAAAACGCACTCCTAGGGGGTGTTATTACCGGTTTATTACTGATTAAACCTCAATATATTATCGCCGCCCCATTCTTTTTGATACTAACTCCCGACAGAAAGCGTTTTTTGTACGGACTTGCCGCTTCTTCTCTTTTTGTAATTATTGCGAGTATTTACTTGTCGGATGTAAAGACTATTCTTAATTATCCGGATTTTCTGTTGGCTACGGAAAACGCTTCTTTTTTGGAAAGAAGCCAGAGAATGTTTACTATTAGTTCCAGCCTTTTTTACAATCTGCCTTTGGAGATTGGCTATAATTCCGCCCTTTATCTAAATGCCGCCCTTTATCTACTTGGTTACTACCTTTTCCTTAAAAGGTATAAACTTGTAACAGTTGATTTAGCCTTTGTATCGGCAACTTTATTTTCTTTGCTTTTTGCAGTTCATGTATTAGAGCATGACCTTAGTATTCTTTTAGTACCCATTTTTATCTTAATGAACCTTGCGTTTCAGCATTCCGGCCTAGACAGAAAACTTAAATTGACGTATGCGGCCCTTTTATTTTGCTTACCTTTTATTGTCTTAATTATTAGTCCATGGGTTGGAACGCTCGTTGCTTTAGTAATTGCAATGATTATGCTGTATGAAGAAAAAGGACTGGATTGGATATGGAAAACAAAAAAATAGTAGCCGGAATTTTTCTCTTAATCTTGGTGGTCTTTTTTTTCCGAGGGTTCATTTATTTAGATCCTGATTTTGGCTATCGTTTGAGAACCGGAGCAATTATTTTATCGCAGGGTTTTCCCAGGTCTGACCCTTACTCCTACACAATGTCTAGTTTTCCTTATGTTGAACATGCATGGTTGGTTGCGGTTTCTTGGGCTTTAGCATTCCCGTTTATCGGAAAAGTGGGACTTACGGTATTAAGTGTTTTAGCTGCCCTCGGAGCTTTAGTAATTTCAGCGTCAAGAGCGGTTAGGGGAGGAGATTATAAAAAAGAAATTGGGTTATTGGGGTTAATCCCCTTTGTGCTGTCGATTGCGGTGATTCTTTCGTTTTTTGGGATAAGAGCACAGGTGATGTCCTGGCTGATGATGGCGGTACTCTTAGCAGTTATTTTAAATTCTTCGCTTTGGCAGAAAGTGAGATATACAGCTCCGATATTTTTCTTATTTTGGGCCAACCTTCACGGAAGCTTTATTGCCGGGCTATCGGTTTTGGTGTTTGTAGTTTCGGCAAGAGCGATAAGAACTAAAAATATTAATGCAAAAGACATTTTAGTAGTCGCCCTTTCCATTGCCGCAACCTTTATTAATCCATACGGAATTGGAGCTTATCGGGAAGCTCTGTCTTCGGCCGGTGATCTTTCTTTGAGATTAAACATCGCCGAATGGATGCCGGCGATCTTTCTATTTGATTTTGCTTTTATTTCGTTTGCATCGCTCTCTATATTGTTGGTTTATCGATTTCGAAAGAAATTTCTCACAGAAGAAATTGGGTTATACTTGATATTTTTCCTACAGGCACTATTAAGTATTAGAAATATTCCTTTATGGATTTTATTAGCAATGCCAATGACAATTAGCTCTCTTGCCTTTTTTTATGAAGAAGTAAAAGATATTAGGCAGGCAATCCCAAGGCTCAAAAAAATTTATCTTTATGCTTGGATTGGGAGTTCGGTAATCTTGGTTTCTCAGGCTATTTTTTCCTTGAAAAATGCAAATGCACTTAGTATCAATTCTTTTTACCCGCAAGGCGCGATAGTTCATCTTCGGGGTAATTTGCCCAAGGGAGAAATATTTTCTGAGTATGGATGGGGAGGATATTTGATTTGGAAACTGCCCGAGAAGAAAGTATTTATTGATGGCAGAATGCCTAGTTGGAGGTGGGATTCATATCCTGAAAATGAAAGTGGTAGAGCATTTGATGAATATAGCGAAATATTAAAGGGCGAGAGAAACTATAAAGATTCCTTCGAAAAATATAATGTTGATACCATACTCTGGCCGAGGAAAGAGCCAATAAGTACAATCGGTAGAATTACAAAAAAACTGGAGGATTTATTTTCTCAAGATTCAGAGAAATTTAATCTTTTGGAGCAAATTGAAAAAGATGGATGGGAGAAAGTATATGAGGATGAAGTTTCTGTGATTTACCAAGAGCCCAACTAGCTTCAGTTTTTCTTCGGGTAGTTGTGTTAAAATTGTGCTGTTATGACTGACCAGGTTGAGGAGATAAAGCAAAAGATAGATATCGTATCGGTTGTTTCAGAGCATGTCGATTTAAAAAAAGCGGGAAGAAATTATAAAGCCCTTTGCCCTTTCCATTCCGAAAAAACCCCGTCGTTTATGGTTACCCCTGAGCTTCAGATATATAAGTGTTTCGGCTGCGGAGAATCGGGTGATGTTTATGCCTTTTTACAAAAGTACGAAGGAATGGATTTTTACGAGGCATTAAAATATTTGGCAGACCGGGCAGGAGTAAAGTTGAAGCAAACTGCTTTCAAGGACCGTGAAGGAAAGCAGGGGCTTTATGAATTAAATAGCTTAGCGGCTAAGTTTTATCAATACATGCTTCTTAAGCACAAAGAGGGCGAGCGGGCTCTTAACTATTTATTAAAAAATCGGAAATTAAGACTTGATACTATTAAGACATTTCAGCTGGGGTACGCGCCGGAGCGGTCTTATGCGATAACAAAGTACCTTTTGGAGAAAAAAGGATTTACCCGGCGCGACCTTGACAAAAGCGGGCTGACTTATTCCAGGGACGGAAGGCCGGAAGATAGATTTCGGGGTCGAGTAATATTCCCGCTTTTTGACCATCGAGGCAACACATCGGGGTTCGCCGGAAGACTGATGCCGGAGAATAGTAGCTCAGGACTGGCAAAGTATATCAACACACCGGAAACACCTATTTACCATAAATCGAGCCTTCTATATGGACTTAACGAAACGAGAAAAAATATCAAAAAGGGCAGTGTTGTAGTAGTGATGGAGGGGGAGCTGGACGCAATATCTTCATGGCAGATTGGTATAAAAAACGTTGTCGCTATTAAAGGCTCAGCTTTAACCGAGGACCAAGCAAGGCTTTTAGGTCGGTTTGCCAATAAAGTTATTTTTGCCCTTGATGCCGATATTGCCGGGGACAAAGCGGCAAGGCGGGGAATAACAATAGCCGAGGAAGCCGGAATGGAAGTTTCGGTTGCCAGTCTTGGCGACTATAAAGACCCTGATGAGATGGCGCTCAAAGCACCTAAAGATTTAAAGTCGTCAATCAAAAACCCGGTTGGGGTATGGGACTTTATTATAGACTCGGTTTTTGCACAACAGGAAGCCGCAACAGGAACGGGGAAAGCAAAGATAAGCAGGGAACTTATTCCCGTTCTTGCATCAATTGCTGACAAGATTGTACAAGCTCATTACGTTGAAATGGTATCAAAAAAACTGGGAGTTCCACTATCTGCGGTAGTCGAACAAATTGAGAAAACAGAAATTAAAGGAAAAACTCAAAGACTAAAAACTGAACAGTTGGTTAAACCGGAAACAAAAACAAGGCGAGAGCTTTTAGAAGAAAGACTTTTAGGTATTGCTTTTGCACTAGATGCCAAAATACTACTTGAAAAGCAAGCTTATTCACTCATAAAAACCTCTCTTGCCAGGAGAATTACCACTGCCTATAAAAGATTTACCAAGGACAAGAAAAGCTTTGATCCATCTCAATTTGCCGAAGGATTACCCAGAGAGTTAGTTGAAGGATTTGCAGATATCATTTTATTCGACTCACTAAAGCCGAATGAAAGTCCATCAGACAAACGAAAAGAGCTTGAGGTGGTCAAAAGAGAAATCCAGATATTGGATATTAAGGACCAACTTGAGCTTATGGCAGAGGAAATTAAGAAATATGAGAAAAGTTCGCGAAAATCGAGGCTAAAAGGTGTTGAAAAGAAGTTTGCTAAACTGACTCAAGCCCTTTCCAGTCTTGAAGAAAAAGACTTGGGGAGTATAATTCTTTAGGTTAAAGTATTATATATAGTATGGTGAAAAAACAGGTGGAAAAAGCAACAAGCGCGCAAGCCATTTTAATTAAAAAGGGTAGAGAACAGGGTTTTTTAACCCAAGACGAAATATTAGAAGAATATCCTAAGGCCGAAAACAAATTAAAAGAACTGGACGATTTGTATGACAAGTTGTTGGCTGAGGGGATTGATGTTTTTGAGTCGGTTGAGACAGAGGAGATAGAAAGCGATGAAAAAGCCAAAGAACGTCTCGAGCGGGAAATTGAAATACTCTCCAAGCTTGGAGGGGCAGAAACAACAGACCCGGTAAGACAGTATTTAAGAGAGATCGGGCGCGTACCCCTTTTGGTTGCCGAGGAAGAAGTTGAACTGGCAAAACGGAATGAAAGGCGGGAGAAAGCGGCCAAAGACAAGTTAACTGAATCGAATCTGAGGCTGGTTGTTTCCATTGCCAAAAAATATATCGGGCGGGGGCTTTCGCTTTTGGACCTGATTCAGGAAGGTAACCAAGGATTGATACGGGCAGTCGAGAAATATGATTGGAGGAAGGGTTATAAGTTTTCAACTTATGCTACCTGGTGGATAAGACAAGCGATAACCCGAGCAATTGCTGACCAAGCAAGGACAATCAGAATCCCGGTACATATGGTGGAGACAATTAACAAACTCTACCGGACGTCAAGAAGGTTAATGCAGCAGTTGGGAAGGGAGCCGACAGCGGAGGAGATTGGAGAAGAGGTAGAGCTTGAACCCGACCGAGTAAGGGAAATATTTAAAATTGCCCAAGAAGTAACTTCACTTGAAGCACCGGTGGGAGAGGACAGGGAAAGCTTTTTAGGCGACTTTATCCCAGATGAGTCCCAGCTTTCACCAGTGGACATAGCGTCAAAGCAGCTTTTAAAAGACCACCTTGACGAGGTATTACACACCCTTTCAGACCGGGAAGCTCGAGTTTTAAAATTACGCTTCGGTCTTGAGGGCAATAAGCAGATGACCCTTGAGGAGGTAGGAAAAGTTTTTGGCGTCACCCGAGAAAGAATCAGGCAGATTGAAGCCAAAGCACTAAGAAAACTTAAGCATCCTTCCCGCAGGAAAAAACTTCAAGATTATCTGGAGTGAAATGACAGACAATCTTCGCTTGGGACAAAGTCCAAAGACCTGATTATCTTGAATAAGATGAAAGACAAGCTTTGCTTGTCTTGAGTAATTACGACAGAATAGATAGGATTGATTACCGGTTGTTACCCGGCTGACCCTCTCTGGGTTCTCTTGGGCGGGCTTCATTAACGACAATGTTTCTTCCACCAAAATCTTTTCCATTAAGCATCTCAATTGCTTTTTTTGCCTCTTCTTCAGAGGACATTTCAACAAAGCCAAAACCTTTTGAACGTCCAGAATACCTGTCAGAAATGACGACAGAATCTACTACCTTGCCTGCTTGAGCGAAATGCTCTCCCAGCTGATCACCGGTAACGTCATAATCAAGGTTACCTACATAAAGCTTAGTGCTAATAATTTTTCACCCCCTCAAAAAACGGAAGCTTCTTAGGAGACCGTACGGAGACCGCGACAGGAGCTCGAAAGAATACCCCGAAAAATGTTAACGACTTATTATATCAAAAAGTCAGGCAAAGTAAACAGAATACGCCTTGAATAATTATCAAATCTAGCCGAAACTGAAAGGTAAGGGATTGCAGTATGCACGAATTTGTACAAAAATTTATTCCTGGTGAAACTCCTATAAAATCCAAAATTCTATATATAGTCCTCTTTGTTGTTGTCTTTTTACTCTCGGGTACATCCAGCTTTATGTACTTTAATTACAAAAACCCTTTAGTAAAAGAAACAAGTGAAGAGGAAGTTGAGATAATTATTCCGACTGCATTTAGTCTTCAGGACGAGACAAATATAGTTCTACTCGGTTATGGCGGAGCAGGCCATGATGGCGGGACTTTGACAGATTCTATCATTGTCTTCAATATTAATCCTGAAAAGAGACAAGTTGTTATAATAACGGTTCCGCGAGACACTTGGGTAAAAATTCCGATAAGAAGCGACATAAGTAAGAATTTCAAAATAAACCACGCTTATGCTATTGGACTGAGTGACGCAAGCTATCCTTTAAAAGAACCACAGTATAGAGGCGAAAGCGGCGCAGCTACCCTAACAAAAGAAGCAATCGAAGATGTTATTGGGATGCCTGTTCAATATTATTTTGCAGTAGATTTTGAAGGATTCAAAAATATTATCGATATCTTAGGCGGAGTTGACGTTGAGGTTCCGGTTACCTTTGACGACTACTTTTATCCCATCAAAGGAGCAGAAAATGATATTTGTGGAAAATCGTCTTCAGAGATTTCCAGGCTTCATCAACTTTATTCAGATACCGAGCTTCATCATCAGTTTGAATGCCGATATGAGCATATTCATTATGATGCGGGCGCGAACTTCATGGACGGAGAAACAGCCTTAAAGCTTGTTCGATCAAGAGCTTCTGCCCAGCACGGAGGAGATTTTGCAAGATCTGAACGCCAGCAGGCGGTGCTTGTCGGCATAAAGGATAAGCTTTTGTCAATGAATGCCTTAAATGTGATTGATGAGCTTTTCGATGAATTTGCAGAAATTGTCAGAACGGATTTAGATTTAAAAATTGCCAAGGACCTGGTGGCCTTCATCGGAAATCCGGAAGGTTATAAAATTTCGTTTGTTGGTTTAAGTGAAGAGAATGTACTTACTGCTACCAAAAGCTTAGACGGTCAATTTATCTTAATTCCTAAAGAAGGAGAAGACATTTTCTCCCGAGTTCACACTTTTGTGCGAGAGCAAATCTCCAACCCCTAATTATTCCCTTCGGCAACTTGACCCCCACCCTGCTACTTTCTATGATGGGTTGAGCATCCCTTTCACTTGGCGAAGTCACCTTTATCTTAAAAAGTAAACAGTTAATAAACCAAACATGTCCGACGATAACAATTTAACTGGTTCGGGTCAGACAGGTAGCCCTAACGACCAACCTGTAAAACCAATCAACACTTCACCGCCCGTCGATACGGAGCCGGTTCAAGCCGGTCCACCGATATCAACCACCAGCAATACTGGTTCAGGAGGAAGTCAATCAAATAAGAAAAAAATAATTGCGACGATATTGGGCATTATACTTTTATTAATGTCGGTAGGAGCAGGAGTATACCTTGTCCAACATCAGCAAGAAATAAGGGAATGGGCTAAATCGAGGGGATGTATCGACTATAGTTTTTTTTACACCGATGGTCTAAGTGACACAGGAACATTCTGTGGAGGGAATAACGTAAAGCGTTCTGATCAACCCGGCCTTGTTGCTAACTCTTTGCACATTAGCTGCAGCGACACTATTTACCCGGATGGTACTGCCGAGAAGTCAGACCTGAATGGCCATCTAGTCGCCTCCTTCTTCATAACCAAATACAACGAAGACGGTAGTGTCAAAAAGACTTGCGGGGAAGAGCAAGTATCAGCGACACCTACTCCTACACTAACACCAACTCCAACCCCAACTGAAGGCCCGACCCCAACCCCGACGATTCCCCAATTCACTCCTACTCCTACCCCTACCCCGACGCCTCCTCCAACTGGGGCAGCATGTTTAGACGTTAAAGCCTACGATACTAGCTGGAACCAACTCACAAGTTCCGAGCTATCAAGCCTGAAAGAGGGAGATGTTGTAAGGTTTGCAGTCGCCGGAACGACAACTCTTGGGACTTTCGATAAGGCCAGATTCACCATTAACGGAACTTTAAGGCCGGAAGTTACTTCTAAAAAACCGGGTTCTGAAGAATTTTATGATGAATATACTTTCCCTGCTGGAGTTTCCGATTTTTCAGTAAAGG